>Ga0123355_10021388_pt1 | contig 10351 bp, 6 predicted proteins | sample TergutEmb28metaG_3_FD_89872 | JGI IMG/M metagenome (GOLD analysis project Ga0123355, IMG submission 89872) | Embiratermes neotenicus P1 segment gut microbial communities from Petit-Saut dam, French Guiana - Emb289 P1 | ecosystem: Host-associated > Arthropoda: Insects > Digestive system > Gut ... | reverse complement strand
GCTCCTTGTGATTTTTGGCTGTTCCCCAAACTGAAAATGCCGCTGAAAGGGACCCGATTTGAGTCAAGAGAAGACATTATGCGGAACGCGACGGCCCAGCTGTACAAGATTCCACAAGAAGCTATCCAGAAATGTTTCCAGCAATGGCAGGACCGCTGGAAGAAGTGTGTGCATTACCAAGGAGACTACATTGAAAGGGATTAGGGTTTCAGACGTCAAAATAAATAATTGTATTTTTGCCGACCAAAGGTCCGATACTTTTTGTACAGCCCACGTATATTTCAACGGTTGTGTATATCTTTCAAGTATTCTTAAAGTGAAAGGGGAAATCTCTATTTTAATTTTTCCAGTATCAACATTTATAAAAGGCCTGATGATGGCTCGCAATTACAGCCGAAACATGCAGCCGTCAACAAACTGATAAAAACTGGTGATGTGACTGATTTTGACACACATATTTGTGAAATCTCGTTATTCCTTCATGCGCATTCCGAGAGCCTCATGCTTTCAGTTATTCTCAGTGCCGGCTGCCGAAGAGATATATCAGACCAATAATGCGATCTAGATGCCCAACCAAACACTCTCCCACCTTAACTTCACCCCCACCTTCAAATTATTCACTCCACAAGGCTCTGCCATGACCGGTATAGTGGAGGAAATTTGCCACCATTACGTTTCAATAAAAACTTATGAAGTTCAAATTTACAACGTCGCTGACTACAAAGTCTTCTTAAAATAGACGGATTTTTAGGCTTCTACAGCCTGTTTTACGAACCATCAAACAAGAAATCACTTTTTGGAATTATATGCCATCGAGTAAATATACAGTCGGGTGAGAAAGTACACTGAGCAGAAACAAATGCGAATAAAGAAAGAACGCAATGTGCAAATGGTGCAGAGTGATAGATTTTGCAGTAGTTACACTGCCTCACCTGGGTCCTAAAGCGCTTCGGGGATGTCGAGAGGTCAGAATTCCAAAGGAGAGAGCTGTGGCGGTCTATTAGAAGTATCACGAGGAAAACCTGGAGTAAACATAACGTTGTTCAAGTGTTTATTCAGAATTACTTCTCGAAGATGTGGGGAGTGCGCGTTTGGCTCCACGTATTTTCAACCTCGACGCCAGATAGAGGTGAGGGCCAGTTTCACATCCTGGTAGCTCTACTCCGACAGAAACAGCCCTCGGTATCCTATGGATATAAAGCCGCATGTGCTCCAGAGCCCGTGTGGACGCTGTAAAGAACAGAAAAATCTCTGCCCCTGTCAAGAGTCGAACCCCGATATGCCTGTAATCCACGATTTAGCTTAGCCACTATATTCGCTGAACTAAAAATAACACAACTTTATAGAAATCGGTATGCGAGGACTCATATGATTACGAACCCCAATAAACGTAACGCAAAGGACAAGTAGGGTACGGCTAAGGAGGGGAAAAACTTGGTGGTACGGTGGTAACAAGAAATTCACCCTGCGAAGCACGGGAAAGAAGTGTCTTGATCCAAAATGGTGGAGTACGAAAATGGGAAATTTAATCAAAACGAGGGAAATTTCAAAACGAAAATGCAGATTCTCAACTCACTCCGCATGTCTCGCGTCCCTCCAGCGCAGAGGAATGCTTGCTTCCAACTTTTAATTGCATGCGGTAAAACTACACAGCTGCAACAACACAAAGCAAACATTAACACGAGATTTTCTGTTACTCAGATGTTCTGTAAATCAGACCGGCCTCCTACCATGAGAAGGTCTCAGAGGCAGCCCAGAGGCTTCACGTCGGATATCAGCAAAATTTTATGTAGAGAATCAATTGAGTTCTGAGGTTCTTACGGCTTACGGCGGTTAGTAAAGTCACAACTACGGAACAACGGTCTTCCGAAATGTGATTCAATATAGTCTGCTACAGGGTACCAACATTCTGGGGGCATTCGATAACTGGAAGATAAGTTTCACTCGAAACTTTGGTACCTACATACACCAAGTTACACGGCGTCACATCCCATAAAGAAGCTGTTTGAAAATAAATTTCATACACGGTTTAAAGTGTTGTGATTTGTGGGTTCGACTTGTGAGGCATCGCCGTCGTCAGGACCTCAGACTTCTGCGTCGTAGACTCCAGTTGAAATGTGATGGCACACGGTGACTCACGGGAGGGGAAGTGAAGGAGAAACTGGCGAATGGAGTGGGTAGCCAGTACTCTTCACACTACCTCGGAACATGGTGTATCCAGCATTACTACCGCTGATGCGCACACCTCGACTGCCAGTAGTCGACTGAAATGACGCCCCCGCCGATTTAAATGGACTCGCCCGTTTCGCCGAAAGACAATATCTGGTTTATGCGCGTATGCTATCACATTTCAACTGGCCTCTACCATGGGATGACAGTGAATAAATGGTGAGGAACACACAGGCCGTGGCCTGATTCAAATTATAATTGCCAGATTTTTGCTTCCAAATGAGCAAAACAACGAATAAATTGAACCGGTGTTCCGGTCGTAATTCGAACCCCGGCAACCACAAAACTCAAGCCAGGAACCTTATCGCCAGTTCGAAACCCGTGAAGGAAGCAGACGCTTATGGTATAATTTTCAGTTTCGGGCAAAAAATTGTCAGTGCCGTCACTGTCTGCTGTCGCCTGCTTACAGATGAAACACGTTTCACGAATCCTTGCAAAGCTAGCAAATGCGGTAGAAAACACGAACGACCGGGCACTAATGAACTTGACTGAAGCAGCATACATCGTGGGTGCAGCGTTCTGATTGCAGAAATACGTTTCATCCAGTTGTACCTTCGAAGCAGGTATGTGTAATGTAGCCTATACAACATGACAGTCACCACAAAACTGTCATTCATCCCTGACGCCAAAGTACAAACACACCCCGGCGACGCGCTTCCGCTGACCGTGTCATTGTTACAGTCACACACACTAACCTACACACGCATGTACACACACTGTTGCTGTGATCGCCATTCATTACAAATTGACAGTTAACATGTCTCGTTTACAGACATTTCTCAAAATTAAATTTGTTTAAATATTAAATTATATTTCGCTGGCAAAATACCTGTCATATAATCACAGTTCAGTTAGCTTAATGAAAGACACACTATTGCGTTTATGTATGTAGTCTGTTAATTAGTAAATCCCTGACAAACATAACTACACACGTAGTATGTAACAGTAAGCTACATCAGGCTATGTATAGACGTTTAAGAAAGAACGCAAAAAAACCATCACCATGTATGTATATATATATATATATGTGTGTGTGTGTGTGTGTGTGTTTGTGTGTGTGTGTGTGAGAGAGAGAGAGAGAGAGAGTTCGCAATGACATACGTGTATATGTTTAGCGAATGCATTTGTTGGATTTTTTAAATCACACGCACGTGCACATACACACACACACACATATATATATATATATGTACTGTGAGTATACACACACACACACACACACACACACACACACACTTCATGCGAGATCTCACATGAAGTGTGTATATGGTGACTTTTTATTATTACTTTCTTTCTTAAAGTTGTATATGCAGTCTGACGATGGTTTGTTAACACCGAAATATAAATTACATATAGTTACATAACAAACCTACACTTGCGTTGGACGGTGATTTGTTAATTAACTGATTAAATTACTGTCAAACTGTTTCCTTCGACTTTTACATACTCATCAGATACACGTCTTAATTTTGCTTAGCTCACATGTAATGAAACGTCTCGGAATACACCTCAATACAATAATGTAAAAGCGTGTGTCATGCCTTGCCTATACCTATTCGTCCCTGAATAAAATAAAATTTAAGTCCTTTCTTAACTCAGAGTTAAAGTAGATAAAAGTACAGTCTATGCGAGACTGTGAACGGCGTTGACAGAAAGATTCAAAGTAAAATGGAACGAATTAACCAAACAGTGAAATGATTTGTGAGACCAACTTGATGCAACAATTATGATTTATTAATCAACCATTAGCTCAACATGTTTCGGGCACCATTATGCCCATCTTCAGGAGCGCAAGGCCGTATATAACTGTATACGGTTTTCAGCACTAAATGTGCTGGCTGGAGTCTTGGGAAGCCGGTAGGCAGGTCGTGTGCACTGTGTACAGGCTGTTATTCGAATAACAGCATCGACGCAGTGCACACGACCTGCCTACCGGCTTTCCAAGACTCCAGCCAGCACATTAAGTGCTGAAAACCATATGCAGTTATATACGGCCTTGCGCTCCTGAAGATGGGCATAATGGTGCCCGAAACATGTTGAGCTAATGGTTGATTAATAAACCATAATTGTTGCATCAAGTTGGTCTCACAAATCATTTCATATTAAGGATGCACGGTCACACGAACATCAAAAAATAACCAAAGAGTGGTAAGTAGTGAAGTGACAGCAATTCTCCAGACTGTATAATTTCAATGAGACCGTAACTGGGGTCCTGAAAATTGACGAATAAATAAGACAACAAATTGGATTAAATACGCTGGGAAATTATACTAGAGATTGTTTGTGTTTTCCAGCGGCGCTACAGTCACACTGGATTGTAGCGTTGCTGCTAGGATACGGGAGTTATGTGGAGTATGGATATAAAAGTACAACAAAAAAGTGTCGGCTGTTTAAAATTGTGCGACCTAAATGGGAACTGAAATGCCTCGACAATTATACTATCGTAAAATTCCCCAGTATCAAATTTCATGAAAATCCGTTTAGTAGGAATTATAATGCGCCTAATACAAATCTCTAACGTGTGTATGTGAGGACATATGCTCCTGCCAGAAATGAAAGGTCCTATTTGAATATATTATGACATTATATGTGGCAATGCAGGGAGTTAAAGTGAACCGAAATACTTATAACACAAGAAATGTTACACTCTGTTGCGACATTAAATGAACTCTAAGAAGAACCAGAGTAAACCGTAGTACAGGTTAAGAGACATTTACAGTTGTAACAGATATTTGAGAGATTAAAACCGATTTACTACGCGGCGAGAAACGAGTATAAAGCAAGCTTTATGTTCCTGTGACCGTGCATCGTGAATAAAGCGTGAGGAAAGAAAACCAACAGGATTCAACAATATAGATGACTTATTGTCAATAGTGGATGTTGATTATTGACACTGTCTCAACATGTTTCGGGCATCTTTATGCCCATCTTCAGGAGAAAGACCACGTGTTACTGCATGTGGAGTGTATTTGCTGTAACAAGAGAGGACGCGGATATTAGCCGTGTTGTCTTTTATGGGGATAGTGTGTGGTTTGATAAGCTGGGGCTATTGGTGTGTGTGTGTGTAGCCGTGTCTAGTTGGGTGTGTCGTAGTATTGTAAGCCGCTTCGTGCGTCTAGTTAGGTCCACTATTGACAATAAATCATCTATATTGTTGCATCCTGTTGGTTTTCGTTCCTCACGTGTATAAAGCAAATAACCATAATATGCATAATCGCTGTGAACATGAATTTCTGCTAAGCAAATAGCAGAAGAGTAACACGTGGACGGCTACATTAAGCCTCCGAAGCAAGACCTGCGTGTAACATATTTAAAAACTGAAATACTACCTCACAATAAACACTCAGTCCCCATTACAAAAATAATGCTGTAAAAAGAAACATTAGATGCTTTCTGACATTCAAACAAACACATGAATACACGGTGTGAGAAAACAAAGTTTTCCAGTGTTAAAGAAGACAGCACATAAACACACAGTAACCACTGTGCTTTAAACTGTTACAGTATTTGTTGTAGTTCCTTTTAAGACGGCGTAAAATGAGGGTAGCACGTTGGTCGCGACTGATAGGTTCAAAGAAAGTGGAAGGAAGCGGATGTACTACTTTTATAACAAATATCAAAGGGACTCTAAAACCAGGGGCGGAACCTCGGTCGGTATAACGTAGTCAGTCTCCGGATCAAGGTTCGCAGAACAATTACGAATAATTAAACTGCGGATAATATGGGCGCAATCGATAAAGAATACGTGAAAAGAATTATCCATTATTTCCTTGAGGGGACGGATAAAAAGCATGAAACAAAAAAGAAGTCACACTGGCCCCAGTCGGTGTTTTAACCGGGTACCTCTTGAATGCAAATAAAAATAGCAAAGCTTCTGCAGATTCGGCACGAACCTTTGTGGATTGAGGGAAAAATTGTCTGCCGACTGACCGAACACGCTGGCAGGTCGAGAGGACCGCGGACATGTCTCATCGGAATGAAGCCATGTAACCAACCCGGTAAGGAAGAGAGGGTCAAATGATTAATAGCAGCTGGGTGGTGGAGCAATTAGTGTGATCACTGATAACAGCTCTAAAACCACGCCCGGAGCATGTCGTTAATATGCATGTCGCTGTAACAGAACCACTGGCCACTTACAATAGCTTATCCTCAGTTTACTTCCTTACTGACTGCAAAATTGAGGGTCAAACACTTATGGCGAAATTCCAGTGCTTTAAGAAGTACAATCAGGTGAGAAGGAACCAACCACAGTGGGAGGAAACTTGCGGTACTTCAATGGTGGTAAGAAACTGACAAACGATATGGCTAAGCTAGTAGTCTTGAAAAAAAGGAAGAAAGAGCTTACAGCGATATTTTGCACTGGTCGCTGCCAGGAGGACGAGAACAATAACGCACAAGTGTAGGTGGAGACGCATCCAGTCATTTCTGGAAGATCGAAGTTGCAGGATGGAAACTGGAAGAGCAAACTGAGCAGACGGCGATTAGAAGAGCAGTACTGCGGAAAATGAAGAAGGCAAGTACGTACATGGAAGGATAAAACCAAAATGTGGAGACCGAGGAGCAGTTTACTGTGTAAACTGAAGATGGAAAACGCGTAAAGGGATATGAACTAAAAGGGTGGAGACTGGATGAGCAGTTTATTGTGAAAAATGGAGATGGAAAACATGTGCATGGATAAAACCAAGAATTCAGAGACCGAAGAGCAGTTTACTGTGTAAATTGAAGATGGAAAACGTGTGAAGGGATAGGAACAAAAAGGGTGGAGACTGGATGAGCAGTTTACTGTGGAAACTGGAAATGGAAAACACGTGAAAGGATAAAAACAAAAAGGAGGAGAGTGGAAGAGCAGTTTAATGTACAACCTGGAGATTGAAAACACATGAAGAAGTAAGGCCAGAAGAATGGAGATTTGGTAGGCAGTTTCCGATGGAAAATGGAGACGGCAAACAAAGATGGTGACTCGAAATCACTCTTTAATCTATTCGCTTCGTGGAAATCACATAATAGTTTTATGTGACGGGCGCAATATTATGAGAATCTAATGAATATCTTCATAGAACAGACAATTTCGGGAAGAGAAGAGCACAGCCGAGTTCCTGGCACTATGACTATTCGAAAGATTCCGGATTCACATCCCACTATTCCGAATGAAACTCTTTCGACAATTTCACTGTCCCTCCTGCAAAACATCGCGGCAGTGCCACAAACTATGTAACAACCACTGCCGTCCATATTGTTTCGAAATCACTTTTCAGTAATATTCATGTCAGTAGACAGTATACAGTGTGAGCTACTGACAGCACAATTAAATACACCGTAAGTCAATAAAATAATATACAATTTGTTGCTAACTACTCACTTTTCATCTGCTTAACTAGCAATATATTAGGCACACAAACAGGATAAGGTGTTCATATCACACAACAGGCTGGGAAACGAAAACGTGCATACCGTAAATTCTGTTACATGTTCTAACACTTCACGGGCTATATCAAAAGTAGATGGTGGAAATACTAAAATAAATACTAGAATAGGTTGAATAAATCCAACGAGATGCAACAGTATGCAGATATTTATTTACTGCTAAATTGCTCTACATGTTTCGGGCGTCCATCGCGCCCATCATCCAGAGTACATAAAACTGTAGTTGCTGTAGAACTGCTTATATGGTCACGTTTGAGGAAGCTTGCTCCCCAGATAGTATGATCTGTATCAGAGGCTGCAACTACAGTTTTATGCACTCCTGATGATGTGCGCAATGGACACCCGAAACATGCAGATTAATTTAGCAGTAAATAAATATTTGCATACTGCTGCATCTCGTTGGATTTCTTCAACCCAGAATTACGATACACGGTCCCAGAATAAAAAAAAATACTAGAATATCCGGTCGTGTGGATAAGATCTGCTTGGAAACGGCTCATGGTGACTCTAATGACGGGCTTAGTAATGGCGTCTAGGCAACCTTGCGCTCGCAAAAAGAAGCAGTTTCTTGTTCGCCCAAACCACTGAGTCCGTACAGCACAATACGTACTTATTCAATACAATAATATAAGCGGCTTAGAAATTCCGACTTTGTTTCTAACGCCTTGCAGAGACAGACAAGCCCGCGTTCTGTCTCTTCTGCAGCCAGTAGCTTGGTGAACTCCAGTCTTGTAATACTACCAAATGCAACAGCAGCTTAGGAACCTTCCGCAAACCAAAGAAATTCTGATGCAATTCAAAGGACGTGAAACCCTCTAAAGCACAATGGTTACTACGTGTATATGTACCACATATTTTAACACCAGAGGACACTGCGTTTTGTTCACAGCGTAATTATTTCCTGTGCTTCTCAGATGATACAGCTGTTATTTCTGTACACTGAAATCTGTTGATTATCAAAACCCTTTACGCAACCCACAATAGTGAAACGCATATTTTGAAACTTTAAATGTGGTGGAACGCTTTTATGTCGAATGGAATACAATTACTCTGGAGCTACTGAACTGAATTCTTTACTTTTCAGTTAAGTTTCCTGTGGCCTTTTGTTGGCGGAACCACAGTTTCAGTAACAATTTTCTGTACGCCTTTTTAAAGACCATTCCCCTACACACAGTTATGTAATTATCATTTACTAGCAGCAGTGACAATAAGGAGTTAAAGCAACCTCCTAATATTCTTAACGACATACCTCAAACTGAAAGCTTACTCACTGCAGAACTCTGTATAATGTCATTACAGCAGATTCGATCGAATCTCCTTATCATAATTGGCAGAACACACTTTTGGAACAAACGCTAGTCAGTGAGAGGCAGGAGCTGATATTCAAACATTTGCTGCATGAAATTTAGGCTTCAAAGGGAAAAGTGTAATGACCTTCAGCACAACGCCATCGATGCGGTCTGAAACGCAGAGTGAGTGACCTGAGAACAGCGGGCACTCAGATATGGGCCTCATGAAAAAGTCTCTAGAGGTTCTAAGTCTTACATCACGAGGCGCTACAAAACTCATTAATATTCATGACCCGAACCGCAGTAGCATGCAAACATGATAACACTTGTCTTTCAGCTTTTTCTTCTCCTATTTATCTTTCGACGTAATGTTTACATCTACTGCAACAGAAACAGAAGATTATTACAACTTCCCGCTGCCGTGTTACACTCATGTAACAACCATATGCTGTACTAACAGCATGCCAAGAGAGACCTATAAACGGTGTTGGGAGCTCTTCTGGCGTTTAAGCACCAGATCCACTTTCGGTCGTGTTCTGCCACTGTTACAAACATTTAAAACGCCGGGACAGTGACATGTAAAATATTTGATAACTCAAAACACAGGGTCACTCTATGCAAAGTATTTACTTTAAGGACTGTCTGCATAATTACAGACCTACGTACTTACTCCATGAGCAGAGTCCTTCTTGAGAAGTCAACTGGTTCGCAGTTAGTAACGAAATTTCCCGCATTTTATGGAACCAGAAGGTTCATTACCGCATTCACAAGTTCCCGCTACCTGTCCCTGTCCCGCGCCAGCTCGATCCAGTCCATACCCCTACATCCCACTTACCAAATCTCCTGTCCCTTTTCCATTGCTTAGGTCGCACCAAAGTATCAGCCCAGGTCCGAGGCTTGCTTAATGTATTAACGTTTCATAGAGGATACGCTTTTACGGCGAGGAGCTGTTAGCCTCGCCCAACCCCCAAGCTGAAGGACCACCCCTTGTCGGCTGCCCGCGATTGCTTATTCAATATATTCGCAGCTACCCTCCATATTGGAGGCCGTTTCTCCATCCGCAAAGTGACAGGATTAAAGCACAATCTTTGTCCTGCTCAGTCACGACTGGCAGGCAGTCTGTGGAGAAGCATTCCACAAACGAGACACGAAGGACGGCTATTACAAAGTGAATTGTGTTAAAGCGGTTCATATGTCGATAGGAACATAACACTAGCCAATACCAGAGTCTGCGCGGTCTAAGGCGTGGGTCTGCGACCTCTCACTTGCTAGGAATGCGGGTTCGAATCCCGCCGGGGCATGGATGTGTGTCTCTTGTGAGTGTTGTGTGCTGACTCAGCGGCGGGCGGAGCACACAGACGTGGGACCTAACAAAACAGGAGTGTCCAATGAAAGTGATCGAAACCACG
>Ga0123355_10021387_pt1 | contig 10352 bp, 12 predicted proteins | sample TergutEmb28metaG_3_FD_89872 | JGI IMG/M metagenome (GOLD analysis project Ga0123355, IMG submission 89872) | Embiratermes neotenicus P1 segment gut microbial communities from Petit-Saut dam, French Guiana - Emb289 P1 | ecosystem: Host-associated > Arthropoda: Insects > Digestive system > Gut ... | reverse complement strand
TTTTCGCAAGGCGAGAAGCTGAAAACCGCCGCGCACTAGCGGTGCGCAAGGTTTTCAGCGACGAAGGATTGCGGGAAATTTACAAGTTCTATGCGAATGTTTTTAGGTGGAGCGGCTATAGTAGACTTCTCCCGAAATTATGTTTTTTAATTTCGGAAAAGTTACATTTTCAATCTTTTGCTTCTTTTGAGATTGCGTTTTTTGCAATTTCAGAAGAACTATAGTGAAATAAATGAGAAACGGTCTCGCCCGAGCGGCACCTGAAACGCCGAGCTAAGGCGTTTCAGGCGTTTTTGCCGCGACAGGTGAGACCGATTTCGAATTATTTCACTATAGAACCGCCCCAACAATATTTTGTTGCAATTTCCTGCTAAAAAATGTAAAATTCTACTACAGAACGGAGGTTCTTCTATGGAAATTAGAATCATAAAACCCAGCGAACAGATAGAGTACACAGCCATCTGTAATTCTGTGTTTTTCGGCTCGCCCAGGCTAGATATTCGCGAAATGCGCAAAAAACCAGACGAACATGGCAAAGACGACGAAACCATCCGACTAGGTTATTTTAGTGACACAGGCAAGCTGTTATCCGCATTGTCGTTAATCCCATACGAAATGCGGCTTGGCGACAAAACCGTTAAAATGGGCGGCATCGGTGCAGTAGTTACCCGCCCAGACGCCAGGGCCGGTGGCTTTGTAAGGAAGCTCTTCGACGAAGCTTTTCAAATAATGGTGCGGGAAGGGTATGTTTACTCATTCCTATACCCATTTTCCTTCGATTTTTACAGGAAATTCGGCTACGAGCTTTGTTACGCAAGGGCCAATGCGACCATCCCTATGTACACAATAAGCGGGTATCACATACCGCCCGCCATCGAAGAATTCGAGCCAGGCGGCGACACCGCACCATATGAAGAAATCTACCGCAAATTCACGGCAGATTACAGCCTGTCCCTTGTGCGCAGTAGCGAAACATGGCGCAAGCGGCTTAAGCGCGACCCCTACAAAAACCTAGAGTTCACCTATCTTTTCCGCGACGAAAGCGGCCAGCCCGTATCCTACATTTTATATGGCGTGGAAAGCGGTGATGGCGGCAGCAACCTAGACATAGACGAGCTTTGCTGGGTTAATCCAACAGGGCTGCAATATGCATTTGGCTTCATACAGCGCCTAGGGGCGGAATTTAGCAATGTAAAATGGAGCAATATGCCCGCAGGCATTGTGCCACACGCCATGGTTGCAGATGTTTTCGACGTAAGCCTGCGCCACAACGGCATAGGCATGGGGCGGCTTGTAGATGTGGCGGCCTCCCTGGCCACCATGCCCTCCCCAGAAGGCCAAGGCCAAGCAACCATAGAGGTGCAAGACAGCTATCTGCCGCAAAACAGCGGCATATACACCATAACCTGGCAAAACGGCCAGCTATCCGTAGCCAAAACCAACACAACCCCACATATAACAACCACAGTAGAAACCCTGGCCCAGCTAGTAACCGGCTACCTAAGCCTAAACGAAGCCGCCCTAAAGCAAGATACCACCATAGTAGCCAACCACAAAGCCCTGGCAGCCCTCTTCACCAAAAAAAACCTATACCTAAAGGAATATTTTTAACATGAAAAAAATCATAAACACGCAAAACGCGCCAGGCGCAATAGGTCCATACTCCCAAGGAGCAACCCATAATGGTGTCCTATACATCTCTGGCCAGCTACCCATAAACATGCAAACTGGTGAATTGATAACCGGCGATATAACCGCCCAAACCAAACAAGTGCTAAACCACATCAAAGCCATAACAGAAGCCGCCGGCAGCAACCTGCAAAACATCCTAAAAACCACAGTTCTGCTCACCAACTTATCAGACTTCGCCGCCGTAAACGCCGCCTATGCAGAATTCTTCCCCGCAAGCCCACCTGCTAGGGTGTGCTATCAAGTGGCAGCCTTGCCAAAGGGCGCAGCCATTGAGATAGATGCGATATGTGCTGTGCTAGAAAATTGCTAATGTTGAATAAAAAACCGTGGGCGTCGCCCACGGTTTTTAAAATGCTAGGAAAGTAAATGCGGTAGAGCCGCGCTGTTTTCAACGGCCCATTCAAATATATTTTCAAACCGCTGGCCGGTTTTGTATAGGTCGTCATGTTCTGGGATGCGCACCATGCGGAGTAGCTTTGCGCCCAGTTTTTCACATACACGGCGGGAGGCGTGGTTTTCGGTGTTGTTGGTTATTAGTAGGGTTTGCATTTTGTGGTGGCGGGCTATGGGGGCTAGTAGCTTGCAGGCGCGGGTGGCGTAGCTTTTGCCCCGGTAGGGTTCTTGGATTTCGTAGCCTATGTGGCCGCCGTAGTATAGGCTGCTGTTGTGGTGGCCGCCGCCATAGCCTATGCGTAAGTTTAGTGTGCCTACTTTTTCGCCGCTGCGGCATATGGCAAAACTGTAGCTTGGTACATGCTTTTTCTCGGGGTTGGCGGGCTTTTTTTCTGTACATACTAGATATATTTCGCCGTCTGTTAGGGTTGGGGTTTCGGCAAATCCGTTAAATTCGCAGGGGAGGGTGTTGTAGTGGGCTATTTCTTTTTGTATATTCCAGTCGTCTTTTAGCATGGCGTAACGTAGTTCGTCGCTGAAGGGGCGGGTGGATTTTTTATGGGGCGGGCGCGCGTCTTGCAGGTGGGCTTCTTTACGCATCCCGATTTTCTCCATTATGCGGGCAGAGGCTAGGTTATCTGCGTTGCAGCGGGCTATAATGCGGTGCAGCCCCAGGCTTTCAAAGCCAAACTCTAGCAGCCGCTGGCCTAGCTCTGTACCCAGGCCAGTACCCCAATGGCTTTGATGCAAAATCCAGCCGACTTCGGCCTCCCCTGCGCCGTGGAAGGTTTCGCGCATATGTAACTCGCCAGAGCCTATCATCGCGCCGGATTCTTTTATGGTTACGGCAAAGCTGTAGTTGGTGATTGGGTTTGCCTGGGCGTTGGTTATACGCGTTTGTATGAAGCTGCGGGTGGCGGCTTCGTCGTTTGGGCCAAACATGCAGTATGTTATATTTTCGGCCACACTGGCGAAGCTATGGGTCGCGGCAAAGTCGCCAGTGGTAAATTTCCGTAGTATAAGGCGGGGGGATTCTATGGTTTGCATAATGTTATCCTTTCATTAGGCTTTTGAGTTTTGGTGATTATAGCATATTTTACCGTTTATGGTTGCACCTTAGTTTTTGTTTGGTCGCCTGTTGTCTTCGCGCTTTATCCAGCTTCTTATGCCGCGCCTGGCGAAAGGTTCGTCTGCATGCCTTGGGATTATATGCAAATGGGCATGGAAAACATCTTGCCCTCCGGCATCGCCGCAGTTCCAGCCTATATTGTAGCCGTCTGGTTGGTACTTTGCGTCTAGATATTGTTTTGCCCTGTCTATAAGTTGTTTTGTGGCGGCCCATTCTTCGCTGGTTAGGTCAAAAACTGTTACCCTATGGGCCTTTGGGATGATTATGCAAGAACCTACAAGCACTGGTTCGGGCTGTTCAATACATACGCAAAGCTGGTTTTCGAAAAGGAATTTACCTTTTTTGTCGTTCTTGTAATCGCAGAAGATGCATTTGCCCATGATAAGCGCCCCTTGTTTATAAGATGCAACCAGTATAATGCTTGTGGCTTTGCTTTGCAATTTCGTTGAAGATCTCGCCGAATGGTGTGGCTGTATCTATAGCAGCTTTAATGTATGAGCCATGGTAAAATGATTTTGCGATTTTTGTTGCAATGGGGTTGTCTTTTTCAAAGATGGAGACGATTTGATTTGCTTCGCCGTTGGTTTTTTGCAATTCAAAATAGGCTTGCAGGGTTATTTGTACGGTTTCCAGCAGGCCGTTTTCGAAGATAATGTCTGTGTTTTTGGAGGCCATGTATGGGTCGCTTTTGCAAAAATATGTTGCGCCGCAGTAGCTGTCTTTGGCGGCTATGCGCAGCTTGCGTATATTAGCCATGACAATGGTGCCCATGCACATGGGGCATGGTTCCATGCAGGTAAATAGGCTGTACTCCTTTAGTTTTGGGTGTTTTGTAATGTCTAAGTTTTGGATTGCTTCCATTTCTGCATGGGCGATTTTTGGGTTTTTTGCAGAGCTTTCATAAATCCTGTTGCGCCCCTGTGATATTATATTGCCAGCTTCGTCTGTTATCACTGCCCCGATGGGGATTGAGCCTTGCTTTAGTGATCCCCAACCTAGTTCAAATGCGGCCTTCCATGGGGTTTCTATTTTGTTCCACATGGTTTTCCTCCTTGTTTTTTCTAGATTGTACATTGATGTTAATGTTGGCGCATGATTATTTGGCTACGTTAATAGTGAAATAAATGAGAAACGGTCTCGCCCGAGCGGCACCTGGAACGCCGAAATAAGGCGTTCCAGGTGTTTTTGCCGCGACGGGCGAGACCGTTTTCGAATTATTTCACTATAGGAAACTGCTAATTTGGGGGCCATTGCAAAGCGGCAAAGCCGCTTTGTTCGCAAAATATAGGAAGGTGATTAATATGACAAAAACACCAATAAAAATAGACATACATGAATACCCGGCGATGTTTCACCCGTTGCTGGCAGGGGCGGCGCTGTATGATAGCAGCTGTTCGGAGTTGGCTAGGGTAGTTTATATCGCCCGGGATGGGGGATATTTTTTAAAACGGGCAAAAAAGGGCAGCCTTGTGCGCCAGGCCGCCCTTACGGAATATTTTCACCACAAGGGGCTGACTTCTAAAATGCTGGAATATGTAAGCGCAGAAGACGACTGGCTGCTAACAGAAAAAGTCCACGGCGAGGATTGCACAGATGCTGCATACCTGGCCCAGCCAGAGCGGCTTTGCGACACCCTTGCTACGCGGCTGGCCATGCTGCATGTGGAGTGTTTTGCAGGTTGCCCGGTGCAAAACTACACAGAAGCATACCTGGCCAGCGCAAAAGCAAACAAAGCCGCCGGCAGTTTTGACAACCGCCGTGGTTACGCATCCCCGGCGGAAGCCTGGGCAACGGTGGAAAACAGCGGCTATATTTTGCAAACAGACTGCCTGTTACATGGTGACTACTGCCTACCAAATATAATGCTGGACAACTGGCGGTTTAGCGGATTTATAGACCTAGACAGCGGCGGCGTTGGCGACAGGCATGTGGATATTTATTGGGCGTTATGGTCGCTACGGCATAATTTCAAAACCGACAAGTACCGCCAGCGCTTTATAGACGCCTACGGCCGCGAAAAAGTAAGTGAAGAGGCTCTGCAGGTAGTGGCTGCGGTAGAGGTGTTTGGGTGAGCGAAACAACGCGGCTCGCAACTTCCCTGTTAGGCCCATATTCTTACATTCCTAGTATGGCTTGCCGCACACCCGACGGCGTGATGGTAAGCGAAAGCTCGCTAAGAGGGAGGCTAATACCAAAGTATTGGTAGCGAATCCTAACAAATTCCTCTTCAGTAGTAAATGAATATCCCTGTGCAAGCAAGCTTTCATGTTCGCTCCAGTATAGATAATCTTCCAGCTCTCGCGGGGCGGCCTCCATGCCATTTACATAAAAAAGCATATTGCCAAGATACCCTCTGGTGGAAAATGCACTTAAATATGTGCACAGGTAGTCCTCATCCAAACGCACAAGCGTCATGCTGAAGAACCCTTCCCCGCCGCCGCCAGTTATAACCACGCCAGGTTCACCACCAGGAGGTGCAACGGCCGAAATATTCCAAGCTCGCCCCCCAAATACATCTGGCCTGCCAATTTTCACAATCTCCCCATCCCGGAAAGTATAAACCCCATAAATAGACAAAAACGTACCAGAAGCCTCCCAGATAATCAGTTCTGGTACGCCATTCTGGTCTATGTCAATCAAATCGAACCGCCAAAGCTCTTCTGGCTCTAGGTGGGCAGTGACCTCTGCATGGCGCAAAAGCAGCTCGTCATAAGCCCGCTGCCAAGAAGGCACGGCCTCGTCACAACCCACAAGCAACAACAAAACCAAAAAAGTCCCCGCAACGCGGAGGCTCTTGCAGGCAAGAAAACGCATAAATATTCCACCTTTGTATATCCAAAATGAAACTGTTGGGGGTTGCTTCGCAACCTGTTTTCTCAAGCATCCCGGGCAAGGCCTCTTACGGCTTTAACGCTGCACTCTCCAGCCCCGTTCTTCCCGCACACTTTCTAGGGTTTGCTGTCGGTGTTCTTCCCTTTGGGCAGGGGTTCTGGCGCGGTGGGCTGCTCGTTCGTTTGGCTGGGAGGCCATGGTTATGTTTAGGCGGCCGCGGCCGTTTTGTTGTATGCTAAAGCCTATGCCCAGGTAGTGGTAGGTTGGGTTCATTATAAATTCGTGGGTGGTTTCATTGTTTAGTATTGAGTCGATTATTTCATGGGCGCGGGCGCGAGTTAGCGGGCCTTCTACCCAGTGGCTAGAAGAATGGCTGGAGGTTACTTTTGTGCGCAGCACGCCAAGCCAGCGGTCATGGCGTTCTTGGTGGGTACGGCCGTCGGATGCCGCGTTGCGGCTAAAGTTATTGTCGCGCATGTCTAGGCTATGTTCTATTGCCGTTACGCGCAGGGCATTGTAGGTGTCGTAGGGGTGAATGCCGTATTGCTCGCGGCGCTGGTTAATACGCTCTAGCAGCCAGCCTTCCATTTCGAAGAAATCCAGCTCATAATCCCTTGCGTCCAGCTGCGGAATGTAGAATTGCACAGTTACTTCAATGGTATTGTCTTGCGCCATGGCAGTACCCGCCCCAAGCAGAACCATTGCGGCAAAGCAGGCTACAAGAACTACAGCTTTTTTGCGCAAACTATGCATAACAAATCCCTCCATTTTTATGAATAAATCTTAGAGGCATAATACCAACAAAAACGTGATTTTGTCAATTGCAGTCATATAACCCGGTAGCCCAACATAACATATCACAAAGATGTTTGCAGAAAGGGCGTAAAAAATGAGCGGTACAAAGATTTTTGTATTACATAAGAAAGAACTGATAAGAATTGGCGCGATAGCAATAATTGGCCTGGCCTTAATTATATTAGGCCTAATCCTATTACTAGGCGGCAGAAACACCCCACAAGCACCAGCAGCCTATAGGTTTAACCCCGGTACATACGCCGCCACAATTGTACTAAACAATAAACCCATAGAAATTCGCGTAACCGTGGACCAAAACGACATACTAGCCATATATATGACAGACATGGCAGAACTACAAAGGGTATTTTTCCCCCTATTCGAGCCTCGCCTCTACGACCTAGCCCAAGAAGTGCTACGCTACCAAACAATCCACTTCACCCCCGCCACAGACTACCCAGTGACCACCGGAATACTACACGAAGCCGTACAGGCCGCGCTGCTGCAGGCCGAACGGTGAGGTAAAACCGTTGGCTTCGCCCACACCCACCCGCTTTTTTGAAAAAAAGCGGGGCAAAAAACTTTAACTTTTTAGCTTTATAGGTTCAGCAGGCCATAATGCAAAAATAGGCAGCAAGAATGTGACCATGCGGGTCACATTCTTGCTGCCTATTTCTTTGCATAAACTTCGCTTATACTAGCTTTAAAAAACTGTGGCCGGGCCAAGCCTCTGGTGGTCTGGTTTTGCTATTTAAACATCTCCGCCAGTAGCGGGGTTATTTTTTCTTCTATTATGGTTTCTATTTTGTCTAGTTTTTCGATAGTGTGTTTGGGCAGATAGCTTTTGGGTGTGCCTGGGCGGTATAGAGCTTGCAGGATGCGGTTCTTTAGGCGTATTTTTGTGGCTTGCATTTGGCATTACCCCCTTTATTGGACTTCTTCCGAAATTATGCTTTTTAATTTCGGAAAAGTTACATTTTCAATCTTTGGCTTCTTCTGAAATTGCGTTTTTTGCAATTTCAGAAGAACTCTATTGTATTTTATGCTTGGGTTGGGGGTTTTGCTTCTAGGCGGTAGATTGGGCCATGGGGCGAGAATTTTTCTTCGTATTCGGTCATGATATTGTCTGGAAAATTGCCATTGTGTAAGTCTAGGCTTATATTTTCTACCAGCCATTTGCAGCGGCTGAAGCTTTCTATGGAGAACTCGAATAGGGAGCGGTTGTCGGTTTTAAAGTGGATTTCTGGGATTTTTAGCTCCTGGTATTTTGCTAGGAAGTTATCGTGGGTTAGGCGGCGCTTGGCGTGTTTTTTACGGCCTGGCCAGGGGTCGCAAAAGTTGATGTACATGCGCGATATATCCCCTGGCTTAAAGTATTCTGCAAGGTCGTTTACATCTGCCAGCATAAAGGCCAGCGAACCCACTTCGCGGGAGCTGGCAAGGCGTGCGGCCGCGGCAAGGATCACTTCCTCGCGCTCTAGGGCAATGTAGTTTACATCTGGGTTGCGGCGAGAGGTTTCTGTTGCGAAACGCCCCTTGCCGCAGCCTATTTCTAAATATAGTGGTGCTTGGTTTGGGAAAAAATCCTTTAGGCTTTGGTACTTTTCCAGCTCTCGGATTATTAGTGGGTTGTGGGCTAGCTCGCCAGGGGCCCATTTTTTTCTTCTTGCGCGCATGTTTGTGAACATCTCCTGTAGTTTTTTGATGGTTTAGAATAAAATGCTATCTTTCTCGCGAGGAAATGAATCCCGCATGGGCTAGATAGGTTTAATTCAAGAACCATACCATTATATCACATGCTAACAAGCATTAGCCAATAGCCAAATTCGCCTCGCGCCGGGTGCTCTGTTTCGGTGCATTTGAACTGGCCAAATCCTAGCCTTCGCGCATGTTTGCGGTCTTCTGGGGTGTAGTGACTTGGCAGGCCTATGATGTATTTTTGCATGTCGCTGGCCAGCCCAAGGATAATATGCTCATGCTGGCCAAAAGCCGCCAGCACGAATGGTTCTGTAAAAAGGTTGGGGCGGTTTATTGGCGTTGGCGTGTTTTGGGTGCTGGCGAGTTTTACCCAGCTGATGTTATGGCCCAAGTTTGTGAAGGGGATGATTGGCGGGTTGGCGTTGAAGATTTGTTGTAGGGTTTCGGTTTCTGGTAGATGAGGGGTGAGGTCGGCTGTCATGTTTTGGACGGCAGAACGGAAGGCGTTTGGGTTAGTGGTGGGTGGTTTTTTTGGTTTGCCGGGTTTAAGGGGTTTGTTTTGTTTTGCAGTAGGTGGTGTGGTTTGGGGTTTTGGTGGGTTTAGTTTTCTGGTTTTTTCTTTTTTTAGGCTGCGGCTGTCGGTAGTTGGTTCTTCCGCAACAAAGGGTGCGGCCAAGCAGTCGCCCTCCGTTTTGTCTTGTGGCGGGCTTTCTGCCTGTGGTTCTTCTACAAAGAGGGGTGCAACCGGGTAGTGGTTTTCTACTTGAGTCTCTTCTATAACAAGGGGTGTAACCAAGCAGTCGTCTTCCGAGTTATGTTGTGGAGAGGCGGAGTTTTCTGTTGGCGGCTCTTTCTCTGCCAAGGGTGCAGCCGGGAGGTCGCCGTTTACTTCGTCTGGTGATGGGATAATGTTTTCTGGTTGAGGTTCTCCAGTGCTAAGGGGTATGGCTAAGGAGCTATCCTCCACCGCATCTAGTGGCAGGCTATCACCTTCTGCCTGTACTTCATCTGAAGCAGCGCTAGCAATCACGCTTGCCTGGCCGCCATCTGCGACTTTATCTTGCATTAAGCAACTGCTATCCATGGACTCCTCATCCATAACAGATGCGGTTGCAATTTGCGGCTGAACGCTCCCATCGTCTGCCTCGACAAAATAAAAATTCCCACGCCAGGCAAAGGCCTCTGCCCTATACCCGCAAAGAGGGCTGGCAACGCCCTGTTGCCCGGCTGTAACTACAGCCACCGCAGCGATATCCGCAAGATTAAACCCATGCAAGGCATGGCCGCTTACATCCAGCTTCACCTCGCCCTTGCCCCTATCGTCCACATGAAGCCAGCATAAATGTACTCCGGCAAAGCGGCTGCCAGCCTCAAAAACCAAGCAAAGGTTATACATCACCTCGGGTTTCAAATTCTGCACAAGTAGGCTTACCTTGCCAGCCTCGCCCCTGCATTCCACTATGCATCGCCCCATGGGCGCGCGGCCTTTAAACTCGTAACCTCTGGTTTCGCAGCCAAGGGCCAAAAAAATTCGCTCGTAAGACATTAAAATCTCTCCCTTTTCATATAATCTATGCATTATTCTATGCAACCCATGAAAAATGGAGAACAGATGGCCGCCAAACTCGATTTGCCTGGCTATATTTGAACTTTCTCGATTTTATGCTATACTCCCAAGGGAAACTAAGGCAGGAGGGAAAATATGGTTCCTGATGTAAAAAAAGAACTTCTATCCGATGCCTTAGGCTGGGCAAAGGTTGTGCTGTTTGCGGTGGCTGTGGCCATTTTGCTTAATACCTTTGTTATAGTTAAT
>Ga0123355_10021386_pt1 | contig 10352 bp, 6 predicted proteins | sample TergutEmb28metaG_3_FD_89872 | JGI IMG/M metagenome (GOLD analysis project Ga0123355, IMG submission 89872) | Embiratermes neotenicus P1 segment gut microbial communities from Petit-Saut dam, French Guiana - Emb289 P1 | ecosystem: Host-associated > Arthropoda: Insects > Digestive system > Gut ... | reverse complement strand
TTTTTTTTTTTTTTTTTTGGCAGTAGCATTCACTAGTATTATTGTATTTTTGTATAATTTGTGCTGTATTTTGTGTTCATAGGCCAAGCAGTGGAAAACAACACAAGGTCGTTGGCCGAAGAAATCTGCAGAATTCTTGTTGCAGCTGCTGAAGAATGCTGAATCAAATGCAGACAACAAGGGTTTAGATGTTGATCGCCTGGTCATTGAACACGTTCAAGTGAATCGGGCACCATGTCTTAGGAGGCGAACTTACAGAGCCCATGGAAGAATTAATCGTATGTATTGAGTGTTCTCTTTGGTTAACATACACTGCTTACACTTGAAGGCTGTGTATGGTAATGTGAGTGAACATATTCATTGTAAGTTTTGTGATAAATTGCTGACATACTTTCCTTGCTTTATGAATTGTCTGTGCAGGAACCTAAAAATTTGCTGTTTGATGTGTAGCATGATCCTATTATTCAGACAGTTTGACACTGTAACATGCGAGATGTAGTTTGAGATTGTTGAACATTTGTATTCCATTTACAAGCCATTTGAGTAGTTGATATGCACAGAGTAATTGCAACAGGATTTTATTTGTTTCTCAGCAGCCTGTGAGAATGTTTATTCTTTACACATTTATTTTGTTGGGCATTGTCCATTCTCTGAGGCATATTAATGCGTGTATTGACATGGGAGCTAGATATTCGTATGCTTTGTCACCATGCTCTCTTTACATCTATATCTACACACGATGGGGATCAAATCTGGGATCAACTGAATGAGTATACCATGCAAAAGTTTCTGTTTGCTTCATTACAAGTTCTTCCCGTCCTTTGAGAATTAAGGGGAACGGCATTCAGGAAAACCTCTTCTCCAGCGGGAAGTAATGTAGCTAACTTTAAGAGTCTGCATGTATTTCTTCCACAGAGTAGAAGGCATTTAACTGTAGCATATACAAAAAAGGTCATTTATTGCATGACAGTACTATCTGTACAGTGCTGCATCCTTTCAGAGATTTTATTTTCATTTTGTTTAAGTTGTTTGAACTTAATCTGTACTAATAAAAGTAATATTTACAGCATACATGAGTTCTCCATGTCACATTGAGGTAGTTTTGACTGAGAAGGAAGAGGTGGTTGCAAAGGCCACAGAAGAGGAGCCTGCAAAGAAGAAGGTGTCGAAGAAGAAGCTGGCTCGTCAGAAGGAAAAAATGATGAGGAATTAGACATAGCAATCACAAACTGTTGATCTACTGAAACATCAAAGAAATGCCAATAAAAAAGTTGTATAAAACAGTTCGGGGTTATTTATTTATTTATAGCGTACTAACATGTGTTTTTCATTTGTTTTTTAGACTGAAGATGACATATTGCTGTTGAATGACTTCTTCTCATGGTGTGGTATCATGTTTATTTCTCCTCAGCCCAACAGTGTTGAGTGTTGTCACTAACATTATCTGCATTAGTGCTCCCCTATGTAAGCATCTCTGCATCATACTTTTCCTCTCCTGTATCCTCTGGCTGCTTCTGGCATTGAGCCATTCCATCCATATGCTCCATAACCACAGTTAAACAGTTTTGACTGATAATTTCTGACCTGGAACTTGTAACATTGATCTTGTTGATTATTACAGGGCTACACATACTCAGTCATTCTGCTCTGCTGCAACAGAATACATATTCTAAATGGAGGTAAGAGATCAGCTTCTTTCCACAGTCATATATCATATACTCCTGGGAAAATTCTCCAGGGTTGAAATATCCAAAAAGAATTCTTGAACATTTTGATCCTTACAGATGAGACCTTTACATTGTCTCAGAAATTGGGGAACAGTTACTTGGTGCCACAGCATCATACTCCAGAACACAATCCTCAAGAATAATCTTGCTGGGAACTTTGTTGTCAGTAATAAGATTGAAAACTGTAGAAGGGTATGAAATTTATTAACCATATGCTTCTGTATTCTGTGCTTCATTGTTGGTTATGCAGTGTTATTGCAGAAGATGGTGATAATGTGTAGGGGTGGATATTATGGGAGGCATTCATGTAGACAGTTCCGTAGATGCATGAACATTTTATTAAGAGATTTTGGTTGCGTAGTTAGTTTATTTTAGTTATGGTAATGTGAAGGAATTGGTGTTGCTAAGTGAAGTAAACCAACAGTAACCCTAGGCCTTGAAAGCTGCATAACGTAGTGCGGGTATTATTTATTCAGGAAGTTTGTCAGTCTACAATATCCAGGGTCTACCTGGAGAGAGATATGCTCCCTGAGGACAAAATATAATTTTTATGCCATATAACAATCTTTAATAACTAGTTACAATATAGATAATATTACATTTGTTCTCTCAACAATTAAGCTGAAACTTTGAGCATTGGTGAATTATGTCCTTGTGTCATTCTTGGCATACATATTCAACTAATCTACACAGTACTTGTTTATAATTTAAATTCAGATAATAATATTCATATCAATCACAGTCTCTGTCACTGTGTCTTCTCTGACTATGGATAGGAATTCCACTGTCACACTTTCATGCAGTTAATAAACATTCAAGCCTAAAGTGATCAGAGCTATATTTAAAAATAAAATGCCCAAAGAGTAGAGTTCAGCAGCCCTAAATTTTTGTTATCTTGTAATGGGAAACAAGTGTAATATATTTCAGCAAGGGTGTGGGGCTTTCTTAGTTATATACGAGGGAGGTTTATTGTATGAGGCTGCATTGGAATTTAATTTTAGTTCTTTCACCCAAAATTAATTTTTGCTAGTGTCTGATAAGAATGGAAATCCCCCCCCCAAAATAGTTTTCATTGTATATAAAATACACATGAATGACAGCTGATGTGCAGAAAATAATTATGTTTCAATCTTGGGTGAAGACATTCTGTTGTGCCATCAACTGTATAATTTCTAGACAATTACAAACGTTATAATTGTGTCTGTAATTGTAGACTTATGGTTTAGGTAGTTGCAAAGCTTTATGGGACAGAAGTGGATATGTCAACACTAGCAAATGGGTTCATTCATGCTCCTTAGACAACAGAACTGGGTGTTGTTTTTAAGACTTAGGCAAGTGGATTGCCTTGAGCAGTAAGCTGATACACAATTAGGTGGTGCTGATGCCTCTGACTGTATGACAAACTGTCTTACAGTCCTGAAAGTGACTTTGCAAGCTCAAATATATTAATGTATTAGCAGATGACAAACAGAAGGCCTACAGCACTGTGGAGTGAGGACAACATAAGACAAAGCAACACACTGTCACCTATAATTATTGTTCAGCAGTTCAGACAATGAACAAACATTTCTGTTGGTAAATTCCTTATCATCCATGGTAAGGGTCTGAATAGGCATTATTTGCCAATACATTTTATCAGAAATCCTGATGCTGAACAATAAGGTAACTTTGTGAGGACTGGTAGTAATTTTGCCCCAAATAATGTTGCATGTAAACTCAGATTTCCCTGTTTGACTCCCCACAGTACATGACTAACCCCATGTGGAAGTTGCTGACAACTAACATTCAGACAAGGTCACACTAAGGGGAAGGTGATAGAAGCATTTTTAGACTTCTAATGAGGTCATGCATGGTAGCTTCTAGAAATGTTCCAACAATTGTATGCATGCTGGCATAAATGTGTACAAGGTAAAGGACAGTATTTTGAAGACCACTGTATCTGAGGGTTGGTTATTGCTGCCAGACAGGTGTATGGTTCCTTTGCAGAATGTAAGGTGTCTATGTATAACATATTTGTTATTTGAACACAACTGAAATGGAAAAGTTCTCTTTGAAAGAGGGGCTGATAGATTTTCATAGAAAATGACTGCAAAAGTACATTTACAAATAAAACATGTTCAGAATATGCCATAACAATCTCCTGTTTAGTCATTTCTTGTAAACTTTTTTTTTTAGTTCATTACTGCTATAGTTGCTTAGAAATATTTGTTTTACAGAAGTGTTCTTGCACCTATTTGCCTGTCTGCATAAGAAGAAAATGTTTGTTGTACTTTGCTTCTCTGTTTAGTATGATGAGGGAATAATTCAGTTAACCCTTCAGTAAACTTGGGGATTAAATTCCAACTGCTTCCCAGGATGCTGGAGTTTTAAATTAATAGCTCTCTTAAATGCATTTATAAACATAATGGCTCACTGAGGCCAGCATCTTGTGCAGAATTAAGGCCTATAGAGTGCGTGAAGGGCAACATTGAAGGGTTAATGTCCGGCTGTTATACACTGCGTAATTCGTATAACTCCAGTCAGTTTAGGCTGCATAACTCCGAATAGAAATGTTTATTAACTGCATATAATTTTCATAACTCAAGCAAAACAGCTATTTTCAATGAAAAAGTGACAAAGAAAACTGGATCCTGTAATACATGAACAGTTACAAGGAATTTTGTCCTTTACATATAACCCACTATTATATTCCATGATAGTTTAGACTAAGCCTAAAACATTGCATATTTTATCCTACAGTTTGTATTCAATCCAGTTAAATAGCGTTGTCCTTGAAACGGAAGAACCATTTCATTTAATTGCACAAATATATTTTTAATGAATGGTATTGTTAATAGAATTATAATGACTGACATAATTTACTCCATTCTATTCTATTTCCAATCATAAATTACAGTATTTACACTTCTCATATTTAGTAAACATGAAGCATAATATACAAACAAGCAATACTGAGCAAATCTGTATTAAATTGAGCATTCCAAGTGTGTAATTGTTTATCTGTGATTCTGTATGTAATGTACCTCTAAAATGGTTTTCATCATTTTCTTGCATTTGGAAAAGTAGTAATTGACAAGACATCATGTTATCATGATCTTCACACACATCTACTAGCATGGAAATGTTTGAGTACAAATTGTATATACTTGTGCGAAAGCAAAACTTGATCATTGGTTTCAGAAATCACTTCGCTACTTCAATTCAGATTACTGTGTCCTAGGATTTGATGCTGTGTGGTTTTTTATGTGGATACCAAGGTTTTAGAGAAATGTTGGCATGTCTCTACTAACCTACAAAGTGTCATACCCTTCCTGGGTGACTGTAAAATTAATACCCACTGCCTTGAGCACATCAAGTTCCATGTATGTTTTGTTTAGTATTGCAGGTTGTTCCTGAGGCAGAGTTACAGTATGTGATTAACAGATTTCTGTACAAAGGAATTGCTGGCATGATGTTGCTTGTCATTGTAAATGAAGACTGAAGAGTTAAAAGTTCCAGGGTGCACATAGTACTGCTATACATACCACCTTGTCAATTATTGTTCTATAGATTATCATATTATTTTGGAGTGGGCAAAAAGCTTTACTTTAAATGACAAAAGTGTGGCCAAAACTTTTCCAATATGACCCCACTCTCCAAACATATTCTGTACTCATTATTAAAAGTTACATAAAAAATACTATTTACTATGGATAAAAATATTACAGGGTTTATATATTCACAATGGATGGCCTCAAAAAAAGTTATGTTTACTTCTCATAATTTTATGCAGTATAATTTTGATTGTGTAAGTTGAAGTTATGACAGTTTTGATTTGAAATTATTGTGACTAAAGTAACATAAAATTCCATACCTAACTGTTTCTTGTTATGATTAGTTCATTAGCTTGTTTAAATGTATATTAAGAAAATAACACAAGTTAGAGGTCATTTATGTGTTACTTTATTGATTTTTAAGAACAAAAATGTGTATATTTTAATAATATACAGTGCACCCAAATTCAGTATTATGCAGAATGAATGAAAAATGGTTAGTCTTTATAACTGTTTAATCTGAATTAATAAATGTACAACTGTCTACTGACAGTGCATTTCCCACAGTCTTCAAAAGTGACAAGTTTAACACTTTCATTTTTGCTAATCATATATGGGTTATGCTTTATAATAATTTAACCCATGAAAGCTCAGTAGTTCCTACATTTTCCACCAGGTTATACCCTCTGTAACTCTACATTTTCCCCATGCAGCATATTTGTGTTTTCCATACAGTTCTTATAAGAGCAGTTGTTTCCCTATAAACATCAACTGATGGTCTTCACACTGGAGATGTGTTTCTTCTCTGTGAGGTAGGAGTTGAATCTTGAAATAAAAATTACATTTACTGACATCCTTAAAGCCACATATCTTTGGTGTTTTCTAGAAGAGCATTACAATTTTTATCACCACCAAAGTGCTATCCTGTTCAACACATTATTGCTATATACATAATCCTTTCTCAAGAGGATTATTTTACTTTTTCACCTTGCAGTGAGTATCATCAGTCAGTCCACAGACTGGAGTGCTCTTGAATCAGGACAGAATACACTACTGACCAAAATGGGCAATGACATTTCTGTCTACATACAGTGATTAAATAGCTGATAGCTTTTTTAAATTTATTTAGTTAGCTGCATAACTCCTTATGTTCTTATTGTAGTGTACGTTACATGACTTGCCTTCATATTACATTTAGTCTCCTTGATAAATCAAAAATGTGTTGGAGCTGTTCCCAAGTGGTGCAGTATTAATTTATTGTCATAATTTCATCTTTCTGAGTACAGGAAGATGAAATTGTACTGATTTCTGATATTCTGCCTATTAAAGCAATGTAAGATTTAATAACTAATACTGTGCTTGTGTGACAATACTGCATTGTCTGTAGCTTAATATTCAGTGAAAGACTTGTGGTATCCTGGGGAGAGATTCATCTGAAGTTTAATTCACTTACAAAACAAATGCTTAAATGTCTGCAGAGTGCAGTACTTCATCAGAAAATGAAAATTGTGAGTCATAAAAGTTTAAACATTTAAGTATATTTTTTAAAGCCTTTACCCAGTTGTCTGATGTATCAGCTTATTATAACTGAGTCAAATCATTAAAACATGTAACAAAGTAAAACAAGGTTCCAGAGAATGTCTCAATAACATGTGGCCAACAGTGGAGACAGTTATCCCATAACCCACCAGTTATAAGACATGTTGTAGTGAAGCTCAGTGCACCTATCATATCTCATAGCACATTTTGCCATATGCAACTATTGCTGCAGTGAACCTGTCTAAATGATCACATTAGCAATTACAGTTACAGTTAAATTCTGAAGATTTTCAGAATTTAACAAGAGATCACACACACTGGATGAATACAAATATGAGTTCAAATGTAATTAGAAAAAGGAGGAATATGTTGCCAAATTTGTATCTGTGATAAATACATTTGATATGACAGTTTCTAATGTAGTACATTAGCAATAAGCATTAAATATGTAATTTAGAATGACTGTCAAAAAAGTCTACCATGTGCCTCTGCATTATGATTTGATGCTTAGAGTTGTTTTCACTTGTCTGTGGTCTGGCTCCTCCAAAACCAGATGGCTGAAGCTACCACGTAGAATTGTTGTATGGTTTCATTGTTTACTGTGCTGCATTTACAGTCTATAAGAGTTACGTTGCATCAACATTCTTAATTTGTTAATATTTTCAACCTTCTCTCCACAGTTAAGGCATACAAGACAGCATTGGCACTAGCAGTAAAACGAAACCTCATTCTTTATTTATAAAACACAGACCTGCAGTCTTAAAGCTAATTAGGCACAAAGTGTGCTTGTACAGGGCAACACCTGTTGCATTCAACCTGTATTGACAGACTACAGTGCATACATCAATGTCCAAGGTAACCACCTCATTAGTGTTAAAAGTAGAAAAAATTATGAACAGGTGTCCCTTAATTAAAAATAATGTTTAGTCACCTTTTTACAATACATATCTGCAATCAAAGTGTGTCTAATAAAGCTACTTCTACATTGTTGCTCTCCTATGTGGACATTCTGTGAAACCACTAATTTCATCTTCACTTTGTGACTTCGAAGTCAGACCATTATGACAGGATTGTGGGCAGCCTCCACTGCTTGGATTCAGTATGTGATGACAATGAGTTAAGTAGGTGTCAAGAAAGTGGTTCACGTGTTGTGTTTGGTAGTATCAAACATAGTAATCCACCTCCTGAAAAAATAAAGAGTATTCCAATATATTCTCTTTATCCTTTTGTACCAAAACTTCACAGCAAGGGTATACACTTAAGAAGAAATTCAGGTTCTCAAAATGAGTTTCCTGATGTTAGCCAGTTTGGAGACTACAGAAGAGAAAAATCTCTAGCCTCTGCTGGGAATCTAACAACAATTTTTGTTTCCAGTCCATATTCTGGTGAATATACTAACTAAGCACTACAAAGGTTTCTAAGAAAGGCAAGTATGATTGAAATAAAATTAATCTCCCCTGCTTCTGTTTTTAGTCCCACGTTAGAATATATTTATGCAATACGATCCTTACCTATAAGAAGTGCAGCCACTATAAAAGTCGGTGCAGGACAATACATATCCAATAAAGTTGCTATCACAATATTGCCAATGATACCTCCAAGTCTGGCAGCAACCATGGATATTGCTACACCAGTTGCTCTGGAAAATGTGTATTTCACAATTTCATGAATATGAACCAGAATACTGCAATAGTGCTTCCAGAAGTATCAGGATATTGTCTATAACTTTATGAGTGTTTTATATAAATTGTTTGGGAGGTGAAGTAGAATGGTTTATGGTGTAAGTTAAGAAAGTATGTAATATAGTGGCTGTTATAATTCCTGAATATTGAGAGACCTACAGAAGTATTCTGTGACTGATCAAGTGAGACTCACGATATTAAGTTCCTACACACCACTGAACTATGCTTTGTAACAGCCCTCAGTTTTCCCATCATGTATTCAATGACATACTCCTTATTGTGGAATCTTTTTCTTCAAGAAAGTTTTCAGGCTTCAGCAGTCCAGTTGAGGTCTTGGTTTTTCTGGGATATCATACTCCATCACTGGTTTGTTGTCCACCATTTTGAGACTGTGTAGTGGCCTCATCAGAGGGTTAGATGACCAGTGACAAAGCCCCCTGAGATGAGACTAGAACATGATCTCAAAACATAGGGCAACAAACAGCTAGTGATGGAGCACAATATCCAAGAAGAATGCAGATCTTTTTCCTTTACATTCAGTTTTCTTTTCAGTAAAGAGCAACAGATTGTGATGGGCCAAAAGTGGGTAGTAGTGAGAATTTGGTAATACAGAAAATTTGTTTCACCTGAAATTCAAATATTGTTTGGGCAGTGTGGGGACATAGGTTATTGTATCTCAGTCAAGTGCCATTTCTTCATGTTTCTGAGTCCTCTTCCAACATAATCATGCAGTTGCACAAGATTCTTACATTTTACAGGTTTACTTTCAGGAAGGTATGCACAATAAACTAAATATTTGTAACACTTGATCACACCAGCTCACAAGACAAACTAGGGCTGTGTGAGTGGCAAAAATTTTGCTTTGTTTTTGGAGGACACATAAAGTGCAGCACATCATATTGAAAAGGAAGCCTCAAACTTCTGACACAAGGTTGGAGACTAGGCATACAGACAAATGAAGGTGCCCTAAGTGATTACAGAGTAAATGTGGGACAAATTTTACTGACACTTCAGGTACACCCACATTATCAGCATGGACTGATTAGCACATTTCATATGTGTGGTATGTCAGCTTTGATGGCAAAGAATATTTAGCACAAACCATATCTCATACACAATTCTTATATAAATCTTAGATACTGACAGGAGGCCACCCACTTGGTTATCTTCAACTGATATTTGTCGGTATTATAACTTTGAAAACTACTGAAATGTCATTGAAGGCTAACTGCTTCCATTGTGTAATACTCTTTGAAACATTATGCTTGTTTTCAAGTCATTTTCCCGAGTTCAACCTCTTCCCTCATGAAGCTCAGGTAAAAACCATTAGTACAATGCTGTGGAACAGGATGAGATGTTTGGGTTAGGCCAGCTTTAGTCTTAGAAAGTTCAGGTTGAGCCACCTGGTATGGAACCAAATTCACAAGGTTGCCACATGTTCAGCATTTGCCAAACCACCCATTTTCCATGGCTGTACTGGAAGATATAACACTGCACTGTTCTGACTGTTTGGGAAAGAAAGTTTTTCACAACTACAAAGAAACAGCTGAAGGTTTGGAAGCATGCTGCCAGCAACCTTCTATCGCGGTTAAGTGTTATATTTCCCAGCTAAGGTCAAACTTCATAAGAAATATTATTGATTATAACCTATATTGTTCTTTAAGGCTGACTATTTTTTACTGACACAATACTTAAGTATGCCACCATATGACTGAATGCAGGTGCTTGAATGGCTCTGTACATCTAGATTAAGAACACATAACACCATTTCAGTGCATCTCTAAGCTTATCAAAGATTATATATATATATATATACCAATCTCAAGCTTTTTTTATATAAGTTTACCCTAAAACAATAACTCTGTAACAAG
>Ga0123355_10021385_pt1 | contig 10352 bp, 4 predicted proteins | sample TergutEmb28metaG_3_FD_89872 | JGI IMG/M metagenome (GOLD analysis project Ga0123355, IMG submission 89872) | Embiratermes neotenicus P1 segment gut microbial communities from Petit-Saut dam, French Guiana - Emb289 P1 | ecosystem: Host-associated > Arthropoda: Insects > Digestive system > Gut ... | reverse complement strand
CATTAAAGCATGCTGCGTTCTACACAATTATGTAAGGAAAAATGATGGCATTCAGTTCGACGACACTTTGTATGAATGTCCCCTGGAAAGTGTAGAGCCTGTCGGAACAAGGGGCAGCGTTAGAATCCTTCAGATTTCTGTCGCTGTATTCTTTCAGTTTTTATTATACAAAGGTGGTCTTCTCTCCACCTCGCATATTAACTTTTCTATGTCCTCTACGATAGACATAGCCGTATGACTAAAGACACAAGTCTTGTGCACCTTACTGCAGCTAGCAAGCAACTATTTAGTTGCCAGTGCTCGCGGACAGACTGAAACATGAGCGTCCTATCGTTATCAGCAACATTTCTGTTGCCTCGAGAATGGGTCAGGCCGCAACAGGCAGCAACTTTTTTGTTGCCGCAACAGAAAAGTTGCCAGTGCGCACGCTCACGTATAAAGCAGTGTTCTCCATCCGGGCAACTAAATAGTTGAGCAACTAAAGTTGCCAGTGCGCGCCTAGCCTAAGAGCCACTGGCGTGAAAAATGCAATCTCAGCACTTCTGAAGAGTTCCACGTACGTTGTGTCATCACTAGATACGTAGCGTACATGCATACCTACCTACATTCCATGGATCCGTGTGTCGTAAAGACGGTAGGACATGGAACTAGACATAAATACAAAGTACTCAAATTTACAGTGTAAAGTACTACACACACTTTACAAAAGCAATATTATAAATCATCTTTACACATTAAAAAATCATCTAGAGAATGAAAGGAGAGTTTATGTAGGTATTTTCGTAAGGATGCTTTAAATTTTGCCTTGTCATTCTTGAGGATTGCACGCTAGGAGGTAAAATGTTGAAATTGTTTCTTTATAACCAATATATAATGTAGAATGTGATGAATTATTTGTTATGAATTTTATTGTATACATTTTATCCAAATTTAGAACCAAATTATTAACAGGAAACCATTTAATCCTACGTGAGAGAATTATATTTGATACTGAAGACAAATCTTCGAATTTCTGCTTGAAATTTTGGTACTAATATCATCAGCAAATAATACTGGTTCTGATAACAGAATTTATTCTCAGGGGAAGGTCATTTATACAGATTATGAACAATAGAGGCCCTAGACTTGTTCTGTGGGGAATTCCATGTCTCAGTGTACTCAAGTCAGAAACAAAATTTTGAGTCGAGTTGGGTGATTTTACTTCAAGTTTATGTCTTCTGTTAGTGAAATAGGGCCTGAAACAATCTTCAGATACTCTTCGAATTTCACATAAATGTAACTTAGCTAACAAAATTTTATGATTCATGCTATCAAGGCCTTTGCTAAATCACAAGAAATTCCTCCAACATGCATTTTGGTTAATAATTTTGAATTAATTGTCAGTCTGAAGGCAGCGTCTTCATTTGATGTCCTTTTCCTGAAGCATAGTGTTCTGTGACCAGTTTGTTGATAGTATGCAGGTGGTGGCTTAATCTACTGTGCATAGCTTTCTCGAGTGCCTTAGAAAATACCATTAATAAGGAGAAAGGCCTATAATTTGTTATACTAGTTTTGTCTGCTGTCTTGTAAAGTGGTTTTACTGCTGCAATATTAAGACGGTCAAGAAAAAATACCTGTATAGAGCGAGTGAATATAAATATAGCTTAATGTGTAGCTAATGAGAGTTGTAGAAGCATTTAATATTTTACTTGATATTTCATCATAACCCGATTTTTTTTTGTTTTGGTTTTAGGGAATGTATTGTATGTTTTATCTCAGCTTGAGTGGTTGGGATTATTTTTGTGCTGGGGAATTTCCAGGACATGAATAATTTAGAATTGAGATAGCATCCTCTCTCTATGTGCTGAATGTTTAATTTTTCAGTCGCTGTTACAAAGAAATTATTGAAGGTATTGGCCACGTTTGTTAGATCCATTAATTTTTCGTCATTCACAAGTAAAGTGGGAACCTGTTCCAATGACTGTACTTTTCCTGTATCTGTCTTAACAACGTTACATGTTGTTTTTATTTTTTTAAATAAATTTTACTCTAAGTCTAGTATAATGTTGCTTCCTAGCTTCTTTTTTAATTGTTCTTAGGAGTTTACAGCATTTAATATAATACCCTTTGCTTTTGGATCATTGCTGTTCTTAGTGACGGTACACAGACTTCTTCTATGTTTGCCAGATATTTTTATTCCTTGTGTAATCCAGGCGTACTTGTCTTTCATACTGTTATGTAGAACTGGAATACTAGCTTGGAAAATGTTTAAGATCGTGCATAGAAGTGAGTTAAACGTATGGTTAGGATCATTATCTATATAAAGAGATTGTGTTTTCTTTAGTAGAGCCTGAAAAGTCAAGATTTTTTCCATGTTTATTAATGTGATTCTCTGCTCCAAAGGAAGTTTATTTTTGCATATATTTTTTTTAGTTTTGAGAATTTGAGCATCGTGGTCTGAGAGGCAATTTATTATGGGATATTTAGAAGATAAATTTATTATGCTGATATCCACATATATATTATAAATGACAGTACTTCAGTTATTTTGAATTCTTGTTACAAAATTAACTTTGTGCGACAGATTGTATGTTATTAATAATGAGGCTAGTTTTTTTGTTGTTTTCAGTGAGATAAGTTGTGTTTATATCTCCACAAATTAAAGTTCTGCTTTGGGTGTCTACAGATGTTTCAAAGCATCATCTAGATTCTTTATGAGTTTATTTAAATCTCCTGTAGGCACTCTATATACACTTAATATAATTAATTTAGATGACTAGTCTCTCGTTCAACGGCACAAATTTCCAAGCCCTTTTCTTTACATTTATGTGAAATATTAATTTCGCTGAAATACAGGTCTTTACGAATAATAATAGTGAACAAATCCCGTTCTGTAGATTTTTACGGCAGAAACTTGATCCTAATATATAGTCTGGTAATGCGAGACGCAACAGGTCCTGTTCTTCCATTTGATGCCCACAAAACGTAGTATATGCAGATTAATTTTATGTGTCTGTTTATAATTTATTGATTCGTCGGTCTTGCTTCTTTGTCCACTAATATTATGATGAAAGATTTGCACTGAATTAGATGAATCTACAGTTCCATCTTGGGTTCTAAACTCTAGATAATTACAATCAATATATTTTAGGCATCTTTGTGATTTTGCTTTTAAGCTTAAAAAGGGGAGGTTCTTGCACTGGCGATTAGAGGAATACTGCTAGAATCTGACACATTTTTATCACATAATCTCTTAGCAGTAAGAAATGTAAGCTTCCTTTTTGCCCCGTGAATTTAGATGCAGGCCATGGGTCGTGAAATGATATGGTTTCAGTAAAACGCATCTCGGACTTGCCACAACCCAACAGAGCCCGATCAAGTCTTAGATTCACAATCCTCACTTTCCTTTTTATCCAAGGATTTACATGCCTCTAGAAGAGGTCTGCAAATCCGAAATGTTGCGTTTTTTGACCTTTCTGCCATGAAGTTGATGTCCTTTTCAATTGTGGAATGGTAATTCCTAGGCTGTTTCCTGACCCTCCCACTATAATAATATGATCTCGCTTGTTACGATCTTTACCAAGCTTCCCCAGGTCTTCAACGGCATTACCAAGAGGTGCATTGGGCTTAAAAGTACTGGTGATTTCATATTCAGTGCCCAGGTGTTCCTGGAGTATGGATCCACAGTTTCACCTGAACATCACCCGCAGCACACTTTAACACAATGAAACACACTGTATGCAACATTAAATAATTAGGTGACAAACTAGGGTTTAGCCTTAATTTACATTACTAGTAAAAGTTGGCTTAAACCCAAGAAATTAAGACACACACACACACAATTCAAGAATATGTTACAATACCTCTGAGGTACCTTTTACAGAGTTTAATTAAACCAGTAAGCAAGTACGTAGCCGGGTTTCAATATAGCTGACGGCTTTTTGGAGCTAGTAGTTGCTAGTAATACTGATAGCTGCTTATTGTGATCAGCTGAGTATCCAGAGCTCAGACTTTGAAAGGTCAGTGATTCATATTGTGTTCGGTCTTTGTATAAAAACGTGCCTTCTTATATAAGACACAGATTGCAGAAACAAAGTTCTGCTTGTGGCCCTGCATCAGTTCATTCAGAATTATGGTAGGCCTACCCGCTGTACTCGTAAGTTTCCAAGTAGATGGTGGTTAGCGGTCAGCTTCTAGTTTGGGCCTCTGTGCTCCTAGTTTCCATTAGCTAGGAAAATGGGTCACTCCTCAAAAATGGTGGGGGTATGATGGTGAAGAAACTGATCCCTGTGAGTACTGGGAAATAAATCCAGGCAGTTCAACCCGTAGTCAGACATTGTACGGACTGAGTTATCCCGCTCATTAAGTGAAACGTGAAGGTTCAGAAAGACCATCTTGAATAGGAATGCCAGGTTCTTAAAAAGTGGGGAAAGTACTTCACATTCACAGTGACCGTCCATCTGTACGTATGTCAGAAACGAGCAGCAACCCCGTGGAACAAAATCCTCCTTCAGAAGCAAACCCGTCATCAGCTAGTCAAGAAAATCTCCGCATTTTATTGAACCCCGAAAGTTTATTACGGCATTCACAAACGCTTGCCACCTTGCCCTATCGTAAGCCAGATCAAACCATTCATGCCCCCATCTCACGTCTTGGAGATACATTTTAATATCATTCTCCCATCTACACCTAGGTCTTGCAAGTGGTTCTTTCCCGCAGGTTTTTCCACCAAAATGCTCTATGTACCTCTCGTCAATATGCGCCTCATGCTCGCCTATCTCATTCTTCTTGATTTGATAACCAGGATAATCAGAACGAACAGTGGTGTGGAATGTGTGTAAACACGGAAATTATTCCTTTTGGGAAGAAAAAAATAAGCTTTTCATTTTGTTTTTGCTTGCATGAATATCTGAGTCCGGGGGAGGAAATCTCTTGGAAAAAGCTCAAACTACCATCGTTTGTACGGTACGAGGAAACTTTGAACTACCTCCGCTACTGAGATAGTCTAAAATCCCACTTGGAGGAACGCAGACTGAAGTTTTTGCCTTACAAGGGGAAAATCATATTTGGGGAAAACACTTTGCTCTGTTGCAACATTGTTATTTTGTGGGGAAAACACAATTTTTTCTAATCAAATAGTGCAGATGTTTGTGCTCGAGCGAGCGTGTGTGTCAGTGTTGTCTTATAGTAACGGGGCACCCGGCGGCCGTCGGGAGGCTCTCTGCCATCTCATTCAAAATTAGTTTTTATGAAAAACAAAATTACCATTGTCTTATACCGCTTTATTATACTAATCATATTCGTAAATTCTGTCCGTAAATACTGACTTTTTTTTCCTCGTATATGTCATAAAAATGACAGAAATGTGGTCTACATTTTCAAATAAGCCGAGGACCCAAAGACTTCTTGAAATTTACTTTGAGGAATGTATTTAATGTGCATTCCTACTGCATATCTGATTACAAAGATTTTCTGAATGAATTATTTTCTATGTAGCTTCGAACATTTATTTTGTTAGGAGATACACATACACTGTTGAAAATATAACGAGGTTTAAGTATGGTATAAAGCCGGAATTACTGATTAAGGGAACAAATTAAAACAAAATATTAGTCCCTCATAAAACCATGATTTATATAACGTGAGGTGTTTGAGGAATGTGATCACTTTCGACCTGAAATTAATTTGAAACGGTAATTATAATTTATAAAATACATTTAAAAATAGTTCTTCTCGACATCATTACGTATTAATGACACCAAGTATCAAACGTAATTTTTATATGTTCGGCGGTTTCGGAAAGGAATTATTCACATTAACAGACAACAGAACATGGCGGGCCCTTTATATCGTGACTTGTACACCTCATGACAAGAGCGCCTGAAAGTGGCATAATCTTCGAAATGTTTAAATCCAGAAATATAATACAAGAATTGAAATAACTCAAATTTCATATTGTGGAGCCATCCAGTCCCACAAATTTTGTGTTTTTAATATAGGCCTTTATTCTTTTTTGTATAATACAAACTCAGACACTAACGCGTAACAATATACTATTATCGTCTGGTGGATACCATGGACAGCTTAAGAGCATATTGCTAAAACATCGACTCTTTTGAAGCTTGTTTTATTATGTTGTCGTGCTTAACTTTGTAAAGATGTTATAGAGACAGAATTATCACGGCCTACATCAGCATAACCTTGTGTAGTCAATAACTTGTTAGTTAAATACAGATTCTCATTTCCTACTTGTTCAATTTTTCGAATAGCACCTCGAAATTTCTCATAGTTTTGATATTGGAACTTGTCAGCTTGCAAATGTAACATTATTTTTAATTTATATGTGCCCTTGTAATCCGTTTGAATATTAGACATATTTCTTTTTCCAGCATTCAGTGATCCGTTAAGTAGTGCCGCCAAATGAAAGCTACATGAAACTTTCTGAGGGGCTTCATACTGTTTTTCACAATCCACAGAAGTTGCCTTCAAACAGCCTGCACACCTCTGCTAGATCCGTTATCATAGATGTAACTTCAGGCACCACGTTAATTGATCTGTTGCTTCCTGCTCTCATTTGTACCTTCTTGTTGTTATCATTACTGATACGAAAAAATTCTAACCATGAATTCTGGCTGGTCTATAATGACAAAACATTCATATCGTGCACTCTGAAACGGACCGTGTGGTTCAAAAGCTGGAAGTGGAACATCACACTTAGTATGTACACCTGAAAACTGATTTTTCTAATTCCGAAGGAACTCGAAAACCCAAAAGTGTTTTGGAGTAGGAGTTAGCGAATTCCGTATATTCACTTGCAGACTTTCATGGAAATTGTTTTACCTGTTCAGGATTGTTAGAAGGAAAATGTGCAGTGTTTTTATTCACATACAAAGCAGAGATATTTCCCTTCCAAAAACATATTAATAAGTGTTAATTCCAGTGATTTAATATTTTGCATCTGAGGGCTGTTATAATGAAAACTGGCTTTGGGGCACTTCCAGAAGAGTAGAAGAGTTCTTTTTCAGGGATATTACGCGAGATACCGCGTCTCTCATTTCCTGTGCAAGTTAAGGTGAATGTAACACCCTTTCTTGGTATAATTTTTGTTCAGGAAAGAAACTGTTACAAGCAATTTTAAAATGGAGGATTTTTTTTAGAAATAAACCCGGAAGTGTGAAACGCTAAAATCGTAGTGATAGAAAATTCAGTAACCGGTCTTTTATTGTGCGTGATTTCAGGCTTCCAAAGGATATAAATGAAACTTCCGGTTTTCTGGACTATTACGCAGCTTTGAAAAGTAGATGGTCCCATCTTCTATGCAGATGGGACCAGTAGGAGTTACCGAAACGTTGGAACTCAACTACCTTACACCGCTGCGTAATAGCCCAGAAAATCGAAGACTTTAACCTTTTGTTGTTACAAGATTCTGTGCCAGCGGGACCAAATCAAATAAGATTTCTAAGGTTATTCAATATTTGTGCGTTATAAATTGATATTTGTGTACGACCGCGTTATTATATTTTGATTTACGACGATTTTATTTATACGTGTATGTATATATGTGTATATATATGTTGTGGCGTTATGGGGAAACAAATGTATCTTCCTATAATGTTTAATCCTCCGTTCTAATTATAGATTTCCTCGAAAAATCATATTATAATATTATAAATATTGTAATATTATAATTACTATAATAATATACCACCACTTTAAATAGACGGCTCTTTGAAAGAGAGTCCGGTCCGTCAGTAGGCTCGTGTCTACACGCTAGGGACACATCGCAGGAAAAGGGAATACATATCCACGACACGAAGCGTGTTTGATGCATTGATCTTAATGCTTAAATACATGAAGTTCGAACAGCGGTGAAACGTAAATGGAACTTGCGCTGCATATGGACCACGTATCGCTTATATAGCGTGCCAGCATACTTGTGTTAAATATAATGTTCAAAACGTGCGAGTTTTTATAGAGATGAGACGTAAGTTACGAGACAGTCTGTAGCCGATTCTCCGGAGACGTGTTGGGAATCTGATGCCTGTTCTTGCAGTCCATGGAGCTGACCGCTCACTGGACCCCTTCTTTGCTTCTACCCTCTTGGACTGGAATTGCGATTAAATTCCAGTGGCACGCACGTTCCGTGTAGGATTTCATTTCAATGGACAAAAATTCATTTTCATGAAGGAGCACTTTCCATTTTATAAAAGAGCTTTATAGGCGTACCAAGTACAATCTGTGTGAAGTACAAATTGTTACTTGTTAACCGACGAAGGCTAGTAGTCTGCATAAGGGTAAAATACTTGTAGTTTGAATTGTGACATTTAATTTTATCTCCGAAACTGCTAGCTGCAGAAGTGCAAATGGCTCAGTACGTGCTGGGTGTAGATTAACCATACTTTCATAACACGTAAATGTACTCAGTTTCTCCATCAAGTATTCTGAATACGAAATTTCTATAAAATGCCATCATAACAACCATAGCATTTACCACACGGAGAAGTCGCTACGGTTTATATAATGTGCTGTACATCTCAAATATTAGTGTGCGGTAACAACAGAACATGTAGCATAAACAGATCAACCTGTTCGCTCTGAGCCAGCAGAAAGTATCAAAAGAGACAGTCTTAACCAAAAAACTGCGGTACATCTAACACAACTACACCCATCACTTACACCACAATCACCACCACTGCAACTACCCTTGTTAAAATAAGATATCAGCTCTCACTTCTGTATTAATACGAAGAGGCAAATTTGACGTTCATAGAGCCGTGAACCGTAATATATTTATATAATAAAATCAGCCAGATGCACCAATTTCTCAAATTTATTTTATTTTGGAATAACCGTACGTGTTTCGGACGGTCTTCCGTCCGTCATCGGGAGTTCACGAATGTACATGTTCATACTGCACCAGGCTTATGTCAAACAGATACTGCTACTGTTTGCTAGCAAGCAGTAGCAGTATCTGTTTGATAAATGCATGTTGCTGTATGTACAGTCGTGAACTCCTGATGATGGACGGAAAGACCGTCCGAATCATGTAGAGTTATTCCAAAATAAAATAAATTTAAGACATTGGTGTATCTGGTTGGTTTTGCTATAGAAATACAAAGAGACCTTTGGTACGTTTTCTTCATTACCATCCAGAGGTTAATATCCAAAGCGTACGCTGAGAGAAAATATTAAATATTGATATAATGAGAAATGAAAATAAAATTGTCTCTGTGTACGTCATGAAGAAGGAATACGGGTCAAGGGAGTTACAGCTTTTTTATTTACTGAACTTGACACTAGATGGATGTGATTGGTTCACTTCACGTATCGGCCTCTTCTAGCTAGAATGAAGAGCGTCCAGTATCCATTGAATAGGATGATGTGTGAGTAACAGCCGGTCTGGACGCTTCAAAAGATGATGCGTGAGCTACAGAGCCGGTCTGCACGCTTCAGATACAAGGCAGGTGTGGGCGCCCCAAAGGATGATCTGTGAGCAACAGCCGATCTGAGCAGTTCAAAGTATTATGCGTAAGGCGGCAAGGAGAGAAACATTTCTTGCTGTTGTGGGAAATCGAACAACGATTTCTTGGTTGTCCAGTCATTGTACCGACTATGGTACCCCTGCTCCAATTATTAATGTAACTTATAAGAAGATGAAAAATGTATATTGGACTAAGAAAGGTATAAAAGCTATAATACATCTGACTAGAACCTTGGCTTGCCGATGAAAACAGGCTGTGAAGAGTAACGTGAAAAAATGATTCTACAGATCGTTGCAAGTACTGTATAAACGTGTATGTAGCTACCACTACACGGTAGATAGAGCAGGAGCTAGGAATATATCCTGAACAACACTCAAGCAAGTCTGTCACCTGCACTTATTATTGAGAGCTATAATTATGATGCAGTTTGAATAGGAAGAGCGTCGTATGAAGTAAATATTAGGGATATGTAGGCATACGGCTGGTTACTGCTTTCTTGTGGTCACGAAATATTAGAACTGCAAGATAATCAATTTTTTATTCAAATTTTTATTTTAATTATAAAAGAGAACAGATAATATAAACACGAAAATCTCAAGTACGCGTTCGTAAGAATGAAGGTGCTGGGGTACCGAGCAAAGTCACACAGTGGGAAAATAAAAACTGTAGTCAGCTATACAAAGTTTAAACAAGCAAAGACACGTGCAGTGTAGGTGAGAAAAACTGTGGTGCGCTTCCTCCGCTTTCTTTAATTATCTTGAAAACCGGAAGAAGTGTTGCTGGGGATTTACCAGGAATTATTAAAATTTTAATTATTCTAAAAGTTTTGTCTGCAGTATACTTCGATTCGACAAAAGTATGGAGAGATACGTGCGGATTACGTTTAAATGT
>Ga0123355_10021384_pt1 | contig 10353 bp, 6 predicted proteins | sample TergutEmb28metaG_3_FD_89872 | JGI IMG/M metagenome (GOLD analysis project Ga0123355, IMG submission 89872) | Embiratermes neotenicus P1 segment gut microbial communities from Petit-Saut dam, French Guiana - Emb289 P1 | ecosystem: Host-associated > Arthropoda: Insects > Digestive system > Gut ... | reverse complement strand
CACACGTGAAAAAATACCACTAAGTCGTCAGCTCCTGAAGATGGGCACAAGGTGGCCCGAAACATGTTGAGCAACTTATAAAGAGCAACTTATGAGGAGAAATAATTATAATGCTATGTTTGTTGGCATTTTATCCAGTTACACGGTTGAAACATGTTTTGAGAGAATATATGTACACACACTCAGTCAATCACAGTCACACACACACATGGTCAAATGACCATGCAAGAAATTCAAGTCTGAAAACCTACAATGGTGTTTTGGCGTGGTAAAAATTAAAGCCCATAATTCAGTTATTAATTTCTTGATGTGCGTGTTCCAAAATACATAATATAGGTTTGGACAACCATTTAAGTAGTGAAGTTATTTGGGTAAAACATAAAAAGATACATTCCAACACTGGACTAATGCGTTATTAAAACGTACAGTGGTAACTACTGAGATATTTGTATTACTGAGGGTGCAAGTCTTCTGGGATATGACACTGTGTTGTTGGGTGGGTTTTGAATGTCATAGTACCTTCATCTACAGAGTCAAGTAGCCGTTCTTCAACTGCTTAACCCAGAAGATGAGGGCACTGTGATCCTTCACGTAAGGAAGTACTCGCCCAAAAACACAGCCACATACCAGAAGAGTAGCATTTTCAACAGCATTGTTGCAGAACCTCAAGACTTGATTTTGTTTTATGCATTAAAACTAATAGCTATAGCCTACTTGAGAATAACTGCTCTTAGGGAAGTTAAAACAAATGTGCCATAAGGGGATTTATCTTTATGCGCCAGAGTGGTGAATATGTCACTCAGGACTTTGAAGCCTAATGCCTGTTTTATGATGTAATCTGAATTCTGTTAAAAATTCTTACTGCGTTAGCAGTCTGAGAGTAACACCAGCTAAACCTGCAAACAGTATGCCAAGGCACAATGAGGTACCAGTTTTACTATATTGCAGATGTTTATTTTGCAGTCTACCAGTACCACATAGGCCTTCATAATTCAGGATTTTGTTCTTATTTGGCCCTGGAGTAACAGGGGTTGAAGACAGAATATTTGATATATAAAGATTAATTATTACTCATAAGGGTGCTTGTTTACATATATATATGTATATACATTGTTGTTATGAGTGGATGTGCAGTTGTTTTGATAACCTCATTGAAATGTTACACACGCTTTACTGAGTAAAGTGGAGGAATAAAAGAATGGTTATTCGTTTCTTCACACAGTGTTTAATGATACGGTTGCAAGTGGAAAGCCTATGTGGCATCAAATCACATGAACAGATTATTGTACACTTGTGGAAAAGTGGCAGAAAACCATGAAATAACTGTTAAGTATTGCTTGTTCTAGTCAGGATTCAAACTTGGATCCTTCTAACCTACAATGGAGCCAAATCTGTTTGCTGCCTTTACTTGACCTAGGAAGGTGTGAGGCCTTGGCCTCACTCAGATATACACATCTGGATTCATTCTTTTTGGACCCAGAGAATGTTAGGAAACTAGGTATGGGGGCCATCTGGAACTTTGCTAAAGGAACAGGGCTCCTTTAACTTAGTACAGAATATGGGGCACAAAGGGCCTCTCTTAAGGTCTAAGTGCAGTGGGCCTAGAGGGGCTCGAACCCAAATACCATTACTATTGACCTAGGAAGAGTGTGCTAAGATAAGGCAGTCTCTACTAAAGCTTTATTACTGTGTATGTGTGCCTCTAAACGGTTATGTGTAGTCCAAATCCTCACTGCACAGAATATGATATGTTTATGGAGGTTGTGATTTGCCTGTGGCTATTTCATCTTTGTTCAGTGTGCTTTGTTGTGCACTAACAAGCATGGCATTCCAGTTGAAATCACAGTCATGGCTGGCTATCCTAACTGAAGTTCTTCATGATTTTCCTCCAGCTCCCACTTATCATTCAGACATTCAGTGCCACATAACCTCTAAAGCATATGCCTAAAATATATAACCACAGACCAGAAAGAATGTGATAGCAATTATGTGATCATTACTTGGTATTTTTCAGTACAAATCCTGCATATGGTGCAACTTCTGTAGCCTTTGCATATTTTGTCCACCTCTGTATAAATTTTGCTCTTTACTTTACAGTTCTGAGCATTTAGCTTACTAAACCCAAGACATCTCACCCCAACAAAATACTAATAATATTAGGACTAACAATCAAGAACATTATAGAAACAACAAATATCAAAACCAACCCAATAAACCGAACAATATTTAAATCACCAAACATGTAATCATCACTATAAAGAATAACCAAAGAAGAGATAATAAAAACGAACCCCATAAACAACAAAGATATTCAATCAAACAAAAAAGTTATAACAACTGCTCTACCATTTAATGTAACAATATTCCAATCAATAAAATAAACCAAATAATTTATAATAAAATAAACACCACAAAAACAAAAAAACCAACCTAAAACATTATGGAAACATTATGGAAAACATGCATGTAGTGTGAACAAATTTCTTGTGGTAACAAATAGGCCGTGTACATATAATGCATCCTTGTGGTGCATTGGCATGACCAATTGTTGAGCTACATGACACTACCAACAGTATAAAAATACTGAGTGTTGCACAGCAATGTTTTTATGACAAATTCATGTTGCTGAGAAAAATCAGACATACTTAGGTATTCATGTAAAGCATCCAGTATGGTTTTCTCAACAGATTTTCATAAAGGTCCTGAATATCAAATGTCATGGAAATCCATGCAGGTATCCATGCTGATACTCATACATGCAGATGGACAGACATGACAAAGCTAATAAGTGCTTTTCGCAACTATGCAAACACACCTAAAAAGACTGTCTTGTCATTCAATCTAATGACAGTGTACTGACCATATTTTCTAACAGTGACTATGTACTATAACCTTGGGTTCAAATTCTCTGAAAATGGATGTTTGTGCACCATCTTTTCTGCTGTCTTGTAAGGGATGGAGCAGTAGAGGAAACTGGTCCTCAGTCTAGGGAGTTATACCACTGTGGGTATGACCTTGCAAACAAGTGGCCAAAGGATTTGCAGTGGGGTGGAGGGGGGCTAAGCCAGTCCATGTTTTTTAAGATGGATGAGTACTGGAAGAAAATAAGTACATTGCAGCGTATGTAATGAAATTTAAATCATGGAAAAACTACCATTAATTGACTGGTTAATTTTAAATGATATAGGAATTGTTTTGAAAGAATGACCATTGAAGCAAAATTGGACTTCCTGGCCCCGTCTGCAAAATACACATGATCACATATAATTGCTTGGGGTACTCATAGTCAAAGCACTAACATGTAAAAAACTTTTATTCTTTTTAATTTCCATTGTTTTTACACATATCCTCCCAATTTATAACAGGACTTATAAAGTTCTTTAGTTCATCCTACCCCATTAATAATTATTATAAAGAGAATGGGGCTGAAAATGGAGTTTCCTTTCTGCAACTTACTGAAGATAAGTAACTGCCTCAGAAGGAAGAAAAGAGATGTAAAAGAAAAACTTCTTGATTATGCAGCAGAGACCACCATGAAAATAAAAGATGCACCTATTGGACAGAAGTGACAGAATACTGCAGAATGAAAAATGAAAATCTGTCTTCAAGAGTGGCACAGGAAATTTCAACTTGAGAAAGGCAGTGCTGTAAAAAAGATGCTTTTCTATAAAGACAGCTAAATCAGTTTATGATAATTTATGCCAGTTAGAAGAGCAGCTTGAATCTTGTGAGACAGCACTCAGCCATGCCTTACATGATGCAGACACTGCACTAGTAGAAACTGAAAAACTACAATAAGAAAATACTCTGTGAAAGAGCAAGGTACATGAGTTACAAAAAGCCTGTTTAAATGAAGAGCACCAGCAGCTTACACTGGACAAAGAACTGGAAGAAGGGTGACAAGTGACAAGTTACAATGGTGTCCAGGCTGGATAGGCTGGACAAAATTAAGGCTAGATGTGTAGTGTTATGTTGGGAGGCAAGAGAATTGATTGAGACATTACATTTGATCTGTTCAAGTCTTCAGCATCTCCTATTTGAACAGCTGACAAGTATAAATGAAACAGAGAAAATAATTTTCTATTTAACTCATTTTAATTAAGTGGATTTTTTTGTGAGATTTGCATTTGGTTCTTGCTCCAAAATGTGATTTTCCTTGGGATGACTGAAATATAAATATTATGTTTATGCATATTGTAAAATACTTGTGCATGTTCAGTTCTCCCGCCATTCCAACTGTACATAGGCCTTGGATTTTCTAGGATTTTCCACCATGTTTCTCTATCCTTAGCTTCTACCCTCCAATTTCTAATGCCTGTCTTTCTCATATCATTATTAACAACAATAATCCACCTTGCTTTGAGCTTCTCTAGTCTTCTTTTTTCCTACTGGGTTATAATTCATAATTCTTTTGGCAAGGCTCATCTTCATTCTGCATAATATCCAAAACTGTTGTGTGGAAGCTGTATAAAAGCTTTACAGTTCCCTAGTGAAATAACAATTTGTCAACAACTCTGATATCCTGGTAGCAAATATAGTGGCAGTCCTGAGAAACGAATACTTAGTTTTCTTTCATACGCTGAAGCTAGTAACACTTAGTGCCAGAATGTTGGACCAGAGTCTGTCTCCATGCTAAAATGCACCAAATATGAGCATTCTTGTTTATGCATGCCATTCTGAACACTCCATGTTATGGTCTGGGACAGGTGCAAAATCATGCCTCTTTTTTTTAAAAAATACATTCTGTCCAAGCAGGAGCAGCAGTTAAAGAACAAAACAGCAAATAAAGCAATGGGTGTGAATAGATACTCGTTTTCAGACCCACTTTGCACTTTGTTCAACCCTGGTCTATGCTGAGGGTTCTGTATCTGTTACCCAGGTTCAATTTGCATCCTGTACCACTTGGCAGCATGTTGGTGGCCATATTAGAATATCAAGCTGTTCCATACTGCCTTCATCATTCCACCTGCAACAAAACGACGAAGTTGACAATTCATCTGCCCCACATTCCTTGACAGCAAATTATTGCAAGACATGGTTATTAGAAGGTGGTTATTGCAACAAAGCCTCAACTTTACTTTAAACAGTGTAGTGATGAGGAATTCTTTTTTGTTTTAAATAAGCACCACACAGATCTCATATTGGTTATTGATCAAGTCTGCAGTGATAAAGAATTCCAAATTTTGGCAGGTTTTGGCAAAAGATTGGTCAAGCAGTGCATACAAACTATACTAACAAGCCTTTAATTCATATTTACTATGTATATTGTGAAGCTTGTGTTTTTTCAGCTGGGTTAAAAATGACTAACTTACACCTTTTCCCAAAGAAGGGAATGCATGTAACATAAAGAAATATAGACCAATCTGTGTTTTTTGAAAAAAACATTAGAAAAATTAATGCATAATAAGTTAAAGTCTTTTGTATTAAAAAATAGTATATTTACTAGGCCCTGAGTAGTTTCAAGTAGAAGAGTGCAACTGAGACAGCAACACAGTCTTCTTGAATGCATACATGATGCTGCTGATAGAGGCTTAAATTCAGCTAGAATATTTTTTTTATTGAATAATAGTATATCAGGTTATCAATCACAGACTCTGACTGAACTAACTGCTTGTGGCATGAGAGGTATAACATACTTGTGGTTCAAGTCATATCTACTATGCTGGAATAATTTTTTATTGAAAGATAGTATATCATGTTATTAATCACAGAATCTGACTGAACTAATTGCTTATGGCATGAGAGATATAACATACTTGTGGTTCAAGTCATATCTGCTATGCTGAAAACAGTTTGTTGAAATAATGCAGAATGACAGTAGAAATTCTGTACAGAAAAAAAATCTATTTCTTCTCATAAAGAAATGAATATTCAATTCTTGGGCCACATTCTTTTTATGACATGTATGTGATGTACCATCAAATATACAGGGGGTCAGAGGTGGTTCTATTTACAGATTATACAAACATGTTGCTTGCCAAAAGAATACATAAATAAATGCACCCTCAAACATGAACTGTAAAAGATAGCGGAGAAGCTGCAGTTGTTTCATACCAACAATTGTATGATAAAAAGAACATGACAATATATTTCTGTACCACACAAAATAGAAAGCCATTAAAACCACAAGTCAATTTCAGGAACATGGATATATCCTATAAATCACAATCCAAATCTTTAGGCATATACCATGCATCACACCATATATGAAATGAAATAAAAGGTTTGTATGAAAACACTAAGCTCAAACTGAGTGAGGCATTTTATGTGTTGCTGACCATGCATCCTGGTACGACTCTGTGTAAATGACCAACGTGCTGCACAATTACATTACAATACGTTTATTATTATAATCCTCTACATGTTTCGAGCAACTCTGTGCTCATCTTCAGGAGGTCAAATTGTATTAATACAGCATCTGGTATAGTATTCTGTGTATGTGACTGTCCGGTGTGCAGGTTGAGAAGGAACTGAACCAGTTCCTTCTGATCCTGCACACCGGACAGTCACTTACACAGAATACTATACCAGATGCTGTATTAATACCATTTGACCTCCTGAAGATGAGCACAGAGTTGCTCGAAACATGTATAGGATTATAATAATAAACATTTTATAATGTAATTGTGCATCAAGTTGGTCATTTACCCAGAGTTGAGCGAGGCATGTTACATTATAAAATCTTTAAAGGAAGTAATGATTCCACATGCCATAAGGATCATCAAAATCTCTAAAGGAAGTAATGATGCCACAAGCCATAATGTGCATCTGTTTTGCTCCTTGTAATGCTCATCTGAGGTATGGCTTAGTTTTTTGGAATCAGGGATATATAAGCAAAAGCATCTTTAAACTGTAAAAGAGGTTTATGTGAATTAGCAGTGATGCAAAGGAGCACACTTCTTGCAGGCAGATGTTCTGGGATTTTAATATACTGCCAGTGGCTGTATACATGTCATTGAAATATTATGTGTTACGAAAAAACAAAATCTGGAGCAAAATGTAGAAGTTCACAATCATATTGCACAAAAAAATTGGATCTCAGCATCCAGTTCTTTAACACAGATTTAAAAAAAGAGTAGTAAATACAGGAATTAAATTACTTAAAAAACTACCTAACCATACAAAAGAAATGGACAAGTACAGGTTTTTTAAAAAGGCAACCAAATCCTGTTACAACACGTATGTACCTGATACAGTGGAAGAACTTATGTCATGTTAAATGTGGTTGATATTAGCATATGGGTACAAGAAGAGTTAAGGAGCTCTCATGTGTTATGGCATAAATGTATTTGTGCTATTTTAATGAGGTTATGCTCCATTAAGTATAAACTATAATTGACTGAGACTGATATATCCTATGTCAGGTGTTTGCAATGGATGAATCATAAACTGAACTAAAGTATTGAATGGTACCTCATTCTATTCCTTAACTTTTGTTGGTTTATTATTCTACAGCATAACTAGCTGAAGCTTTGAATGGCCCATCACTGCATACTACAACTGCTTTTCATATATTTTATGAAATAACTACATACTGCATGAAATAATGGATACTGCATGAAATAATGGATTTCACACTTCAGCAGTGACATATATACAGAGAAAGAAAATGTGAAGCATAACCTGTGAGCAATGTTTGTTTTTCACACAGTAGAAAGGAAACAAAGTGTAGGATTATGAACTAGGCCAAAAGTTGCAATTGTGTGGCTATGAGAATTATTAAAACATTGGCTAAATTTGTTTGCATTGAGTTTGTTAAAGGTTAAACAATTGCATATGTTATACATTGACAAGTTACAGACAGTTGTAAGTGGATGAGGCTATTAGAAACAGATTTTGTTTTGCAAACAACAAGAGCAAGAGTGGGCCGGGTAGCTCGGTCAGTATAGCAACTGACTATGGGCTGGACGGTCCAGGATCAAATGCCGGTGGGGACGAGGTTTTCCACCTGTCCAGACCGGCCCTGGGGCCCACCCAGCTTCCTGTACAATGGGTACTGGTTCTTTCCCAGGGGTAGAGGTGGCCGGGGCGTGGGGCTGACCCTCCCCACCCCCATCTAGTGCTGAGGTCCTAGAAAGAGTAGAGCTATATCTCTACTCACCCTAAGGGCCTTCGTGGCCTATAAAAAGAGTGAAACCTACCTACCAAGAGCAAGAGGTTGTTCACAACATTGTATGTATATGCAGTATGCAGTGCAATCATGATAATCCAACTTTATTGTAACTTAACAATTTACTTGTCTGTGCTTCCAACAAAATTGGAACCACTTGAAACAACCAGTTGTTCAGCTTGAGGGGGGGTCATCCTGATCTCCGCCAATTAAGTCTGGGCAGTTTTGTGATGTACTCACTGCTGAGAACATAGGCTAAGAGTGTTCAAGAATAGGGTGCTCAGTAAGATATTTGGGCCTGGGGTGAGGAGTGGAGAAGCCTACATAACAAAGAACTTTATGCTCTCTGTTCACCACCAAATATTATTTGGATGATCATATCACGAAGAATGCATTGAGTGGAGCATATGGCACGCATGGGTGACAGGAGAGTGCATACACAGCTCTGGTGGGGAGATCTGAGGGAAAGAAGCCAGTTGGGAGGACCTAGGCATATATGAGAGGCATGACTCATGACCGGAACAGGTGGCAGTCATTTGTTATTATGGAAATTAACTTTAATGTTCCATGAAATGCAGGGAATGTCTTAACTAGCTGAGGACCTGTTAGCTTCTCAGGATGGACTCTAATCCATGAATTTTTACTTAGTTGTGGGGTAATATTTCCCCGCTATAATGCACAGTTCCAAAATCGACACTTTGTTCATGTTCATGTCATTTATTTTTCCATAAATCTTTTTACAAGATATGGAAATAGTCATATTAATAACAATAAAAGAAACACAACAAATATAGAGTAGTATATATACAAGATTGAAGAGAAAATTTGGTCAATAAAAGAATAATATACAGTAATAAGACGCAATACATTTAAAATATAAAGAAACAAAATCTGAAGTGTTTAACTCAGCATATCATTTTACGAAGATCGAAATATGATTTACAAATAAACAGAGCATCACTCATTTCCATTTAGAGTCAAAATACTCTTCCAATGAAAGAAAGGAGCTTAATTGAATAAATCTTTTCAGGGCTCGTCTAAATCGTTTGACATCATATGACAACTCCTTGGTAGTTAATGGAAAGTGGTTGTACTTTTGAATTCCTGAATAAAAAGCTCCTTTTTGAAATCACTTTGATTGTGCTGAGGGCAAATGGCAATCATTGTTATATCTTGTGCTAGTTTTATGAATATCAGAGTTTAATTTAAATAAATCTCTATTTTTAACTACAAACATGAGTAAGGAATAAATATATGAAGAATAAGAAGGCAGGATCTGCAGTTTTTTAAACAAATCACGACAAGAGTCTCTTATCCCAGAATTTGTGATAACTCTAATGGTTCTTTTTTGAATTTTAAAGATGTATTTGCTATGTACTGAATTACCCCAGAATGTAATCCCAAAAGATAGGACAGAGTGAAAAATAAGAAAAAGAAATCAATCTCATTGTTTCTAGTGATATGAAATGTTTTATTGATCTGATTGCTAAGCATGCCTTATTAAGTTTGGGTATTATGTCATCAATATGTTGTTTCCATGATAAATTTGAGTCTATTATTATTCCAAGAAATTTTATATTTTGAGCCTTTGTGATTTGTTTATTTTCATAGGAGATTTGAATGTCATAATTTTGGTTAATTTTCATATGAAACTGAAGGAAGTGGGTTTTATCAGTATTTAATGACAATGAATTACTTTTGAAACATCTATTTATTTTTATAATATTTCTATTTATGGTATTGGTAAACTCCATGTGGCCAGACTTTGTAATAATCATACTTGTGTCGTCTGCAAAAAGAACTGGATTAGCCGAAATCGACATGGTTTTTGGGAGATTATTGTTATTTAGCAGGTTGTTCGACGTTTCCACATCTTCCTGTGCCAATTTGACAATTATCTTATCTTTTTCTTCCAGTTGTCTCTGTCCTTCCAGTCTTCTTCTATTAATCCCTTTTCTTCCATCAGTCCTCTAATCCCTTCCGCCCAGGTAGCTTTAGGTCTACCTCATTTTCTTCTTCCTGGTGGGCTCCATTTCATAACTTTTTTTGGTGATCTCCCCTCTTCCATTCTCTGAACATGTCCATACCATTTCGGTTGTTGAGTGTTAATATTGTCTAAAAGAGACCTTGTTACATTCATTTTTTTGTTTAATAATAATGTTCCTAATTTTGTCCTTCCTGGAAATTCGAGCCGAGCGTCGCCAAAAGTCCATTTCTGTGGAATTCAGTTTTGCTACCGTTTT
>Ga0123355_10021383_pt1 | contig 10353 bp, 8 predicted proteins | sample TergutEmb28metaG_3_FD_89872 | JGI IMG/M metagenome (GOLD analysis project Ga0123355, IMG submission 89872) | Embiratermes neotenicus P1 segment gut microbial communities from Petit-Saut dam, French Guiana - Emb289 P1 | ecosystem: Host-associated > Arthropoda: Insects > Digestive system > Gut ... | reverse complement strand
TTGATATTCTTTTTAATGTTTTCCCAAGCCCTATTAACGTTCTCGTCTCCATTTAAGTTCTCCAAAGCTGCAAACCTGTTTGTAATCTCAATCTGATACTTTTCCTTAACCCCCAGCTCATATAGCTTCCTCATATTATATCTTTCCCCATCAAACTTCTGTGTGGCTTGTTTACGTACAGCTAATTTTTCCCTTAATTATGCAACCACCAGATAGTGATCAGTATCACAATCAGCTCCCCTGTAACTTCGTACATCTAGTATGCTCGAATGCCGTCTCCTGTCTATCAATATGTGATCAATTACACCTCTTCGAAAAACTCAAACCTCGCAAGCTTCTCTTTATCACGAGATTATTTTCAGACTCAGTTTTTTGTCAGCTATACTTTTACTGTCGTGTAGAAGTAGCTGGGACGGGAAGGAGGGGGGGGGGTTATTCAAATTGGTATTCAAGAAGTAAGTTGGGGGTGCAAATTGGATTGTTATAGATTAGGATAGAGACAAGTAGTGGGCTGTTGTGAACACGGCCTTGAACCTTCAGGTTTCATAAATCGCAGGGAATTTCTTGAATATCTGAGGATTAGCTTATCAAGGACTCTTCTCCTGGTAGTTCCATTTTCACCAGCCCACTACTACTACTACTACTACTACTACTACTACTACTACTACTACTACTACTACTAGTACTACTATTATTAAAGTGTAGTCTAATGTATGACGTCATGTAGTCTGGTAGAAAGGTGCCAAAATTTTGGAGGTATCTGTTTTCTGCCACCTTCAGGGTAAAAATTACTTTCCTACTTTCAAAATTGAAGTAGCAGGTTTCTCATAAAATTTGGCACCCTTTAACCAGACTGTGCGGCGTCACATCACAGAACACCCTCATCTCTATATTCACCTCTCTCAGAAAATCTGGTGTTACTAATACTGTTGCTTCCATTGTATGTACCTTATCTGTCGTGTACTAATATATTGTTTGCTTGTAACTGCAGTATGGGCATGTGAGTGTCAGTTACTGTAAAGAAAACAAATGATTACTGAAAGAGTAAATTCCCTTTGGCAGATGTGTCACTAGACTGACTACAAACTAAATGGTCGAGATTTGATTTACGGAAAGTGCAGGGATTTTTTTTTCCTTTGCCATGGATTTCATACAGCCTCAATAGTCCAACACTACTTTAGTCTTTCCCGGAAATAAATTTAGGCCTACAAGAACGTGACGGCATCTAATCAATTCCACATGGTGCCGAATAGTAGGACTTCTGTACACCTTCGTGACGGGTGGTTATTCACAGTGAAACCGAAAATGGTGGTGTAATTTATCGTGACTCAAATTTCTCTGCAGTTGATCAGTTTCACAAGCAACGTTTCACTATTTTTACCTGAAATTTGCGGCGACTACTGCCTTATCTACGCATCATTCTTTTCATTTTCCAAATTCACTCGGGCGTCTTGACATAAGGCTGATAAACACGCGTGCGCACGCACACACACACACACATACACACACAGGCGCACATATGCGCATATAAGCACACAGCGACACTAATGCCTTTAACTACCGTATAAATATTTCGACGTAATACTTAGGAGTATATCCCAACTTTCATGACCTGCTTGAAGTTAATGCATCTTCTAGGACACAGATTCTTAAATTTAATTTTTAGTTTTGTGCAAGTCGTCTCTAGGCTTATTCCTAGAAACCTCTAAATGGTTTAGAATGCCAGAGAAGGCTCCGGCTCTGAAAATATGCAGTTATTACATAGAGATTCACAAGACCAGTGGGAAGACCAAGAACCAGATGGGCGGATGTGGTCCAGAGGGATGCATTACAACTGCTGGGGATAAGAGGATGGAGGAGAAGAGCTGAAAATAAGGATAAATGGAGGCGTCTTATTAGGGAGGCCAAGGCCCGGAAGGGGCTGTAGCGCCATATATGGATGGATTACATAGTGATTAGTTGTGACTTCTGGACAGAATGGAGACACATTTCTAATTCATCTGACACAACACCTCATGCTTGATTCCACAGACGTAAATCTCTCCTATCTTTGCTTGTAAAATTACTTAAACTTATTATTGCAGGCTAAGAAGAGTTTGCGGAAATGTATACTGCAGTGGAACATGCAAATTTGTCGGACGCTTTCTGTACACGTGTAAATTGCGTATCTGATCGTCATGCTCAGAAGGGTTTATGACAAAGCGCAAAGCTAGAAATTATGTTCTCTAGTATCACATCACTTACAGATATGTGTCTTGATGAAAGGTGATGATGACAAATGGTAGTAGCAGTAGTAGATGTAGATGTAGGCCTACTAGTAGTACTGGCAGTAAATCAAAATTCCGGAATCTGAAAATAGATTAACCGAAAATAAGCTCTCACCTGAAAGTGTATTGCTACTTTGAATGTAGAAAGACAATGAATCTAAAATTACTTAGAATAAATGAAATATGACTAGTGCGAGTATGAAAGATAAAACCTAGACTTCAACGGAACTGTTTCGTACTGCCCATCTGATAATTCATTTTCTTAAAATTGAAAGGGAGAACTCCGACCTAATTAAAAGAACAGGGCTTTCTTGACAAATCTGAGCGACTGACGGATTTTCAGTCTGTACTGCAGTCCGATTGGTGGCTTAACCTTTTAAAGCCTAAGACTTACCTTATGTACCGACAATTTTAACATTCAGAAATTCTGTGTTCTGCCCATAATGCATTTATGTGTTTTGCTTGAACCTCAGAACAAACAGCGATTATTTCTCTTTACAGCAATAACGTATTGGTTTTTATAACGAAGGCAGAGAGTGTTTACTGCGCGGTACGAACTGGGTCTTTAAATCGGACGGATACAGTTTCGTCCTTAAGGGGTTAAATATTTAGAAATGATAATTTTCGATGTTTTGAAAAAAACTTGACAGCTAAGTGGCCAACAGACTGCTGATCTGTGTCTCTAGAATAGTGGCCAACTGCTACAGCATTTTCTTTCACCCATCATCGTAACTCAGCAAGATATAACCGTTTTGAGTTGGACTGTGTATTTAGTGGTGTGGTTAGGAAACTTTTGTCACATACGTCTCAATTTAGTATTTGGCTCTAGACCCACAAGTCTCTTCCTGTACACTAATATAATAGCTCTGACCTTTGAAAGTGGAAACGACGGGTTGTCCCGAAACGTCTGTAAGGAATTACCAATATACGCTGCGTAACAACCCAGAGGAACGCCAATCTCATCTACTTCGCGGCGGAAGCCTTAAATCAAGTATAGCTCTGATCCAAGTTTTGAAAAGGCAACAATAGGAAATTTTGTGTAACTGGCATTTAGAATTACTATTCTTAATTGGCCCATGAAGTATTAACGTGAAATAAGCAAAAATAAAATATCTCTTCGACGAGAAGATATTATGGAATACTCTAATATTAAAACATAGCGTGACTGCGCGTACAAAGTACAATTATCAACATTCCGTGCCTTTGTTAGTGGTATCATGAGACCTGTTATGTATGAAGAAGTGCTTGTATTTTGAAAAGAACTGTACATTCAAAATTGCATGTAGTACATTAATTAGCTGTGCTATAATAATATCCGTTTAATAAACTAAGCAATTTCGCTAAGATTTTCTCAGACGATTAAATATTTTTGCGTATAAAGTCGTTAACTCTATTTGAATGCCCGGTTAGAACAGTCGCACCTCCTCTGCCTCAAACCTGTCTTAATGTTGTTCTACCATCAACCATATCCGCTCTTCCAAACATTTTTTCCAAGGTATTTCCCCAGTAAAATGCCGCACGCATTCCACACCTTTCCGATTCAAGCTAGAAGTTGTGTTCATCGTAGCACATTAGTTATGTTACATGAAATAAATCAGTAAGTTCCCCACTCTGTAATTGTCTACTAACTTCATCCTTCTTAGAATCAGATATTTTCATGACCACAAAAATTATTAGCCTGAGTGACGTAATATTAATAATAATGGTGATTATAATAGTAATTCATTAGAGTGCTTAAATTGTATAAAGAACATTTCTAACCTGGTAAATATTTGATGAAAAGAAGGGGAAAGTATTTCTACCTTGGTGTACTGTGATATATAGCTAAAGTACGATTAGATTTGCAAAAAGGGAAAATGAGCATCAAGACCAAGGAGCTAAATGAAGTATCATATATCGCACTGTTGCTTTTTAGGCACGTTAGCAAAACTATACAAAGCAAGTGTTAGTTTTATCATGTCTCTCTGTCCGTACATGTGTTGACATGGAACAAACTGGTTCCCGTTGCTGCATTTTCGTGAAATTTTATGCATTGTATTTCCATAAACTATGTTTGTTTAAAATTGCACACAAATAACAGGCACAATAGATGACGACCGACATAAATTTATGACAGTGTCTTGCCAATTTCTTTTTGGGTTGCGAAACTTTTAAGCTAAAAATCTGTACGTAAAATCAAAACACATTTCATGTCAAATATGTGTGTTCTTTCGACAAAACGCGACGTTATCGAAATGATTACAGAGAATAAGACAGGGCGAGAGATGTCAAAGACATGGTTATCTATATATAGATTTGCTTTTGTGTGACGTAATAAACCAGTTTGGGTGGTGTTCTTCATGTTATGTCGCATTCCTTTACAGTTATCGTTCTTTCATCGTGTGGTATACATGGTGGGGACCGCGGTAGCACAGTGGTTAAGGTGCTGTGCTACAAATCGAAAGGTCGTTGGTTCGATTCCAAATGGTTTCATTGGAATTTTTCATTGACATAAAATCCTTCCGATCGCACCATGGTCCTGGGGTCGACCCAGCCTCTAACAGAAATGCGTACCAGGAGCATTTCCTGGGGGTAAAGGAGGCCGGTGCATAGGGCTGACAACCTTACCACCATCCTGTGCTTTTGTCATGTAATCTGGGAACCTTAACTTTCTGGAACCCTCTGGGCCACTCCAGGCCTGTAACGCGACTGCTGTACATGGTGCATGGCAATGGAAAATAAAAGTGTCTAATCATAACATTTAGTATTTAGTGTTTACATCTAGGAATATTCAATTTCAATTGTAGACACATTACAAATATACCCACAAATTATTTATGAATCATTATTTGTACGTCATCAATTGCTAACTTCGGCAGTGTGAGGATATGAAATTATGTATGAACGATAATTTTAAGGCAGACAAAGTTAATCGAGGCATATAAGTAAAACGTTTTCCAAGAAACATAATAAACGGCCCTGATAATAATAATCATATTTTGGTACAGTTTGCATGGATTGTGAAAAATAAAAGAAGTGCCAACTGAAGGATCCAGGGCTCAAAGGTTCTCATGCTTTTCAATGATATTTACACGTATATTTCATATCTCGTTCTTTAATAACTGCGGATAAGGAACGCTTGAGTCTGACAATCCTGTCAAGGAAAAGGTTTTCTTGGGAACGTAACTGTCACTGTCTTTATATATTCACTTTATTAATATATATTTCCGTCAACACAACTATATAATAAAGTCATGAGTTAAAGCTAAGGCGACATGTTTCGACTTAAATGTCATCGTCAGGCTAAGCTAAGAACCATGAAGTTCTTTACTCGCTGTCTTTGTGCACGTCATGAAATCATGTAGGAAGTTCGAGGTGTAGCGCCGCTCATTCTAAACTTCGGCACTAAATAAAGTAAATTAGCAAGCTTTACGTGCTAGTCGCTTTACCCCCGGGGAAAGAGCCTTCAGTACTCACTGCACAAGAGGTTGGGTGGATTATGAAGCCGGCTTGAACATTCTGGAGAAGATAAAATTTTCTTGTCCGTGCCGGGAATCGAAATACGATCCTGCCTCCTTTCACCCCGTAGCTAAATCATTATACCGACTACGATACCACCGCTCCACGCTTACGACCGCTGCCGAAGACAACGTGATCATTACATCCTACGTTATATTCACACTACATTTATGGATATTGCATCCAATCATCATTGGCGTTACAAAACTGTTGGCGGTCGATGCGCAGTCGTTTGAATGCTAGTGACATATTTCGGGCTGATGCTTGCCTAAAACAACGCCGAAATTTTATGCCAGAGACGTAGCGCCCTTGGAATGGCAACATCGATTCTTACGTTGTACTAACCGGACGTAACCGGCGGCCACACCAATCTGAATAAATACAGAACACACGCCTCTTGGTACAGGTTGATTCGCAATTCAGTTTCTGCATTAAGTAGTCTGAGCTCATCATGCAGAGTTCATGACTACTCTTCTGTGAACTTTGCTTTCCAAATCATTTTCAATAATATTACTCAACAATGTCATTAGAACGAAGTCGAAGTTTTTCAGTACAAAGGTTTGCCGGAAATGGACGGCTGTTATTTGTGGCTGTGTAGAAAGCAAGCAAAAGGAAACAAATTAAGAAATAAGGGAGAATATATGTAAAGAAAGAAAATCTAAAGAAATGAAAAATGTATAGAAGAAAGTAAGGAAAGAAGAGTGGAAAAATGAATGATACAATTTTATGTGGTAAAAACAGGAAGAAACAAGCAACCATTTTTGCAGTGGAAAAGCCGTAATTATTATATATTCTTTGTGTGTGTGTGTGTTTTAAACTTAGTTATCCAGCGCGCAATGCGCATGCGCCATATTGTCATCTGTGGCCTGGGTAGCTCTACAGTAGTTTTCCTCATTATCTTACAAACGGCACAATTAAAAAAAAAAGTTATGAACATTACGGGCAATTGTGTTCAAGGCCAGGAACTTTCGGTTTACATTCCGCAGGAGTTTATTGTCCACCTCGTCTCTTCAAGAAAGACTATATTATAAGATAAATCATGTAGGAGATGAAGCACGGAAATCAATATATTGCATTATAATGACCTTTGTGTTTTAATCGGGTCATCTGGCTCACTAAAGGCAGTATGATTACAGTGACTGTAGTGGGTGTAAATGTACCTCGGATGGGGGGATAAAAAATATACAGCTGTTAGGTCGGAGGATTTCTTGAAAAGCCATAACGTTTTGTGCGGTCGAGGAGGTGAGGCAGAAGCATCAGGGTAGATGTGAGGATGGGAAGTGGATGGAAATGCCGGAGCATCTTGTCCTACAACACGTTTTTTTTTAAATTAAAATGAAGCTTTCCCTGTTCAGTAACGTAGTCGGTATAGCGACTGACTACGGGCTGGACGGTCCGGGGATCGAATTCCGGTGGGGGCGAGATTTTACGCACCTGTCCAAACCGGCCCTGGGGCCCACCCAGTATCCTGTACAATGGGTACCGGGTCTTCCCTGGGGGTAAAGAGCGGCCGGTGCGTGACGCTGACCCCTCACCCCCTTCTAGTGCCGTTGTCAAGAAAGTTTAGAGCTATACATCTACTTCCCCTATGGGCCGTACGTTCTGTACAGAACCTCAGTGCCTATACAAGGGTGCACTTTACCTTACCTTTCCCTGTTCAAGCCATGGAAGTGTGTAGGGAAGTCGAAATATAAATCGGCTCTTTATTAACTTCGGCCTAGTTTGGAGCTGAGTGATTAAGTTCACGCCCCGGACGCTTTACCCCGGCAAAGAGCCCGCGTGTCCACTGAACGGGAGGCTTGGTGGGGCCCCATGGCCGGTATGGACCTTTTGGAGAATAGGAAAATTTCTTGCCACTACGGGTATTCGAACCACGGACCTTACAGTCCGTAGCCTGGTCACTACACCATCTATGCTAGTCTGGGTTTTTGTTTCCTTATTACAGGTGTCAACATTTCTGGTTATGTATTTGGTGATTTTTTAGAGTAACAATAAGTCTATAAAGTTAATTGTTCTAGGCACTGGCAACTTCTTCTAGATATTGTTAACAGTACTATTACTAAATCTTATGTTCCAATGTTATACATGTGCCGTGCATTTCTTGGCAATGGTATGAATGAATACGGTGATGATATTTCTCCTCTTGAGGAACTGGTTTTTGTGGAAACATTTTTGTTGTTCTTGAGTACATTATTATCAAACAACTGTGTTCTATAAATTGAAACTATGACTGGTTTCGGCTACTTACTACCAGTCACGATAATTCTCAGACTCTGTTGTCGTACGACCTTCAAAACTGCCACGGCGCTGTTAAGTAGGCAAAGGGAAACATTGGCTCTAGAACAGGCTGTAGTTACTGAAATACGTTTTGCGACATTGAAGGGTCAGGTAATACGGTTTTATTGTTATGAGTAGAGCAACAGAATGTTAAGTGCATTTGTGGCCTTTAAGTATGCATGGTATAACAGTACGAAACAGAATAATTATATGTCAACCTAAGAAAAAATTATAAAACAAATTTCTCCTCGTTACTTAGTGATAATTCACGCTACGGAACTTTCCTCTTTTAATTTTTTGTGACAGTGAATGCTGTGACAGAAGTTGTGTGTTTTAACTTTAATACGAGCATTTTTACTTGCATTGAGTTAAAAAATTAATCTCCTTTAGGATAGGGTGTAGTGTTCGAGCTCTTTGAACACGGTAATTAAACTCCAGGTTTCTTAAAAGGAAGGGAAATTATTGACTAGCAGAGTGACTATAGCTTCTCAAGGAGCACTGTGCTCCGTGGAGTTCTTTATTGTTAGTTAGAAAATTAGATAATCAGTTACAAATCTACACCAAAGAAATAGAGAGCGAAGCATTTTTGCTCTTGAGATTTGTTTTGTGAAAATAATTTTACTATAAATATATTTATTCACATATTCTGGCTCACTTTTCGGATTGAGGAGGTAAATTCAGACATGAAAGGGTAGCTGCGAATGTGGCGAATAAGCTGCTGTTGATATACAATAAGTGTTTTTCCTCCAGTTCTGGGGAATAGTAGCTCCTTACGTTAGGGTCAAATAGTAGGAATAAACAGTGAAGCTTTTTATGGCAATCATCTGTCTGAACACAGAGCTTGTGTGCAGTTTCGGAGACTCTTTCTGTCTACACAGTCAGGGGAAGATGCTGAAGCAGAATGTGACAGCCTCATTTCGTAGGAACTCCGGAACACATAGCTGGTCGCACGAGAAGTCATTGCGTAGAGTAGCCTTGAGAGCTTTTTTTATATATAATAGGTAAAAATTACGAACTCTCAAAAGGGCCCACGGATCTGAGTAGGCTTTTACTTACTTACTTACTTACTCCATGGTGCAGAGTCCTTGAGAAGCTAACTGGTCTGCAGCTAGTCAAGAAATTCGCCGCATTTCACGGAACCCGAAGGTTCATTACCGCACTCACAAGCGTCCGCCACCTGTCCCTATCCTGGGTCAGCCCAGTCTAGTCCATATACCCACATCCCACCTCCTGGAGATCCATCCTAATGTTATCCACCCATCTACGCCTAGGTCTCCCCAGTGGTTCCTTCCCTCCGGTTTCCCCAGCAAGACCCTATACACCCCCTCTCCTCACCCATACGCGCCACATGCCCAGCCCATCTCATTCTTCTCGATTTTATCACCCGCACAATATTAGGCGAGGAGTAAATCTGAGTAGGCTTTTGGCATCATTAATCCTTTAAATCTAAGTGAAAGCACTTTAATATCCAGTTCTCCCAGATTTCCGAAACAGCATTGTTTTTAGAAGGTTTCCAATCTTTCCCCGTTTGTCCTGGCAAGAGCAACACGTAGACAAAAATGAGAAACACCTGTCCCAGTGTTAGTTTTTCCACAACACATCTCACACGGACTGACCTTGAATCGAACCTGCGACTCCGCAATGAGATGCCGGCGACTAACTGCCTGAACAATGGCACGTCTTTATATCTTCTAAAGCTAATATTAACTTGAATTATGTTTAAAGATTTGGTTCGTACGGAGCTCTAAACACTCGGTTATAAACAGTCATTCAATTAATGCCGGAAGGGCAAATATTTTCTGTTCTGAAATCCATACTCCTTATGCAAACTCAATGCGATCCCCGAACATAGAATTTTTAAAGTGTTAAACATGGTGTTACATGAAGTAGCCACTGGACAGTGAAAGGTTAAGCAAAGAAAAGAAGCATGAATAGAAACCCTCACGTTTTTAACATATTGGTTCATTAGATTTGCTCGAAATATAAGCGAGAAGTGCATGTGGTATTCACTCGTAGGATAAAGAAATTGAAGGGCAAGGAAAATTCTTAGACTTTAGGAACTAACTAAGTAACTCCACGACGCAAACTCCTTTAGAACTTACTAGTCCCTGAGCTAGCCAAAATATTTTCTGCATTTTTGGACTTCGGGTTTTAATTATCTTTGACATGTAAAAGTCCATCATGTGTCCTTATCCTGAGCCTCGTGAATCCAGTCCACACCCTGGAATCCCATTTCTTACAGACCTGCTTTAATATTAACCTCATATCAAGGTCTTTGTTCCCCAAACCACTTCCTTCCTTCGTGCTGCAC
>Ga0123355_10021382_pt1 | contig 10353 bp, 6 predicted proteins | sample TergutEmb28metaG_3_FD_89872 | JGI IMG/M metagenome (GOLD analysis project Ga0123355, IMG submission 89872) | Embiratermes neotenicus P1 segment gut microbial communities from Petit-Saut dam, French Guiana - Emb289 P1 | ecosystem: Host-associated > Arthropoda: Insects > Digestive system > Gut ... | reverse complement strand
TGTGGTGTCTCTCTCTGTGGGAGCTCTGTGAAGGGAACCTGGAGGGAGGGCTTCCTTGCTGGGGACCCTGAAGGATATGTAGAAAAGGCTCTGGAGATTGGCATCTCTTTCCATAGGGGCCCCATTTGGGGAACCTGGAGGAGGACTCATCTACCAGGGACTTTGATATATGGTTGAAAGGGGCTCTGGAGGTGTGGTGTCTCTCTCTGTGGGAGCTCTGTGAAGGGAACCTGGAGGGAGGGCTTCCTTGCTGGGGACCCTGAAGGATATGTAGAAAAGGCCCTGGAGATTGGCATCTCTTTCCATAGGGGCCCTGTTTGGGGAACCTGGAGGAGGGTTCATCTACCGGGGACTTTGAGATATGGTTGAAAGGGGCTCTGGAGGTGTGGTGTCTCTCGCTGTGGGAGCTCTGTGAAGGGAACCTGGAGGGAGGGCTTCCTTGCTGGGGACCCTGAAGGATATGTAGAAAAGGCTCTGGAGACTGGCATCTCTTTCCATAGGGGCTCCGTTTGGGGAACCTGGGGGAGGGCTCGTCTACCAGGGACTTTGAGAATCCAGGGTTGTAACTGGCCTTCTTACAGGTCGTAACATCCTGAGGAGACATCTCTACCTACTAGGGCTGCATGACAGTCCCTTGTGTAGGAAGTGTGGGGTGGGAGAGGAAACCTTGGCTCACATTTTACGTGAGTGCGAGGTTTTGGCCTCACTCAGACATGCGTATCTGGGCTCCTTTTTCTTGGAGCCGAAGGATATTAGGAGTTTAGGCTTGGGGCAATCTGGAACTACAGTAGGTTTGTGGGGCTCCCATGATTCCATATGGGGCACAAAGGGCCCGTCCTAATCAATGCCTAGGTGCATCTGGGCTGAGAGGCCCCGAACCCAAATGCTAATCTATCTACCTATCTACCTACCTATCTATCATCTACCTATCTATCTATCTATCTATCTATCTATCTATCTATCTATCTATCTATCTATCTATCTAACCTGTTCTATCAGAGAGTACAGTTTACAAGAATTACTTCAACATGTTGAAGACTAAAAGTCATCTGAATTACATTTAAACATTAAATTCCTACATATTACTGGGGGGGGGGAACAGTTTTCATTGACAATCACACCAAAATAAATTCACTCTGTGGGCAGAATATACAATTTGTTAATATTAAACCTGGTAGCACACATGGTAAGCATCACGCTTTGAACAGTTAAATCAATCCCGGTACATACAGCAGAGGCAATGTCTTTAGCAGAAGACAAATATTTAGAATTCAAGGGAGTAAAATCAAGTAATGGGGAAGTATAATAAAAATGCAGGATGAGAGTTACATTATAAAGATTTAACACATACCGTTAAACTAAGAGATCACAGCAAAGCAAATGCAGGGCTAAGCCATGTAAAATAAATAAAAACAAACAGATTTTCCAAACAGATGATGGAATCAAGGCCAAAAGGAAAAAGGCCAGAGAGAAATTATAATGAAAGCATCAAGTAGAATCGGAAAGGATGAAAACTTTTGTCATTAACTTACATTTCTAAACAGTCACATGAACTTCTTTTTTAAAAAAAAGAGGATAAAAAAAGGACACACTCACAGCAACATCAGTATTGCTGAAGAGGTTTTTGGCACGTGCATAGTCATTGATTACAACATCATAGTCTCCTTTCCGAATATTGCGCTCAATGCTCACAGGTAAGCTGAAGAGGAACTTAAACCTCTGTAGCACTCCAAGAGCATTTCGTGTTGCATCAGCACGATCTCGTCTTGCCAGGACTTCATCGAACAACTTGTCAGCCTCTAACATAGATTCTGAAATATGAAAATGGTACACTAAATACTATTTACTTCTTATTTTTCATTAGCATCCGTACTCTGGTAAAGTCCCTTACATATCACAGATTAAAGTAAGGCATGATACCATACTCTATTCTCTGAAGTTGTATGTGCATATGTACCTACAACCAGACAGAAATGTGCAAGCTGTTAAGTATGAAACATGCCATTAAAAGGAATTTGATCACTATGAAGTCAGCAGCAAAATCAAAAGTTATTTATAACATGAACACATGAACAACATCTATATCTGAGCCTGCAACTTTTGTGTTAATCACGGATTTCATGTTCTGGTAGGTGTTAGCACTTCCAACAGGGGTTTAATGTAACAGACAGCACAAAAGTCGGTCAGTCACATACTATTCAGGGGATAAGTTGATGTGCAATGGCAAAGACAATGAAAACTTGGTCCCAAAACGACGATTGTAGAGCAATTCTATTTTATGGGCAAACCATGTTTCTCCAACACAAGCTTAACGCCAGTTCCTAGAAGTGTGTGGTTATGATGCAATACGCATACAGCATGACAGAAAAGGGTGCAGAGTTTGAAAAGAGTTGAATAGACATACACTATGATGATCCCACTCATCAGCCCTTTACATCAAGGAAAGTTGTAATTTTGAAAAACCAACAAGTCACAATTCAAGATTTCTGTGCTGCATTCCACAGTAACAAGGACACTGACATGGTTGTTTGTAAATGAACAGAGCTATGGTGTCACTGGCCAGTGACTGAGAATAGTTATATAGTAGGGGTCCATAAGCTTTCCTTGTCTGAAGATGGAAGCAGATCTGGCTTCCAAAATGCCATGCTTCATTAAAAAATTAGATAACGGACAAAGGAGAAAAATATTATGTCCATGAGTACTGCTAATGCAACCCATATCATGGTGACAATAAAAAATCACTCATCACCTAAGAATTTATGCTATGAAACTACCTTGAATTGCCTTTTCCACTTCTACTGTTGGATCAGGGCCATGTTCTTTCACATCAGTCTCAAACTTGTCTTTTAAGATCATAAGTGTGTCCAACTGATCCATCACTGAACCTACATTTGCCTGTCACAGATAAAAATCATTATTAAAAGCAACATGCACGCTGAACTGCAAAACTACCACTGTTTGCATAAAATGAGATACCAGGATTATCATACTACTTCACATATTTATACAATATAAACCAACAAAATGCACCTTTTCTAAATTAATGTTTTAATTTTTAATTTTTGATGTCTTCTACATGTTTCAAACCCAAGGGTTCATCTTCAGGAAGACAGTTGTATATACAGGTATGGTATAGTGTGTGTTACATGCTGAAATTACAATAAAAGGCTTTTATAAGATATCTAACTATAAAATATATGAACTTTTTAAATATATCAATATGAACATAAAATATAGTAGTTAAATCTGATGACATAAAAACTTAAAATACATTAGAGTATAAAACCGTAAGATGCTGCATTAAAAGTTTTTCGAGAAATGCAAAACAGTGTTTCAGAATGTGTTATAAGGTGAGATTCAGATTTTGTATGCACAATCAGTATAAGCAGTCTTGTAGTTAGGAGAGTGTGTTCAACACTGATGTCTAGGAAGTTTGTAGAGTGTTGGAGTAATTGATTGGTGTATATGGCAGTTAGTGACATAATGTGGTGGTTGAAGATCAACTGGTACATTGGGTTGTTTTCACCTGTGTTTTTGTTCTGGTATGAGTTCCTTGTGGTAATAGTGTCATTGGATATAAAATAATTCATAAGGAATTAATAGAGAGGTTTTAGTGATTTGTTTTTGGATGGAGAAGATGGTATTAATGGGTCCATGTGTTTGGATATGTGTACGTGGAAAGTTATCGAAAAACCAAATTCCCAATTACAACATAGACATAACAACTATGACTGAAACAATAACACTGTCACAGATATAAAAACCTGGACAACATTCACTTATTACAGCCTATTAATTTGCAAGATTACCAACCTATTTAAACACACAAATGTGAGAATATATTTCAAGAGCACCAACACTATACACGATCTCACCAAACCTAAAACGAACAATAACATACAGAAACATAAAAAATTTGGGATTTACAAACTCACATGCAACACATGTAAATTATATGTTGGACAGACTAGTCATAACCTCAAACAAAGATACCAAGAACACATAAGATACACAAAACAAAATGACCCTCAATCACCTTACACTCTACATATTCTAAACAACAACCATGAACATGGACACATTAATACCATCATGTCCCTCCTAAAACAAATCACTAAAACCTCTCTATTAATTCCTTATGAACAATTTTATATCCAACCACTCTATTACCACAAGGAACTCATACCAGTACAAAACACAGGCAAAAACAATTCAACGTAACAGTTGAACTTCAACCTCCGCATTATGTCACCACATGCAATATACATCAATCAATTACCCCAACAGTCTACTAACTTCCTAGACCTAAGTATTGAACACACTCTTCTACCTACATGACTGCTTATACTGATGGTACGTACAATATTCTACTATAACCTTATAACACATTCTGAAACACTGTATTGCATTTCGTGAAAAACTTTTAATGTAACATCTTATGGTTTTATATTCTCATGTTTTTTAAGTTTTTATATCATAAGATTTAACTACTGTACTTTATGTTCATATCAATATATTTAAAAAGTTTAAATATTTTATAGTTAGATATCTTATAAAAGCCTTTTATTGTAATTTCAGCATGTAAAACACACTACACCATACCTGTGTATATAACCATCTTCCTCAAGATGAACTCTCAAGTTTGAAACATGCAGAAGATATCAAAAATAAAAAATTAAAATATTAATTTCAAAAAGTGCATTTTGTTGGTTTATAATGTATAATTATATAACAATGCACAACGCAAAAAGCATAAAAAACTTACCATCTTCTTACAAATGACAATTATGATGATAATTCCAATGATTTATAACAGTCGTGTGTACAAAACACATTACTTTTTCATTACATGCACTTAGAATGGTTATTTAATTAAGAGCATCTGTTTTTGTCGTATGATACTGGCATGGGAACTGCTGGAAAATTTTTCCTATTTAACCTCTGTGGCACATGGGCAAGCACTTACAACAGGACCTGGACAACTGACACATCTGATGCAGATCCAATTTTGTAGTATGGCTAGGAAATGGTAGGTAGTCAAACACAACTGTGTCATAATAGGCGTATTTAGTGACTATAATGGGCAACTACATGTTTCGGCCTGTACTGGCCATCTTCAGGTTGTCTTAGGGGGATCTTACTATACGCATAGATCTTAAGTTCTCCTAAGACAACCTGAAGATGGCCAGTACAGGCTGAAACATGTAGATGCCCATTATAGTCACTAAATACACCTATTGTGACACAGCTGTGTTTGACTACATACCATTTCCTAGTTTCATACACACAACAGGGATGACACACTTCCTAGATTGTAGTATGGCAGTAGAACTTCCTCTGATTTCCTGGCTAAAATATAATGCATCAAGAATCCTCTGTTTCTTTTTAACACACTTTTTTACTTCCCATGTTCTACACCTTTACTTTACGTCCTAGTAATCCAAAGTAGCTCAAGCTGGTACGGTGAAGGTGGCAGAGCTTCCGAATGATACAACACCTTTCTTTTAATCACTGTGTCTAAAATGATTTCATTAATAACTGCTGCACTGGCTTTAATTCTTCACACGTTCAATTATTCAATCATTTTATAATTTCTTCCTTTTCACACACAGTTCCATAAAGCTGGTGTGTGTGTCTGTGTATGCATACATGTGTGTCTGCATACAATTCTTGAAAAATGCACTGTGGCAGGGGTAACCCGACACACAACAGTACAACTCTGTCATTAACAATGTGTCAAGTACTGGTTAGTGTCATGTATGCTTCCAATAGCAACTGTTGGTAAAATTATTCACACAACAGTATAACTGTCATTTTCAGTTATCAACAGTCCAACTGCCAACACATAGCATCTTTGTTTTGGCAAACACATTTTGACATCTTTCATGCCATCATCAGTGTTTTGACGTTGTTGAGGTTTTTACACTGTCATGCTCCCATGTTCTATGTTGCTAACCCTGGTAAACATTGTATTTTTTAAATTTTTAAAATGTTTGCTGCACTAATCTATGCCAAAGACACAGTTTGATGGGGGTTCCAGCACAGCACATAGGACATGAAACCGATAATGACGAGAGAGATACTGAAACATGTTTGTCGTAACAAATATATGTGATGGCAGTTGGACTATATACAACTGAAAATTATAAGATGCCACAAAAAACAAACCATAAAATAAAGGCCAAACTACTGCTTATGGTTGGGCACAATATGAGTACATATACAGTTACACAGCATGTTTTCTTCTACAGACATTACATGTGAAATGTTGTTCTGCTACAGTGTCAGAGAACTTGGTCATAAACTACCTTGGATCACAGTTCTAAGCACAACAGGCATTTACAAACATATTAATAAAATCAGGTCTACTAAATTGCTTTGGACAAGACAGTTGCTCAATAAGACAGTGTGTTCTTGTACAGAAAAAAATATACCATACATGGGCTAGGTTAGTACACCACAAAAACAGTGGATATTACTGGGCGCATACTCTATGCTGAAACAATTAATTCTGACAGCCATGTAAGATAAACTCTGACAAAATTATCTATGGCCCCAATAGCAATTAAAACAAGACAGGCAATATACATATAATGTAACACTGAGGCATGTTCACGCAACCACGGTTCCAGAGAAAAAGCAGTAAGTCTTACATATTCTGGGTAGGTGTTTGTAGCCTTAGGTATCCTGTATGCAATGTGCATGCACCATATTGTCATCTGTGGCCTTTCTGGCTCTACAATATATTTCCACAGCATTTATTAAATGGCACAATTTTTTAAAAAAAGTTACTTAACATAAAATGTGTGTTTTGATTTTCTCTTACAACTTTAGTCCATAATATTTCTCATTCTAAGAAAGGTACGAGATACAATAAAAATGTATATTGGTCTTCATGTAAAGTACCTTTAATTCTTGTCAGATTTTACTGAGGCTTGAATTTTCTTGACAGATTTTTTAAAAATACTCAAACATCAAATTCCATGAAAATCCACCCAGTAGAAGCCGAGCTGTGCCGTGCAGTTGGACAGACAAACAGACATGATGAAGCTAGTAGCTGTTTTCACAATTTTGCAAACATGCCTAAAAAAGTATGTGGGAACTGAATGCCACAAATATTCTATAAGTTATTTTGGATAATGAGGTTATGTCACCATTTAACAGACCTGCAAAGTAAAGGCCCAGAATATAAGAAGTAAAACTGCTGGTTACAAAAGACAGTGGAGTGTCAACATCCATTATTATTGCCATAAAGTTCAAAGAGGATCTGCTGTCATACTGCAAAACCAGAATCAGCCTGGAAGGTTTCAAGAGATCAGTCTCCCTTGTTAAAGCCTCATACTCATACAGGGATTTGCTGCTTTTGTTGTCACGTCACTTTGTAGTAACTGTACTCTGGCCATAATTTGTAACAGACAAGTGTGGATTAAACATAGTGAAGATTTCAGGCAAACCAACTTCTATGCTTCAAGCCACATTTTTGCCTTCATTTATTTCCAGCACATGTAAAGTTCATGACAAAATCTATGTGGTTTATGTAATAAAATTATATACATCTCCATAATAAGCTGCTTTTCTTTATATGATATTGTCATGTAGTTACACCATTTAATAAAAAATGACAGCTAAACTTAATTGTCATATTTGGATACAATTTGCATTTCTCTAATAAAATTAATTTGCTGCAGGTAAGATTAGGAAGCCACCCCACCTACTACTAAAAGGGGACTGCTAGAATTTTCCCCATTGGTGGAGAAGCTGGAATGTGAAAATGATCACTTACTGTACTGGGGCTAAAGAGTGGAGCTATACCTCCACTCCCAAATTTGCCTTTATGACATGCATAGGAACAGCTTTGCTTTTACTTTTTAGGTTAGGATAGGCTGGATAAGTTTTAATTTCAAATGTGCTATGTATGCATTTAAGCTATAAGCATACATAGCTGAAAATTTGCATGTTTTTCAGGAGATGTCATACATATACATGCTGTTAGGGTAGTACATGGTACCAAACTGCAAAACCACTACACAGTTTTAAGATGATCTTAGCTACATATGCTCCAACAATTAACATAAATTTTAAAATATGGACTCTAAAACATTTCTCTGAAAAAAATTATGCTTAGAATTCTGAAAGTACCATACACCAACATTTATTTGATTATATTTTTTGGAAGCCATACTTTCAGAAAAGAAAGTTGTCCTTCTTTTTGGCCATCAACCTTCCGTCGCAAGAAAGCTAGACCAGCTCGTAAGTCATCGAATGTTGTTGCATGATGATGTTCCAGTAGAAACCAACCAGCTATGAAATGCTCTGATGCCAAATCACCTGACCCCTCAGGAAACAGTTCATGTAGGTCATCTTCCGGAAACTTCTTACTGTGACAAATGATGATTGTTTAGAACAGTGCAAACATACTATGTTTCTTTCCATTTATATAACTACATTAAATGCATACTCATTCTCCTCTACTGAAAGACCAAGTGGATCTTCATGTTGATAGTTTGTGGGCGACATGGAACGCCGTCCCCAAGCAAGTGTCTGTAAAGGAGCTTCCTCTACCCATACAGCACTCTCTTTCATTGGCCCAATAGTTTCATGGTAGCCTAAACATGCAAACACACAATGAAAGCAAAGGATGTGAATATCCATTTCATCTACAACACAACTACATAACATCGGAGAATGACCTGTAACATAAATTAAGGATTCAATAATCATACCTCGGAACTGTACTGTGGATGTTCCTCTTCCTCCATAGCGAGTAGTAACAATAATATCTCCACGGCCTTTTCCTGGGCCGGATCGAGCAATAATTTTGTTCGGTGATTTCCATTCTGCTGATAGTAAACAGTCACAACCACATATAGTCAATCCTTGAAGATCAGCTGGCCCGGTGCCCAAAAATTCACCTCTGACAGTAACACGCGTTCCTGGTGGGCCTTCTTTTGGGGACACTCCAGTGACAACGGGCGGAGGCCCCATTTCTCAGGGCCTCAGCTACTGTTATAACAAACTTGTCTGTTGGATAGCAAGTATTATCAAAATACCAGTCTCACTGTCCATAACATACTGTAACGTTTAAACTACCCCACAGCCGCCTCTTGCACACACACTGACTACATCCTGTCACTAAATGATCGCTGGACCATGGATTAGGGTTCAGTTAAGTACGTCAATGGTAATCTGTGGAAGCGCAGCAACCTCTGCTGCCATTCCATGATGCGGCACTGTTGAGACCATGGATCAGGGGTTGAGACATAGTTTGACCGCGCCCCTAACGGTACCTCCTGGCACTATGCATCTGTGGTATACATGTTACGCTCAAAAATCGAAAACACTCATTGAGCGGGAAAAAGACCACAACGCATTGTGGCATTAGAGAAACAGCTACAACGCGAAAGGTCTTTTAAATGAACTGTTTATAAGTTTAGTAATTTATTGATAAAAAAATACATGTAACGTAGGCCTAATGAAGAACAATGGCGAAGCTCGTTTATTTTCGCAGGAGCTGTTAGAATGACACATAGAATTACGCTTCATATTTTTCGAACGACATTTGCACTTTTATCGATGCTGTACCTGTTACAATGGCAGCTTACAAATCCCTGCTTACTTCCAGACATCATTGAGGCTGACCGAAGAGATAGTGAACTTGAGGGTACATCATGTCCCTCGAAGTTGTCGGCAGTTGTGAATTCACTGCAAGCATACAGCCGTTCAAGTAGGCCTTCCTTCGTGCCCAACAGATAAAGCCCAGAACAGCTGACATCAACGATGACTGCTAGGACAAATCGAGTAACAACGTTTTAAATACACTACATTTTTGGCGCACTGTGTGACATTCATACTGCCAGTAGAAAACTTGAACCTAATAACAGAACTGTCAAAGTATAAGGCACAAGAGCTTCGCACTATGAGGGTACACTAACCTAACTGTACGTAAATTTGCCTTAATTAAAGTACCAACGAAAATAAACAATACAATGAAACCAGTACGTTGCTAAAGTTTCAAATACCTCTGAAACACAAATTTCCTTTGCTTACTAAATTCCTGCTGACGTGCACGTACGTAAATACCTCCCTTTCCACGACTGAGTTGGCGACTTGTAGCTCAATTTCTGAAAGTCGTAAAGGGAAAGATCACTACCGTAGATAAAAGTAAATACACGTAAATTCAAACGCTATATAACCAAGTGACTGAGCTGTAACGACACTTTGCCCTTCTGGTACATACATACATACATTTATTATCATTCTTCCAATTTCATACAGCAATATTGCTTGCGAAATATAGAACACGTCAGAAACATCAGTCTTATACTAGAAACAAAGCAAAGCAGCTGCTCCAGG
>Ga0123355_10021380_pt1 | contig 10353 bp, 14 predicted proteins | sample TergutEmb28metaG_3_FD_89872 | JGI IMG/M metagenome (GOLD analysis project Ga0123355, IMG submission 89872) | Embiratermes neotenicus P1 segment gut microbial communities from Petit-Saut dam, French Guiana - Emb289 P1 | ecosystem: Host-associated > Arthropoda: Insects > Digestive system > Gut ... | reverse complement strand
GCGTTCACCGCGTAAAGTTCCTCGACCATGATCGCGGTATCGGTCAGACCCGTGCTCTCTCCCCCGGCGGAAAGAGGAATGCATTTCCGCAGAAATCCGGCCGCAATCATTGCCTCATAAGCGGGCTTCGTTGCGGCAAACCGTTCCTCCGGGGTGGGCAGAGACTCTGCCTTGATCGCAGAGGAAAGCACTTCCTTGGCAAACTTGCGGGATCGCAACTGTAGCTCGCGTTGGCTCGCGGTAAGTCGAAAGTCAATGGCCACCGATCTTCCCTCCAGTCGAACATGATCAGCCACATAGCCTACGTCGCTCCACTTGCAGCAAGCGGATCATCGTTGCTTTGGCGACGGCCTTAAAAAGCATGTATTTGTCCTCGGCGTCGCTATAGGCGGCGGCGACGAGCCGGGGAACAACTCAGCATAGCAGGCGCCATCGCCTGAATCGTCGATCGGAGACGCCATCGCCGGTTCCCTGGTCCAGCCTTCGTTTACCGCGACGACAGCGCACGAGACTGGCTGTCCGTCACGGGCAAACCCGCACGCGCTTGACTTGCCGCGGCGGAGCTTTAGGCTGAAAGATCAGCCCGCCCAGAGAGGTGCAATTCGGGTTGTCGTCGATGAGTATGTAAACCGGCAGCGGCATGAAAACTATCTCCGATCTCGATTCAGTCTGTTGGCTTTCCTGCAATGCCCATAATATGAGCGCTTGCGCCAACGAGGGTAGACTCGCTTTCGATGCTCCGCATCGTCGCCATCAATTCCTCTTGAGGCGCGGCATCCAATGAATGCGGCGCAATCCATAGCGGCCCTCTATCGCGCCAAGCTTCGGGTTTGGAAAGCATCCTTCTAGAACGTGCCTTCAAGCGGCTTGCCGTCTGCCGTGTCATAAGAAGTGAGGTTGATCGGCCGCGATGTCTGGCGCCGGGTGATTTCAACCTCTTGGGCGATTTGCTGGGATGTTAACAAACTAGACGTGAGTGATTCCAGTCCGCCAGCCTCGCAAACACCCACCACCATCTCGGAGAATGCCATGCCGGCCATTGGCGATTGAATAATGGACAGCTCAATCCCAAAGAGATTCTGTATCCGATAGTCTGGCCACATCGATCTGTTCCTCCCTCAACTTCACGCTTTGTACTTACGCTGACCGAATCGCCATGCAATGCAGTCGCAGCTGGCCGCGATCAGGTGCGATCCTCTGAAGAACGTAGTGCTCATTCGTTATCACCACTTGCCGGCATGTGCTCCCCCGTCAAGATGAATCACTTCGCCGTTTACGAAGGGAGCGGATTCTAAGAACTGGACCACGTCCACGACTTCCGCAACTTCGGCCAATCTGTTAAGAGGACTCAGTTTTTTTAGGAACTCATGCGCATGTACCTGGTGCATTGGTGTGTTCACAACACCCGGAGAAATGGCGTTGAAACGGACCCCATCTCGCGCAAACTCAATCGCCAATGCGCGCGTGACAGACTCCAAGCCACCTTTCGTCAGATTGATGAGACTGCCCGTAAGTCCCGCGACTGGTTGATCCACTATCGAAGACGTGATATTGACAATGTGGCCGGATTTCTGCAGACGCATTTGCGATGCTGCAAGTTGCGATATGTAGAAGAATCCCCCAACATTAGTTTCATAGGCTGTGCGAAAGTCTTCTGAGGTGTATTCGGTAAAGGGCTTGGGGATGAACACCCCGGCATTGTTTACCAGCAGGTCGATTCTTCTGAAATTGAGGATGGCAGAATCCACAACCTGCTTGGCGACGGAGTGACTTCCGATATCTCCATCGACCAACTTCAAGCGGTCTCCGGGCTGCAACATGTTCGCCCGCGTGATATTTCTCGAGTTTGCCACCACGCAGTAGCCCGTGTCGAGGAGCCGTTCTGCGATTCCGCGGCCAATGCCTCTTGATGCGCCAGTAACAATTCCGACTTTTGCGCTAACGGGCGAATCCAGGCCCAACGACGTTGCGCGAACTTCCTTTGTTTGTCCCTCAATTCTCATTTGTTCTCCTCGGTGACAATTTTCCGTTCCGGCGAAGACTGGCCGCCGCCCAAACTTGCGCCGATGAGTCCAATTCTTCAACCGGGCTAAAGCACCAAATAGTTTTCGCGCCAAGAACACAGCGTGAGAGTTGAACTCAAGACGCCTGAATTAATTGGGGCAGTGCGAGCCGGCCCTGGTGATGGCCTCTGACCTCGGAAGCGGGGGCTGGGTTTCGAACGCTTCCTTTTATTTCGGGTATCAGGGGCGTCATTTTGGTTTCTCCTCATATGAGGCGTCTGCCGCCTTCCAAATTAGTGCAATGCAAATGCCAAACCTTCGATTCCGTAAAGCAATGAAATTTCAGCGCCGGATGAAAAGTGACAGTATGCGTCGAGCGTGTCGAAAATAGTTTTGACAGTTGCAGCGCCGAGTCACGTGTCTTGCGAGCGATCAGCCGGAGATATCTTTGAGAGTCGGAAGTGTGTCGAGATGAGGCCGACAGTCGACAGCCGCATGGCACGTTCTCGGCTGCAAAGTGACGATCAACTGCAACTGTTGCTGGTTCATCCAGCCGGACACTGCGTTCAGCAGGAACCCGAACGGGTCCAGGGATTCGGTCATGAGGAAAAAAGTAACACTATCACCGGATTACCGGCAGGCACCGCCCTGTCGGCGATCCCTTGCAGATCTATGCAGATCGATCTTCCGGACACTACGTGGTATTCAAAACTCTGGCGGCGGCTTGAAATCCCCACCCTGCCTCCGCAACCTGCGGAGACAGGAGTGGGTACCCGAGCGTTACCGGGTTTTCGGCCGACCTGTAGTCAGGGACACTTTCTTTCCCACACTGGAAGTTGTGAGAATGCCCTGGTTGCCGGCGACGGTTGTGACTACCGTATCAATCTCCTTGCCGTTATTGACGACGACGAAGGCGGTGTCGACTGGTGGACGGCCATCGGTGAAGACGATAGTGAAGCTGCCGGTACAATCAGCATTCACGTTGTAGCTTCCGTTGGCGGGAGTGTGGGTGAAGTCGGCGACTACAATTCCGTCGATTACGACAGTGTCTACCTGGGTGAAGCTGCCGTCGCCAAAGAATTCAGCAATGGCGACGCCCTTTTGCGGTCCGACCGGACCCGTTCCGGCTAGTTTCGTGCCCTCGATCGTAAATCCGTACTTGCCAGAGAGCAGGTGATTGTTGCAGGGCGTGTCGGTGGCGAACGCCGCCCCGAGGACTCCAAACAGCGTCAGTGCCATTGCGATCACGAGCATTTTCCTAGTCATGCTGTTGTTCTCCTGAAGTCTTCTGAATTTTCTTGCGGCCGAATCTCTGCCTGGCACCTCCCCCCGCTTTCGGTTCGAGCACTGTGGCAGAGCGTGCACACTTTTTCCTTTCCTGACCCGGAGGTCATTGGACGGCGCCTAAACAGTTTCCGATCGGGCTTGCAATCCTGCGCCCCTACCGTCCGAGCGCGGGCTGAGAGCTCGAGTAGTTCCTTTCACTCTCTATTAGCGAAAACCATGAGCCGCAGACGTAATCCATCCAAACGAAAATTGATGTTCGCCGTCGCAGGGAGTGAAAATAGCCGCCTGGGTATGCTAATGTTGACGCATTCAACGGGCCCTCCCTCCCCGTAAGACAATCCTTTTCAATGACCAAACTGCCGGAACAAGACATCACCAAACTGCTCCAGGCATGGCGGCGGGGAGATGAAGGTGCACTGGAGAGGCTGACCCCTCAGGTCTATCGGGAACTACATCGGGCAGCCAAACGCTGCTTGCGGGCTGAGCACGATGGCCAGACCTTGCAGACCACCGCGCTGATCAATGAGTTGTATCTGCGGCTAACCGACCTGAAGGAAATTGACTGGCAGAATCGGGCGCATTTCTTCGCTCTGTGTGCCCGGCAAATGCGGCGCATTCTGACCGATCAGGCACGCGCTCGCGACGCGCATAAGCGGGGTGGCGGAATGCAAACGATTTCCCTGGATGATGCTCCGTTCGTCTCAGCAAAACCACAGGCCGAAGTGCTGCAAGTCGACCGTGCCCTAAACGCCCTGGCCAAACTGGACCTGCGCAAGAGTCGAGTCGTGGAGTTGCGATTCTTTGGCGGACTCAGCGTCGATGAAACCGCCGAAGTTCTGAAAGTGTCGCCCGACACGGTAGTGCGGGACTGGAAGTTGGCCAAAGCTTGGCTTCTGCGGGAGTTGAGCCAGGAGTCGCTCAATGGAGGCTGAGCTCTGGCAGAAGATCGAACGTGTTTTTCATGAAGTCCTGCAAAGTGATCCGGAACGCCGCGCCGCCATCTTGAAGGCGATGTGCGGGGAGGATGATTCGCTTCGCCGCGAGGTTGAGTCTCTTTTAGCGCATCACGAGAAGGCCGACACATTCATCGAAACGCCTGCCTTCGCCGCAAAGGCAGCGTCGAACAGTCGAAGCGAGGCGAAGGCGGCTACGCGCCTCACTAGCGGCACCGTGATCAGCCATTACCGCGTGCTCGAAGAAATCGGCGGCGGCGGGATGGGCGTCGTTTATCGGGCGGAGGACAGTAAGCTCGGGCGGCAGGTTGCCCTGAAATTCCTGTCGACGGAATCGGCCGATGACGTCGTAGCACTGGAACGGTTTCGCCGTGAGGCAAGAGCAGCCTCGGCCCTCAATCATCCGAACATCTGCACTGTCTATGAGATCGACGACGAGGATGGGCGAACCTTTATCGCCATGGAGTTGTTGGAAGGGCAGACGCTGCGGCACTTCATCAATGGCAAGCCGATGGCCCTGGAAACGCTGCTGAATGTGGGTATCCAGGTTGCAGACGCGCTGGACGCGGCAAGCGCCAAGGGAATTGTTCACCGCGACATCAAGCCGGCAAACATTTTCCTAACCAGCCGCGGGCTGGCGAAAATTTTAGACTTCGGGCTCAGCAAGATGATGCCAATGTCTGAAGCAGCAACCCTGACCAATCAGCCGACAACTGATCTCGATCACCTCACGAGTCCCGGATCGACTCTGGGGACTGTTGCCTACATGTCCCCCGAGCAGGTGACGGGCAAAGAACTTGATGCCCGCACCGATTTGTTTTCTCTGGGTGCGGTCATGTACGAGATGGGCACGGGAATGCTGGCCTTTCGTGGCGAGACGCCGGCGCTGGTTTTCAAAGCCATTCTCGACGGCGCTCCAACTCCGATGGTTCGAATCAACCCCGATGTTCCCTCGGAACTGTTGCGGATCGTCAACAAGGCGCTGGAGAAGGATCGCGAGTTTCGGTACCAGTCGCCCGCGGAACTGCGGTCCGACCTGAAGCGGATGCGTCGCGACTCCGAATCGAGCGCCCTGACGACCCAACCCGGTCGCCGCTCCGAGTTGGTAGGTTGGGCTGTATTCACCGCTCTCGCGGCTCTGTTCCTGGTCGTCGCCGTCATTGCAACCAGCCTGTATCGTTTGGCGCAACCGCGCACTCCATCGGCTTCCGCCTGGCAGCAACTGACGTTCTTTGACGACTCGGCGATCTTTCCCGCGCTTTCGCCCGACGGCCGCATGCTGGCATTCATTCGCGGGGAGGAAGAGGTCGTCGTTGCGCATGGCGATCTGTACGTCAAACTGCTCCCGGAAGGTAAGCCTGTACAGCTTACTCACGACCATCGGTTGAAACTGAGTCCTGTGTTTTCTCCGGATAGTTCGCGCTTGGCCTACGGAGTTTTCGATCCCTGGGAGACCTGGGAAGTTCCAGTCTTTGGAGGCACGCCGCGTCTGATGCTTCCGAACTCGTCCTCTCTGAGCTGGATCCTTGAAGGTAAACGCCTTATGTACTCCGAGATCAAACAGGGGTTACATATGGTGGTCGTAACTTCAGACGAAGCACGCGGCCAGTCACGCGACGTCTACGTTCCTGCCGGTGAACGCGCCATGGCTCACCATTCCTATTTCTCACCCGATGGGAAATGGGTGCTGGTAGTAGAAATGAACAATCAGGGCAACGTAGGGCCTTGTCGCCTGGTTCCGTTTGAGGGGAACGGCAACGCACGAGTCGTGGGCCCGCCACATGCGGCCTGTACATCAGGAGCCTGGTCGCCGGATGGTAAGTGGATGTACATCAGTTCGAACGAAGGCGGGAAATTTCACATTTGGCGCCAGCGATTTCCTTACGGTGTGCCTGAGCAGGTTACTTCCGGCCCAACGGAAGAGGAGGGGATCGCGATGGCAGGGGACGGCAAGTCGCTGATCACCTCGGTTGGCTTACAAGACAGCACTGTCTGGGTTCACGACGCTCAGGGGGAGCACCAGATTTCCTCGGAAGGCTCCAGCGGAGCTCCGCAGTTCTCTCCCGACTCAAAGAAGCTATACTACCTGCGCTCGAGTGTGCTCAGTGGCGCCCTTGAACTCTGGGTGAGCGAGTTGACTGCCGGCACAAGTGAGCCGGTCCTGTCGGGATACGCTTTGCGAATCTGCGGCGTGAGCGCAATGCATTATGGGCTTTCGCAAGATGGAACGAAACTTGCGTTTTCCATGCAAGGCAAAACCGGCCTTTCCCAGGTGTGGATTGCTCCGACCGATCGCAGTTCCGCGCCAAGGGCAATCGAGTCGCAGACCAGCGACGACTGCGCTGTCTTTCTGCCCAACGGCGATCTGGCGGTCCGCGTGGTAGAGGGAGAGCAAAACTATCTTTACCGCGTGAAACCGGACGGCAGCGCACGACGCAAGATCAGCGATACTCCGATCCTCGATTTCTACGGCGTTTCTCGTGACGGGCGTTGGGCGCTGGCGGTGACCCGGGGACCGGATGAGGCCCGCCCCTATTCGGTCACGGCGATCCCGGTTTCTGGAGGTCCAACGGTGCCCGTCTGCATGGGTCTCTGTTTCTCAAGGTGGGACCGCATGGGAAAATCGTTGTATGTCGCGGTTCCCAACGTCGGCAAAACGTATATATTGCCTTTGCAGCGCAACGGCTTGCCGATGCTGCCGGCGAAGGGCATTTCTTCCCCGGACGACCTGGCCAAAATGAAGGCAGCGGTTGCCCCACCTGGAGTGAATGAGTCGGGTGGAACCCCTTCCTTGTACGCATTCACCCGCACGACGGTTCGCCGTAACCTCTACCGCATTCCTCTTCAGTGACCATGGGGCAACCGCGAAAACCGGATGTTACGCCTTTTTAGCGCGTTCCAGTTTTTTGACCATTCCGGTCCTAACTAAGGTGGTCTTCCGATCGATATGGAGAAGTATCCATTTCGGGTCGTCGATCCTGGAGTGGAAGTGCCCGGAAATGCCCGCAGACGTCCGCGAACTAGGTATTCCCAGGAGCCGATCATCGTTGTCTTGTGGGCTATATATTGAGTCTGTGTTGAGTAAATGCCAACTGACGAGCACTACTCGAAAATTGGCGCCAACCTCGCCAGGACCTCATCCATGATCGCATCGGGAACGTTTTCTAGCTTTTCTTCCCTCCACATGCGCCGAGATCGAGAGCTCGAAGCTGGTCGCCGCGAACAATACCCGTGGTTTTTGTCCCCGCGCCCGTCAACATTCACCGCGTAGCCTGCCATCCGCGCGAACTTCCCGCCACTGGTGATCGGTAGGACCACAGGCACTTTGGTTACTCGGTTGAATGCTTCCGGAGACACGATCAGAACCGGACGGCGCCCTTTCTGTTCGTGCCCCTGCATGGGATCAAGCGCGACGAGCCAGATTTCTCCCCGCTTCATCAGATCAGTTCGCCGCCCACGGGTTTGCCCGCAAGCCACTCGCTCTCTTGCTTGCTGCGCCGGACTTTCGGATTGCATTGAGCGAGCAACTCCTCCAGGCTATAGCGCGGCCGATGCTGCGGTTCCACAACCAGCCGACCGCTTTGGACCGCAATCCCGACTTTTGCCCCCGGCTGCAAGTGCAACAGGTCGAGCAGAGCCGGCGGCACAGCCAGCATGATCGAGCCGCCGACCTTACGCAGATTTGTGGTGTGCATAACGTTCTCCAAAAGTTATACTTTAGTATAATATCCTTCTTGGGTGGTTTCAAGTGCCTGTTCTAAGGGCTTGAAATGTTCGCTATTTCTAAACACGTTGCCCGCCAAGCGTCCGCGCGAGCGGCTTCCGTTCTGACGGGCAAGCCGGGAGTGAACAAGGAATTGAGTCGAGCACTTGCTGGGCTGATTTTGTACCGAAGCTGAACTTGCCCGGCGTGAAGGTCGGGACTATGAACCTGCATCGGTGCTACTGGAGCGCATTCGGTCAGAGATGGCCAATCAGGCCAAGACTCCGCCAGCCGCCCCGAAGCGCACCATGAGGAAAGCCAGTGCCCACGTTTGATGTCAGATTTCCTTCGTTGTGATTACGGTCTCGACGATCTCTTCCACTTCCTGGGTGTCCGGCGCACAGGTTTTCCGGTGCCGCTTGCATGCTACCAAAAGAAAGTAGAGTTGCATATAGTGTCGCTATATGAAACCATGCTTGCTTATGGTCGAGCGTCACTATTGGATCAGTCGTATCGAGGAAGCCTGGAAGAAGCGGTCCGTTGTCTGGCTCTCCGGCGTCCGCCGTGTCGGCAAGACCTACCTTTGCAAGAGCCTCCCAGAAATTGAGTATTTCGATTGTGAGCTGCCACGGGTCCGGCGCATGATGGAAGACCCGGAAGGGTTTCTGGAATCGCTGCGCGGGAAGCGTATTGTCCTCGATGAGATACATCGTTTGCAGAATCCCTCTGAGCTGCTGAAAATTGCCGCTGACCACTACTCGTCCACTCGTGTTATCGCCACAGGTTCATCTACACTGAGCGCGTCGAGCAAATTCAAGGACACCCTCGCGGGGCGCAAGCGCGACCTGTGGCTTACGCCGATGTGCCTGCGAGACCTCTCTGATGCGAAACAGACAGACCTGAAATACAGGCTCCGGCGCGGGGGATTGCCCCCGTTCTTTCTGGCTGAAGATCTCGAAGAAAGGGACTTTCAGGAATGGATCGACGCCTATTGGGCCAAGGACATTCAGGAGCTCTTTCGTCTGGAACGGCGGGATTCCTTTCAGAAGTTCACTGAACTCGTCCTTTCGCAGAGCGGTGGCATCTTCGAGGCGACGCGGTTCACAGGGCCTTGTGAGGTAAGCCGTCCGACGATCGCAAATTATCTGCGGGTTTTGGAGGCCACTTTCGTTGCTCATGTCATTCGTCCTTTCAGTGCGCGGAAGGCGGCGGAAATCATTTCAGCGCCAAAGGTCTACGGCTTCGATACAGGTTTCGTTTGTTACTACCGCGGCTGGCAGGAATTACGGAACGAAGACCTGGGAATCTTGTGGGAACACTTCGTGCTCAATGAAATGATGGCAAACCTGCAGAGCCGCGAAGTTGGCTATTGGCGAGACAAACGTGGACATGAGATCGATTTCGTCTTGGCGGGGCGTCGCAAGCACCCCGTGGCTATCGAGTGCAAGTGGTCTGCGGACAAATTCGATCCAGTCAACCTTGAAGCATTCAGACGGCAGCATCCGTTAGGAGAGAACATCGTTGTGGCGGAAGACGTGAAGCGAGCATTCACTCGGAAGTACGGCTTGTTGACATTACGCTTCGAGCCACTCGAAGCGTTTACGAATGAGCTGAGTTGAATGAAACGATGGTAGAAGCAAATTGACCAATTGACCCGAACCGATTCGCAGAATGCATTTGCGGGGGCAACAATCAATAATGATAGGCAGTGCGTCAGCCGCGACCGGGCCGCGCCATTGCCAGCGTCCTTTAAGCGTCCAATAAAAAGTGGAGTTGTTTGTTTTCGCACTGTTTTGGAGGTTTGCTTTGCCATTCGCGCCTCCCAATTGGCTGATTTTGTTAAAACGCCTAGGTTCGAATCCCACTCTCTCCGCCATGTTTTCAATAACTTAGCGGCCATTTCACCTGCCGTTCACTGCTTTCTTGGGCAGAACCATCTGCACAACCTTTGCGTACGTCTCCGACGTTTTCATCGTAGATATTCATGGTAGTGCGAATATCCCCATGCCACATGAGCTTTTGCCGGACTGCGATTGGTGTTCTCGCCGCAGATGCCCGATAGGTGTGTCGCATCGTTTGAGTGGCCAGCTTTCCGATTCCCGTTGCCTCTGCCACCTTCTGGAAGCCCTCCACCCCGCCGGATACGACCACGGCATTTTTCCTAGCTGCGCCGGGGGGATAACGAAAGCCGGATTCAGGGTGTTCCAGTTTCTTAACCATTCGAGCCTTTACCTAAGCTGGCCATACATCGTGCTTGGAGTGTTTGCGATTCTCACTTCAAGATTCAATTGGCCAACGCTTTATGGCCTGATCGACGTAGCATGTTTCGAACAACTCCGGATGGCCGACCACTCACAACCATGTCAAGTCTAGGATGGCTAAGTGCCGAATACGCGCTCTGGATGTT
>Ga0123355_10021379_pt1 | contig 10354 bp, 24 predicted proteins | sample TergutEmb28metaG_3_FD_89872 | JGI IMG/M metagenome (GOLD analysis project Ga0123355, IMG submission 89872) | Embiratermes neotenicus P1 segment gut microbial communities from Petit-Saut dam, French Guiana - Emb289 P1 | ecosystem: Host-associated > Arthropoda: Insects > Digestive system > Gut ... | reverse complement strand
GGTCACAGCAACAGTAGATGTAGTGCAATGGTACTGTGTTGTGTTCGAGTTTATTGTGGTTAGAGCAACAGTAGATATAGTGCAATGTTACTGTGTTGTGTGTGGAGTTTTTTGTGTTTACAGGAACAATAGATATAGTGCAATGGTACTGTTTTCGGTTGGAGTTTATTGTGGTTACAGCAACAGTAGATATAGTGCATTGTTACTGTGTTGTGTGTGGAGTTTATTGTGGTTACAGCAACAGTAGTTATAGTGCAATGGCACTGTGTTTTGTGTGGAGATTATTGTGGTTACATCAACAGTAGATATAGTGCAATGTTACTGTGTTGTGTGTGGAGTTTATTGTGGTTACAGCAACAGTAGATGTAGTGCAATGTTACTGTGTTGTGTTGGAGCTTCTTGTTGTTACAGCAACAGTAGATATAGTACCATGGTACTGTGTTGTGTTCGAGTTTATTGTGGTTACAGCAATAGTAGGTATAGTGCAATGTTACTGTGTTTGTTTTGAGATTATATTGGTTACGGCAACAGTACATGTAGTGAAAAGTTACTGTTTTGCGTTGGAGGTTATTGTGGTTACAGCAACAGTAGATATAGTGCAATGGTACTGTGTTGTGTGTGGAGTTTATTTTGGTAACAGCAACAGTTTATATAGTAATATGGTACTCTGTTTTGTGTGGAGTTTATTTTGGTTACAGCCACAGTAGATATACTGCAATGGTACTGTGTTGTGTGTGGAGTTTATTGTGGTTATCGCAACAGTAGATATAGTGCAATGGTACTGTGTTTTGTTTGGAGTTTATTGTGCTTACAGCAACATAAGATACAGTACAATGTTACTGCGTTTTGTGTGGAGTTTGATTAGGTGACAGCAACAGTAGATATAGTGAAATGGTACTGTGTTGTGTGTGGAGTATATTTTGGTTACAGCAACAGTAGATATAGTGAAATGGTACTGTGTTGTGTGTACAGTTTATTGTGGTTACAGCAACAGGTTTTATAGTGCAATGGTACTGTGTTGTGTGTGGAGTTAATTGTATTTATAACAACAGTAGTTATAATGCAATGGTACTGTGTTTTGTGTGGGGATTATTGTGGTTACAGCAACATTATATATAGTGCAAAGGTACTGCGTTTTGTGTGGAGTATGTTGTGGTGACAGCAACAGGAGATATAGTGAAATGGTACTGTGTTATGTGTGGAGTTTATTTTGGTTACAGCAACAATAGTTATAGTGCAATGGTACTGTGTTGTGTTGGAGATTATTGTGGTTACAGCAACAGTAGTTATAGTGCAATGTCTCTTTGTTGTGTTTGGTATTTATTGTGGTTACAGCAACAGTAGATATAGTGCAATGGTTCTGTGTTTTGTCTGGAGATTATTGTGGTTATATCAACAGTAGATATAGTGCAATGTTACTGTGTTGTGTGTGGATTTTATTTTGGTTACAGCAACAGTAGATATATTGCAAAGGTACTGCGTTGTGTTGGAGTTTATTTTGTTTTCAGTTACAGTAGATATAGTGCAAAGGTCCTGTGTTGTGTGTGGAGATTATTGTGCTTACAGCAACAGTAGATATAGTCCAATGCTACTCTGTTGTGTGGAGTTTATTATGGTTACAGCAAAAGTAGATATAGTGCAATGGATCTGTGTTGTGTTGGAGTTTATTGTGGCTACAGCAACAGGATATATAATGAAATGGTACTGTGTTGTGTTGGAGATTATTGTGGTTACAGCAAATTTGATATATTGCAATGGTACTGTGTTGTGTGTGTGGAGTTTATTTTTGTTAAAGCAACAATATATATAGTGCAATGGTACAGTGTTATGTTGGAATTTATTGTGGTTACAATAATAGTAGATATAGTGCAATGATACAAGGTTTTGTTTTAGTTTATTGTGGTTAAAGCTACAGTAGCTATAGTGCAAAGTTACTGTATTGTGTTGGAGTTTATTGTGGTTACAGCAACAGTAGATATATTGCAAATTTACTGTGTTGTGTTGTAGTTCATTGCGGTTACAGCAACAGTAGATATAGTGCAATGGTACTGTGTTGTGTGTGGAGTTTATTGTGGTGACAGCAACAGTAGGTATAGTGCAATGTTACTGTGTTTTGGGTGGAGTATATTTTGTTTACAGCTACAGTAGATATAGTGCAATGTTTCTGTGTAGTGTGTGTAGTTTTTTTGTGGTTATAGCAGCAGTAGATATAGTGCAATGGTACTGTGTTTTGTTGTAGTTTATTGTGGTTACAGCAACAGAAGGTATAGTGCAATGTTACTGTGTTGTGTGTGGCGTTTATTGTGATTACAGCAACAATAGATAGAGTGCAATGGTACTGTGTTGTGTGTGGAGTTTTTTGTGGTTACAGCATCAATAGTTAAAGTGCAATGTTACTGTGTTGTGTTGGAGTTTATTGTGGTTACAGCAACAGTAGATATAGTGCAATGTTACTGTGTTGTATGTGCAGTTTATTTTGGTTTCAGCAAAAGTAGATATAGTGCAATGCTACTGTGTTTTGTGTGGAGATTATTGTGGTTAAATCAACAGTAGTTATAGTGCAATGTTAATGGGTTGTGTGTGTATTTTATTGTGGTTACAGCAACAGTAGATGTAGTGCAATGTTACTGTGTTGTGTTGTAATGTATTGTGGTTAGAGCAACAGTAGATTTAGTGCAATATTTCTGTGATTTGTTTTCAGATTTTTGTGGTTACGGCAACAGTAGGTGTAGTGCAAGGTTACTGTTTTGCGTTGGAGTTTATTGTGGTTACAGCAACAGTACATATAGTGCAATGGTACTCTGTTGTGTTGGAGTTTATTGTGAATACAGCAAAAGTATATATAGTGCAAAGGTACTGTGTTGTGTGTGGAGTTTATTGTTTTTACAGCAAAAGTACATATACTGCAATGGTACTGTGTTGTGATTTAGTTCATTGTGTTTACAGCAACCGTAGATATAGTGCAATGGTACAGTGTTTTGTGTGGAGTTTATTGTGGTTACAGCAACATTAGATATAGTGCAATGGTACTGCGTTTTTTGTGGAGATTATTTTGGTGACAGCAACAGTAGTTATAGTGAAATGGTACTGTGTTGTGTTTGGAGTTTATTGTGATTAAAGCAACATTAGATATAGTGCAATGGTACTGTGTTGTGTGTGGAGTTTATTGTTGTTAAAGCAACAGATGATATAGTGCAATGGTACTGTGTTGTGTGTGGAGTTTATTGTGGTTACAGCAACAGTAGATATAGTGCAATGGTACTCTGTTGTGTTTGGAGATTATTGTGGTTACAGCAACAGTAGATATAGTGCAATATTACTGTGTTTTGTGTGGAGTTTATTGTGGTTACAGAAACAGTAGATATAGTGCAATGATACTGTGTAGTTTGTCGAGGTTATTGTGGTTACAGCAACAGTATGTATATATTGCAATGTTACTGTTTTTTTTTTGTAGATTATTTTGGTTACAGCATCAGTAGAAATAGTGCAATTTTTCTGTGCTTTGTATGGAGTTTATTGTGGTTACAGCAACAAAAGATATAGCGCAATGTTACTGTGTTGTGTTGGAGTTTATTGTGGTTACAGCAACAGTAGATGTAGTGCAATGTTTCTGTGTTGGGTTTGGAATTTATTGTGGTTAGAACAACAGTAGATATAGTGCAATGATACTGTGTTTTGTGTGGCGATTATTGTGGTTAAATCTACAGTAGGTATAGTGCTATGTTACTGGGTTGTTTGTGGAGTTTATTATGGTTACAACAAAATTAGATATAGTGCAATGGTACTGTGTTGTGTGTGTGGAGTTTATTGTGATTAAAGCAACAATATATATAGTGCGAGGTTACTGTGTTATGTTGGAATCTATTGTGGTTACAACAAGAGTAGATATAGTGCAATGTTACAGTGTTGTGTTATAGTTTATTGTGGTTACAGCTACAGTAGCTATAGTGCAATGTTACTGTGTTATGTTGGAGTTTATTGTGGTTACAGCAACATTAGATATAGTGCAAATTTGATGTGTTGAGTTGTAGTTCATTGTGGTTACAGCAACAGTAGATCTAGTGCAATGGTACTGTGTTGTGTGTGGAGTTTATTGTGGTGACAGCAACAGTAGGTATAGTGCAATGGTACTGTGTTTTGTGTTGAGTTTATTTTGTTTACAGCTACAGTAGATAAAGTGCAATATTTCTGTGTAGTGTGTGTAGATTTTTGTGGTTATAGCAGCAGTAGATATAGTGCAATAGTACTGTGTTTGTTGGAGATTATTGTGGTTACAGCAACAGAAAGTATAGAGCAATGTTACTGTGTTGTGTGTGGAGGTTTTTGTGCTTACAGCAACAGTAGATATAGTGCAATGGAACTGTGTTTTATTCGAGTTTATTGTGGATACAGCAACATTAGATATAGTGCAATGTTACTGTGTCGTGTGTGGAGTTTTTTGTGGTTACAGCAACAATAGGTAAAGTGCAATGTTACTGTGTTGTGTTGGAGTTTATTGTCGTTACAGCAACAGTAGATATAGTGCAATGTTACTGTGTTGTGTGTGGAGTTTATTTTGGTTACAGCAACAGTAGATATAGTGCAATTGTACTGTGTTTTGTGTGGAGATTATTGTGGTTATATCAACAGTAGATATAGTGCAATGTTACTGTGTTTTGTGTCTAGTTTATTGTGGTTACAGCAACAGTAGATGTAGTGCAATTTTACTGTGTTGTGTTGGAATTTATTGTGGTTAGAGCAACAGTAGATTTAGTGCAATATTACTGTGATTTGTTTTCAGATTTTTGTGGTTACGGCAACAGTAGATGTTGTGAAAAGTTACTGCTTTGCGTTGGAGTTTATTGTTTTTACAGCAACAGTACATTTAGTGCAATGGTACTCTGTTGTGTTGTAGTTTATTGTGGATACAGCAAAAGTATATATTGTGCTAAGCTACTGTGTTGTGTGTGGAGATTATTTTTGTTACAGCAACAGTAGATATACTGCAATGGTACTGTGTTGTGTTGTAGTTCATTGTGGTTACAGCAACTGTAGATATAGTGCAATGGTACAGTGTTTTGTGGGGAGTTAATTGTGGTTACAGCAACATTAGATATAGTGCAATGGTACTGCGTTTTGTGTGGAGTTTGTTGTGGTTACATCAACAGTACATACAGTGCAATGGTACTGTGTAGTGTTTGGAGTTTATTGTGGTTACAGCATCAGATGATATAGTGCAATGGTACTGTGTTGTGTGTGGAGTTTTTTGTGGTTACAACAACTGTAGATATAGTGCAATGGTACTGTGTTGTGTTTGGAGTTTATTGTGGTTACAGCAACATTAGATATAGTGCAATATTACTGTGTTTTGTGTGGAGTTTATTGTGGTTACAGAAACAGTAGTTATAGTGCAATGATACTATGTAGTGTGTCGAGGTTATTGTGGTTACAGCAACAGTATATATATTGCAATGTTACTGTGTTCTTTGTAGTTTATTTTGGTTGCAGCAACAGTAGATATAGTGCAATGGTACTGTGTTTTGTGTCTCGATTATTGTGGTTAAATCGACAGTAGGTATAGTGCTATGTTACTGGGTTGTGTGTGGAGTTTATTGTGGTTACAGCATCAGTAGAAATAGTGCAAAGTTACTGTGTTGTGTTGGAGTTTTTTTGTTACAGCAACATTAGATATAGTACAATGTTACTGTGTTTGGTTGGAGCTTTTTGTGGTTACAACAACAGTAGTTATAGTGCAAAGTTACTGTGTTTGTGTTCAGATTATTGTGGTTACTGCAACAGTAGATGTAGTGCAATGTTACTGTGTTTTGTTGGAGATTATTTTGGTTACAGCAACAGTAGATACAGTGCAATGGTTCTGTGTTGTGTGTGGAGTTTATTGTGGTGACAGCAACTGTAGATGTAGTGCAATGTTACATTGATGTGTTGGACATTATTGTGGTTACAGCAACAGTAGATATAGTGCAATGGTACTGTGTTGTGTGTGGCGTTTATTGTGATTACAGCAACAATAGATATAGTGCAATAGTACTGTGTTGTGTTGGAGTTTATTGTGGTTGCAGCAAAAGTAGATATAGTACAATGTTACTGTGTTGTGTGTGGAGGTTATTGTGGTAACAGCAACAGTAGATATAGTGCAAAATTACTGTGTTGTGTTGGAGTTTATTGAGGTTACAGCAACAAAAAATATAGTGCAATGGTACTGTGTTGTGAGTGGAGTGTATTGTGGTTACAGCAAAAGATGTTATAGTGCAATGGTACTGCGTTGTGTGTGGAGGTTATTGTGGTTACAGCAACAGTAGATATAGTGCAATGGTACTGTGTTCTGTTGGAGTTTATTGTGGTTACAGCTACAGTAGATATAGTGCAATGTTACTGTGTTGTGTGTTTAGTTTATTGTGGTTACAGCAACAGTAGGTATAGTGCAATACTACTGTGTTGCGTTGCAGTTTATTTTTGTTACAGCAACAGTAGATATAGTACCATGGTACTGTGTTGTGTTGGAATTTATTGTGGTTACAGCAACAGTAGATGTAGTGCAATGTTACTGTTTTGCGTTTGAGGTTATTGTGGTTACAACAGCAGTAGGTATAGTGCAATGGTTCTGTGTTGTGTATGGAGTTTATTTTGGTTACAGCAACAGTAGATATAGTACAATGGTACTGTTTTGTGTGTGGAGTTTATTGTGGTTACAGCAACATCAGATATAGTGCAATGGTACTGTGTTGTGTGTGGAGATTATTGTGGTTACAGCAACAGTAGTTATAGTGCAATGGAACTGTGTTTTGTTTGGAGTTTATTGTATTTACAGCAACATTAGATTTAGTGCAATGCTACTGCGTATTGTGTGGAGTTTGTTGTGGTGAAAGCAACAGAAGATATAGTGAAATGGTACTGTGTTGTGTGTGGAGTTAATTGTGGTTAAAGCAACAGTAGATATAGTGCAATGGTACTGTGTTGTGTTTGGAGTTTATTGTGGTTAAAGCAACAGATGATATAGTGCAATGTTACTGTGTTGTGTGTGGAGTTTATTGTGGTTATAACTACAGTAGTTATAGTGCAAATGTACTGTGTTCTGTGTGGAGGTTATTGTGGTTACAGCAACAGTAGATTTAGTGCATTTTTACTGTGTTGTTTTGTAGGTTATTTTGGTTAGTGCAACAGTAGATATAGTGCAATGGTACTGTGTTTTGTGTGGATTTTTTTGTGGTTACAGCAACATTAGATATAATGCAATGTTACTGTGTTTGTGTGGAGTATGTTGTGGTGACAGCAACAGTAGATATAGTGAAATGGTACTGTGTTTTTTGTGGAGATTATTGTGGTTACATCAACAGTAGATATAGTGCAATGTTACTGTGTTGTGTTGGAGATTATTGTGGTTACAGCAACAGTTGATATAGTGCAATGTTTCTGTGTTGTGTTTGGAATTTATTGTGTTTACAGCAACAGTACATATAGTGCAATGTTACTGTGTTTTGTCTGGAGATTATTGTGGTTATATCAACAGTAGATATAGTGCAATGTTACTGTGTTGTGTGTGGATTTTATTTTGGTTACAGCAACAGTAGATATAGGGCAATATTACTGTGTTGTGTTGGAGTTTATTTTGGTTACATCAAAAGTAGATATAGTGCAATGGTTCTGTGTTGTGTTGGAGTTTATTGTGGTTACAGCAACAGGAGATATAATGAAATGGTACTGTGTTGTGTTGGAGTTTATTGTGGTTACAGGAAAAGTATATATAGTGCAATGGTACTGTGTTGTGTGTGTGGAGTTTATTGTGGTTAAAGCAACAATATATATAGTGCAATGGTACTGTGTTTTGTTGGAATCTATTGTGGTTACAACAACAGTAGATATAGTGCAATGTTACAGTGTTGCGTTTTAGTTTATTGTGGTTACAGCTACGGTAGATATAGTGCAATGTTACTGCGTTTGGTTGGAGTTTATTGTGGTTACAACAACAGTAGTTATAGTGCATTGTTACTGTGTTGTATGGTAGTTCATTGTGGTTACAGCAACAGTAGATATAGTGCAATGGTACTGTGTTGTGTGTGGAGTTTATTGTGGTAACAGCAACAGTAGGTTTAGTGCAATGGTACTGTGTTGTGTGTGGAGTTTATTTTGGTTACAGCAACAGTAGATATAGTGCAATGTTTCTGTGTTGTGTTTGTAGTTTATTGTGGTTACAGCAGCAGTAGATATAGTGCAATGTTACTGTGTTGTGTTTGGAGTTTATTGTGGTTACAGCAACAGAAGTTATAGTGCAATGTTACTTTGTTGTGTGTGGAGATTATTTTCATTATAGCAACAGTAGATATAGTGCAATGGTACTATGTTGTGTTCGAGTTTATTTTGGTTACAGCAACATTAGATATAGTGCGATGTTACTGTGTTGTGTGTTGAGTTTTTTGTGGTTACAGCAACAATAGATATAGTGCAATATTACTGTGTTGTGTTGGAGTTTATTGTGGATACAGCAAAAGTAGATATAGTGCAATGTTACTGTGTTGTGTGTGGAGTTTATTGTGGTTACAGCAACAGTAGATATAGTGCAATGCTACTGTGTATTTTGTGGAGATTATTGTGGTTACATCAACAGTAGATATAGTGCAATGTTACTGTGTTGTGTTTGGAGTTTATTGTTGTTACAGCAACAGTAGATATAGTATAATGGTACTGTGTTGTGTTAGAGTTTATTGTGGTTAGAACAACGGTAGTTTAGTGCAATATTACTGTGTTTTGTGTTCAGATTATTGCGGTTACGGCAACAGTAAATGTAGTGCAAAGTTACTGCTTGATTTGGAGTTTATTGTGGTTACAGCAACAGTACATTTAGTGCAATGGAAGTGTGTTGGTTTGCAGTTTATTTTGGATACAGCAAAAGTATATATAGTGCAAAGGTACTGTGTTGTGTTTGGAGTTTATTTTGGTTACAGCAACAGTAGATATACTGCAATGGTACTGTGTTGTGTTGGAGTTCATTGTGGTTACAGCAACCGTAGATATAGTGCAATGGTACTGTGTTTTGTGTCTAGTTTATTGTGGTTAAAGCAACATTCGATATAGTGCAATGGTACTGCGTTTTGTGTGGAGATTTTTGTGGTGACAACAACAATAGATATAGTGAAATGGTACTGTGTTGTGTGTGGAGATTATTGTGGTTACAGCAACAGTAGATATAGTGCAATGGTACTGTGTTGTGTGTGTAGATTATTGTGATTACAGCAACAGATGATATAGTGCAATGGTACTGTGTTGTGTGTGGAGTTTGTTGTGGTTACAGCAACAGTAAGTATTGTGCAATGGTACTGTGTTGTGTTTGGAGTTTATTGTGGTTACAGCAACAGTAGATATAGTGCAATAATACTGTGTTTTGTGTGGAGTTTATTGTGGTTACAGAAACAGTAGGTATAGTGCAATGTTACTTTGTAGTGTGTCGAGGTTTTTGTGGTTACAGCTACAGTAGATATAGTGCAATGTTACTGTGTTTTGTGTAGCTTATTTTGGTTTCAGCGTCAGTAGATATAATGCAAAGGTTGGGTGTTGTGTAAGGAGTTTATTGTGGTTAAATCCAAAATAGATATAGTGCAAATTTACTGTGTTGTTTTGGAGTTTATTTTGGTTACAGCAACAGGAGATATAATGAAATGGTACTGTGTTGTTTTGGATTTTATTATGGTTACAGCAAATGTAGATATAGTGCAATGGTACTGTGTTGTGTGTGTGGAGTTTATTGTGGTTAATGCAACAATATATATAGTGCAATGTTACTGTGTTGTGTTGGAATTTATTGTGGTTACAACAACAGTAGATATAGTGCAATGTTACAGTGTTGTGTTTTAGTTTATTGTGGTTACAGCTACAGTAGCTATAGTGCAATTCTACTGTGTTTGGTTGGAGTTTATGGTGGTTACATCAACAGTAGATATAGTGCAATGTTAAAGTGTTGTGTTGTAGTTCATTGTGGTTACAGCAACAGTAGATATAGTGCAATGGTACTGTGTTGTGTGTGGAGTTTATTTTGGTTACAGCAACAGTAGATATAGTGCAATGTTTCTGTGTTGTGTGTGTAGTTTATTGTTTTTACAGCAGCAGTAGATATAGTGCAATGTTACTGTGTTGTGTGTGGAGGTTATTGTGTTTACAGCAACAGAAGTTATAGTGCAATGTTACTGTGTTGTGTGTGGAGTTTATTGTGCTTATAGCAACAGCAGATATAGTGCAATGTTACTGTGTTGTGTTCGAGTTTATTGTGCTTACAGCAACATTAGATATAGTGCAATGTTACTGTGTTGTGTGTGGAGTTTTTTGTGGTTACAGCAACAATAGATATAGTGCAATGTTACTGTGT
>Ga0123355_10021378_pt1 | contig 10354 bp, 8 predicted proteins | sample TergutEmb28metaG_3_FD_89872 | JGI IMG/M metagenome (GOLD analysis project Ga0123355, IMG submission 89872) | Embiratermes neotenicus P1 segment gut microbial communities from Petit-Saut dam, French Guiana - Emb289 P1 | ecosystem: Host-associated > Arthropoda: Insects > Digestive system > Gut ... | reverse complement strand
TGTGAGTGCGGTAATGAACCTTCAGGTTCCGTGAAATGCGGGGAATTTCTTGACTAGCTGCAAACCAGTTAGCTTCTCAAGAAGGACTCTGCACCATGGAGCAAGTAAGTATTGGAATAATATCACAGTTTATCTTATAACATGTGGAAGTGACTTACTGATTTTGAGCTGGATTGTTTTTCGTCGTTTTCGGATTCCGTTGTTATTTGTAATTTGGAATATAAAAATCCACTATTTTCCCTTTGAACTGTATACACTACGTAGAATGGCGAACTGCAGCCATCTTGTGTTGGCTTTGTTGTGACGCATCAGGATGGTTCTTCCGACGAACTGCGCGTGTTAGTGATAAAGTTGTACTGTAAGGTTGTGCAGACTGTAAGCTGATAAACATATACCGGTTTGTTAACACAAGGGGATGAATTATCTTAAAATTATTAATGCAGTGATTGACCTAATACATTTTTAAGAAAGTTATTAACTTCAGGCAAGGTAGACCGATAGGAACTAAAATTATATTTCGCCCGACGTAATATAATATTCAGCCGAAATTCAATGTGTAACAAACATTAACTGAGGAGGAGGCGTGCTGAAATTCTAAGAAACATCGTTTGCTTTTTGACTTTCATTTCATGGGAAGAACGCATCTAAGGTGTAAAGTGTACAGCAGAACAAACATTACAGAATTACAATACTTACGTATAATGGGTAGGTTTTTATTCTGTAAGTGTCCAAGTAGCGATCCGTACGTCACCTCCTAGCAGACAGCGCGTGTTGTGATAAGGTACTGCTGACTGGGTAGCATGCACCTCGTCCTGTCTCTGTCTCAAGGTCTTTCACTGTTTGGAAATTCTGGCCGTCAGCAACATGGACATGTGAGTACCAGTCTCACGTTCTGGGTCAGGCAGGGTAAGGGAGGCGGTTGTACGTAAGTTTACAGCGCGTAACTTTTGCAACTGTAGTCTCTGTAACGTAAACTGATTAATGGCATTGAAATTTCCTCCACAAATGTGTAATAAATATCTTGCCATATTCGGCCTTCCAAAACTAAGTCGTGGCATTTCGTTTGAACCAAATGCAGTGTCAAGTAGTGATATGACTCACGTTGTTAGTTGGCGGTCTCTAACCACGAAGGTCCAGGTTCCATCTTAGGCCAGTCAATGGTGGATACGTCAAGGATAAGTGTCACTGGGGCAGTTTTCCTCATACTACTTCTGTTATTAACTGTCAGTATCTTTATACCAAAGTTTTACGTTCGTCAATCCGTTTACCCATTCAGCCGTCCATCGCCAACGCTGTACAAACTTAACAATCGACTGCACCAAAAAAATTACCCGTAATTAAAATTTATGTACATTTGTACCGCTTTAAATCTGGGGGTCCGGTATAATATGGTGGGTATAGATATTAGGCTATGTGCTGGACAATGTGAATATCGTAGTTCAATCTCTGGCAGGAACAAGAGCTTTTTCTCTTCTGCAATTTTACAGGCCATATCTTGCGCCCATCCAGTCTCTTATTGAGTCGTTACTTGAGGCATTTCTTCCAGAACAAGGCAGCCGGGGCGTGAAACACTCCCCGTCTGTTGCAAGATTAATAATGCGTAAGTTTGTAACTTCGATAGAGACAGGTGGTGGACACTTGTAAATGCGGTAATGAACTTTCGGGGTCCATAAAATATGGTGAGCTTCTGTGCTAGCTGAGAACCGGTTAGCTTCCCAAAAAGGACTCTGCTCCAAGGGAGGAAGTAAGTAAATATGTAAGGCTGTAACTTCTTTCTCTTGTATATCTTCATGGCTTATTCCATACCAGATAAAACTTTTAATTACACTGTTATGACTACATCGCCAGCGTTTGTGGCAGCGGGTGTAACAACATGAGGTTCTGTTGATGGGTAACAAAACACCCGTCGTGTTCGTTCGCGCCGCACTTTGATGAAAGAAACATCAATTATTCAAACACTGTCGAGTTACTTAGAATGTTTTTAAGAAGTAACATGGGAACATTCCAATCCAACCAGGATAACATTCATCTAAAAAGAACAATAAGTACCAATTGTTGTATACATACAATTGTACGTCCTGATGATGGGCCTAGATACGTCCGGAACATGTAGAGGTTGACGAAATATATTAAGAATAAGCTGTGCATCAAGTTGGTTTTTCTTTACACGATTAAACACTTTATTTCTGTGTTTTGCAACTTTAACAAGTGCAATACATGTTTCAACCGCGGTGTGAATGGGATCTTCTCTCTTCTGGGATGTTACGCAGCGTCACGTTTGCTAGTTATTTACCGACGTTTCGGGGCAAACTATCGATCCCATCTTCAAGGTTCAAGCAGTCCAAGGAGACTTATAAAGATGTGACTGATAGGTTCAATCGGCATGTCGGTAAACATCTACCTATAATGGCTGCGTAACATCCCAGATCTCAAACTCACTGATGTTCATCATTTGTGTATACCTGGTCTGATGATGCCTGAAAAGTGCCGCAGCCTCTTGTGGAGTTGAGTGAGTATTCTAGTGGATGCCAACAGATGTCTATTAAGATTGATACAATAAATGTTCAAATGATCATAAGTTCAGCTGGATGATCCGGGGATCGAATCACGTTGGGGACGAGATTTTCCCCACCCCTGCACCACACCCACCTCTACAATGGCTACCAGATCTCTCCCGGGGTAAACCGGCCGGAGTGTGGCATTTACCACTCACCCATATCTAGCTGCGAGGTTAAAGAAGGAGTAAAACTATATTTCTACTTCTCTGTTGTGTCTTAAGATCCCGCCATAGGGTAAAATTTACCTATTTACTCTTAGGTACTGAAGACGAAATGAGGCTTATATATTTTGTGTCATTTACTAGCAACTGGTCTTCTTTCACGGTAGAGAGGTTAGGTTCTGGACTCTAGTATGATGTTGATACAATACTGTATATAGGGCAGTGAGACAAAGAGGTCATGAGGTCAGGCTTCGGCTTTCGATTTGACTTGGGCGTGGTCTCGAGTCTGTAGATTATCCAGGGAAAGTTTAACCGTAGCTAATTTTCTATACCGCCAAGCTATCCTACATTTTATTTTATAATCTGAAGTAATACATCACTCTGGATGCTGTTACGTAGAGGCTGTCACACAATACCAAGGAGTAGTAGCAAGGGCGTTTTAGTGAAAGGCAAGTTTTTCCACCTGAAATGGATAGGTTCTGGCTACATGCGAGAGCTGTCTCTTTACGTTTTTAGTTGCGTTGATTTAAATACTGGTTACCTTTCTCCTTAGGCTTCCGGAATCCTTCACGCCATTATGTGTAACGCTGGGTACTCAAAATATTGGCACATCAGTCGTGCTGTGATAGCGGTACATGGCTGCTCTATTGCACAGTAAATCCACATACATTAAACAAACTAGGAAGCAGTTGTCCATTTTTGAAATTCTTTTGTTAACTAACTCGACAGATCAAAGACCTTGAGAAGCTCATATTCTGCTAGTTGTTTAAGAACACGGCAGACTCCGATAAATTCTGTATGTTAACTGGGCTGCCTCACTGGGCACTCTTCTGGCCTGTTGAACCAGCTCTATACTATATACATTTACCTAATATTATTTTCATGTCTATGTCTGAATCTAACAGGTGCTTCCTTCTCATTGTACGCACGAAATAAATATCGTGTATGTTTTATGTTAATTGGACCGTGCATCATTGTGATAGTTGAAGAATAAAATACCAACTTGATGTCACTTATTATTTTATTTCACTTCCTATGTGCTCAACATGTTTCGGATATATTAACGTCCGAAATACGTTGAGCACATAAGAAGTGAAATAAAATAGCAAGTGACATCAAGTTGGTCTTTTATTCTTCAACTGTGTACGTTTCTTACTTTCCACGTGCTGGATAAGGTACACACCTCTCAACCACCTGAACATTTATAATATTTATCGACAACCAACAAATGCACTTTAATTTTTTGAAGCACTTATAATTATACTATATACACCAACATGTTTCGGCCAGTAATCCGGCCATCGTCAGGGTAGAGTTATTGATACAAGAATACAACTTTACAGGGGTGCTGATAAGTCCTAAGCTATGTTTCTGTCAGAATGGCGCGAATTTCCTTCGGCGCCTTGTCTTGCAGGAAAAAAATAAAATTGATGATAGCTCGCGTCTCGATGTTGTTGAAATCGCGCATCGATCCTGCCATGCTTCCGAGCTTGTTTCCTTCCTGGTCGAGCTAGGGACTTATCAGCACCTAGGTAGTTAAATGAGTCACAATCGCTTCATAATATTAAAACATATAATAATAATTTAAGGCATATAAAATACATAATAATAATTTAAGGTATAGGATAAGAATGTTTAATTACATACTTATAAAATAGTGCAAGTTAAAATTATTTAGCACGTGTAGGGTGATGTATAGAGCAATTGTATGGTGAGTTCTAATTCCGTAATAAAATGCTGATGATGTATATAAAGCAATGTCAGTTAAGTTCACCCTGTAACAGGCCACGAAGACTCAGAAGTGGAGTAGCGGTATGGCTCTACTCTCTCTTTAATCTTAGCGCTAGATGGGGTGGGTGGTCAACCCCCACCCGGGAAATAGCAGGTACCAAATGCAAAAGAAGCTGGGTGGGTCCCACGGCCGGTCTGGACAGGTGCGAAAAATCTCGCCGTAACGGGATTCGATCCCCGGACAGTCTAATCTGTAGCAAGTTGCTATACCGACTGGGCTATCCTGGCCCACAAAATATGCCGGTACATTATTGAATTTTGAATAATGGGATGCTGAGAAAAGTGAAACTGTTTTTGATGCGGCATTACAGTGTATTAGATGATGAGCTGTTTGATTGGCGCAACAGTCGGAACTGGGGTTGAGCACGAGAAGTGTTACTCTATGCTCAACCTCACTCCCGACTGTTGCCCACTTCTCCTCCTCCTCTCCTGTGTTCATCTTCCTCCCGTTTGGTTTGACGCCGAGAAGGGAAAATTTTATCCGCTCCAAGCCGTTAAAAGGACTCCACCTTACCCTCTCCACGCAGTGACTGACGACAAGTGCAGAACCTGTTACATTCTCCCTTGCTTTCATAAGTCTCCACTGGCTTGTATTCAGTCCCTGGTTCAGCCTACGAAGTCGCTGAAGTTAGCACTCTCTATCTTCCAAAGAGCGTGGAAACCCAAGCCACCACTCATTGTAGGTAAGAAGAGCCTACAGACCCATTGTTTTGAGCCTAAAACCACCTTATTCCATCAAAATTGATACATTGATACCCAGCAAGTTCCGGAGCTCTTCGTCTTGGCACACCAAAATGACCGCCCGTTTAGCTCAGCAGATTCAGATGAGCTTGGGAGTGAACACCTCCTCAGGGAGCCCATCCACAAGCCCACTAATAGCCAAATGGATGTCGAAGAATTTCTCCTTGGAGACTTTCACCTTTGGGTAGCCATCATATGTGATAACCGTACTCAAACCCTCCTAAGGAGCCTTGATATTGCTCAGATGCCCGTTATGTCCGGGTGTCTTTGCCTGCCCGGTGTCAGGAGTGCCACCAGAGGATCTCTGGAAGTTGCCAGGACTCTGTAAAATCCTTCTACCTTCCGGAGTCTTGGGTCCAGAGTTACTAGGCCCGTGCTTCGATGGTACTTCACCTCCTTGAGTCTGGAGCCCAGAAGTGCTGAGCTCCTGCTGGGTGTACGTCTGACTGCTCTGGGGCGAGGCCTCGACTTAGGAGGCCCTACTGATTTTGGCCGTCAGCAGAGTCTCAAGCAGAAGCCTCCGCCAGCATGACCTTCCCAGCCCACCTCTTGGCAGCGCCGCTACGAATATTGTTTCTGTTCCAGAGGTCTAGGGTACCAAGACTCTCTTCTAACACATCAAGATTCCCAGAACTTTCACTGCATTGGACAAGTATTCCTCCCATCTAGCGGGAGTCCCATCTGATTCTGATGTGAACGTATCTTGCTCGGTTGCCCCTTGCGGAGTCTCCAAGTACATGACGTCCCCATGACTGGGGCCCCTTAGCATCCTTACTGGAGTCCCCAGTTAATGAGCGCTCCCTAAGTTCTGGATTATTTTCAGACTTCCTATTCTGTTCCAAAGGGTGGAGGGAGAAAATTCAGTTCCCCGAGCAAAGGCGCCTTAATTGGCAAGGCTGGGATACACGTGGGAGGTCGCTTGATATCCCAGAGTCGCCATTCACGACACACTACCCCACTGCCATTCATCTCATAGACACAGCTCCCACACTGTTGGATTGGAGATGATTTTTTAAGGTTTACTCCTTTAGATTCGCCGTGTTCTGCACAAACAGAGTCACTTCCCGTAGGTTCTAGCTCGTCTCAGCGTACAGACATTCTTGGGTGGATAAAGGCTGTATATTTGCATCTGCCATCTCTGGGGAATGGCTGGCAGCCGGCCCGAGCCGGCATCACCACCCCCTGAGAATAACCTACGTATAGTGATTAAATGGAACGAGAGAAGTAGGCCTTTCACATATGGGACACAGATAAAGTTAGTCCAACTATGCCAGTGGAAACCTAGTAAAGGCAGAAAAAAATTTAAAGTTTGGTTTTGAATTTAACAGTCTGAGATAGACTGTTACAAAGGATAATGATTATTTTATTTACTTGTTACTTATTTACCGTCGATTTATCAGCTCCAAACACAATGCGTTTATGTTACTATTGGGAGAATTTTTCATGGATGATCGATTGCATAATATCTACTTTCACACAGTCTCCTTGTAAATCTGCAACTCTACTGACACCTGTGAGACAAGACAAGACCTTGGCTTGGCTGGTTGTTCCCCCTCCTCCCCACAAAGAATTCTTACCGCAATTCTTTCCCACGCAAAATTGAAGAACATGCCCATTCATGAAAACCACTGGGAATGCTCCCATTTCTTTTACTATATATTCAATATAAGTTTATGCCTGTCTTTTGACATCGCCCTCGGATATGTTATTTCATTATAGTAAGAGATGTTTGCTGTCTTTTAGAATTACCAAGTAACTTGTTATTTCCTATTTAAAGAAGCGTCTAAAAAAGACGAAATATATGAGAAGAAGAGCAGGACACACTTGGACAGATTACAAAACAAATGCACAAATTGCAAGGGATTTAAAAATAACACAAATTTTGGACAAATTACTGGAATACAAGATACAGTGGGTACAACATGTAAATAGAATGCCTCGAAATAGATTACCCAGGGTAATGAAATACTACTCCCCAACTGGCAGAAGGAATCATGGTAGACTTTTGAAGAGACTTCTGGATACATGAGACCGGAACGGGTCAACAAGTGGCCTAGCTCCGTGACAGATGTGATGATGATGATGATGATGATGATAATGATGATGAGAAGAGTCTCTAAGTCTGAAAATTTTCTGCCCCTTTCTCGTGTTTCAAGCGAGTCCAATATTGTGACTACACAATGTGTGTTGAAAGTAAAAGAAGGGAAGAGAAAGGCAAAGAAGTCATATTTAATTGAGTGGCCCTTTAAATTTCATTTTGCGATTGGATGATTAACATCTTTGTTCTTTCTCCAAATTTTATACTTTTAGATACTTGTCAGCGATTTGGCTCTTCAGACACAGAATATTAGTGACTTTTTTAAATTTCTCCACAGAAAATACCAAAAAGTGGCAACCTGCTTTCGTATCTTTACCAATTCATCCTTTACTGACACTGCACGTCAAAGACGGCCGGAGAAACATTGAACCACAATGAAACTGCTAGTTCAATCCCAAATAAAACTGTCATTTGCTGTTGAGTTTCAGGTTTCGGGTTTCGAACCAAATCGTATATTTGTTGGCTACCGTTGCCTGCACCAACTCCACCCACTTTCTCTGAAGACCTGGCAACTAATCTCAGTGGTACGAGAGTGGTATGGTAATGCACTGTGCCCTACCCACACAGTCGTTTCCTGCTTCACCAGGAGACGTCTGTTTTTTCCGTGAATATCCCAGCGTCGATAGTTTATGTTCACAACTTTGCACAATTACCCACTGCATCGCTGTCAAGAATTGGGCCCGAGAGTATCTTCTGGACATTAATATGAGATATAGTTGTTCTGGCTGAAAATAGACTTGAAACAAAGCATGTGTCTCTATCGGCTTGTATTTTAATTCCTTCTACGTTCACGTAAACTTACAGTCTCTTCCTTTGTTAATCGAGGCAAGAAAATTATGGATACTTTATTACAGAGAGTGAGGTGATAGGGCGTTTGAGGCTGCTTAATTATGCGTAAAACAATGATTATCTAGTTAAATTTAGTAAACTTTACCCTACAACTTCTCATGAAGGCGCAGAGGAGAAATAGAGGTATAGGTCTACTCGTTCTTTAACTTCGGTGCTAGATGGGAGGTGGTAGTTTAACGCTATACTTCGGTCGCTTCACGCCCGGAAACGAGACTTGTACCGAGGGGTGGATGGGCCCAGGGTCGGTCAGGACGGGTACGGAAAATACTGCCTCCATCGGGATTCTATTCCCGGACCGTCAAGACCGTAGTTTCCTTATTACTTCTCTTATTAATTATTTATTTATTCTGAAATGTTCTGTTATCATTGTTTCGCCTCAAATACAACAAAACACATTACACAGACAAAGCCATTCCGGTTTTTTCAGTTGTTTTCTACCGAAATTTGTATTGTCTCTCGCAATCCAAAAGAGTGCAGCTGCATAAATGGGGATTTTTTTTAAGAATATACTGAAATTTGTATATACAGTTCTTTATCATGGATTTAAGTATTTGATCACGTAAGCTACGTTCCTGAAAGTTCTCTTATTAAGCGTGTTAATTAAAGACGCTCTCTATCGTTTACATCACGTAACGTCGATGTATAAAATTAATGAGTGCGGAGGATGGACAGAATGATGCTGATTGTGGGCAGTCTAATTACACAGAGGAAAACGTAATCTATTCCAAATTTTCTCATCACATTTCCCACTTATTTTGGCCTGGCCGTGAATTGAGTTCTCCGCAGTGAGAGACTAGAAGTTTGGTATTACGTTAGATCATTAACATTTCTACTAGTATGCACATGTTGAAAATTACAAACCTGGTAAAGCTGCGAAAATTTGAGAATGTGTATGACAATATTAATGAAGTGACAGTAGTCTACTGACAGAAGTGACCCAATCAAGTGTACAACTACTAATTTTTTTATATCCGCTAATCAGCGCATGTGATTTTTGTAAGATATTTTTGTTAAAAAATATTTGCAGTATGCACAAAAAGGTCACAAAATTATTTTCATAACCAGTTTAAACAAATATAAATACATAAAACGAAAGTGAAATAAAAGTAATTGTAAATAACATTACTGAAAAAAAGATATTTAAAAAACACTGTGTCTGATGGTGAAACGTTTGCCGCAAAATATATGCCGCCATTTTATGTTAATATTTGTTACGCATAGAAATCCGGTCTTCTGAGGTGTAATTTCCGGGTTGTGAAATCAGGGGTTTAGAATGGAAAGGAGAGTTGGCAAAACATTTGGCTGTGATTCGGTGAATGGAGTCTTGAATGAGATTAGTATTGACGGTGTCGTGTAGTCGCGAGAGGAGATTACCGCTGTGATATCTGTTTTGGACAGGTTGGATTTTGAGATAGTTTGAGTCACATGTGGAACTCCAGACAGGGACATATATGGATATATTTGAAACAATGAAGGCAATATAAATTCTTTCAAAACGGTTGTTTTACGCTCACAAGTGTGCACTGAGGGACTGCATGGACCTTGCGGACAGCGTCTCTCCGGAAGGCACAGCAAGACGGCAGCCCGGTTCAACCTCTACTTTTCTGCCACACTTCTCAGAGTTTGACTATGTACAGTCCACACGCGTAACTGAGAAAAGACTTCTCAGTTTAGAGAAAAGTTTATAACTTAGGACTTAAGTTCCCTGTAGGTCGCGAGTTCGTAAACACAATTTAGATACTTCTACAGAGCAAACTGGCTCAGCGCCAAACCATATATTCAGTCAGAATCTCGGCCTGGAGCACCGACTGGCTGCATTTGTTAATTTATGGGTCTCCCTGAATAGCTTCGTAGAATTCTGAAATAGTAAAGCTCAGTACACGACGACCCCAGTGTTCTCCTTCGCTCGGGTTTCCCCAGCAAGACCCTATATACCCCCTCTCCTCACCCACACGCGCCACATGCCCAGCCCATCTCATTCTTCTCGATTTTATCACCCGCACAATCTTGTGTGTGGACCTAGGTGTAGATGTGTGGATAATACTAGGATGGATCTCCAGGAGGTGGGATGTGGGTATATGGACTGGATTGGGCTGGCCCAGGATAGAGACAGGTGGCGGACGCTTGTGAGTGCGGTAATGAACCTTCGGGTTCCG
>Ga0123355_10021377_pt1 | contig 10354 bp, 10 predicted proteins | sample TergutEmb28metaG_3_FD_89872 | JGI IMG/M metagenome (GOLD analysis project Ga0123355, IMG submission 89872) | Embiratermes neotenicus P1 segment gut microbial communities from Petit-Saut dam, French Guiana - Emb289 P1 | ecosystem: Host-associated > Arthropoda: Insects > Digestive system > Gut ... | reverse complement strand
TCCCTGCATGCACCTTGTATGACTTGACCTCTAGACACACCTGATGATGGCCCACATGGAGGGCCAAAACATGTAGTGTTGTAATACGCAAAAATAGATTAATACAGTTGTGTTGACTAAAAATATCATTACATTGTTATTATACCACACAGCGGGGATGACCCACCTCAAGAAGCTGTATGTGACAGTGGTTTTATCTAGTTATTAAGTAACTGGATTTCCCATGAAAACTGATAAAAACCAGATTTGTGTCTATACATTCATCAGACTTGTTTATGACATTTGTAAGCTTCAAGGTTGCAAATGTTGGTTTGGTAAGCATGTCATAGCATGTGTTCCTGTTGCTTGGGTTCACTGTTTGATTGCTTTACTGTCAATTCAACCAGTGGTTGGGAATCTTTAATGCAAAGTGCCAATCTGCTTGCAATCATTTGGTGTAGAATCTTTTGTCTTTCAGTTTGCTATCCAAAAATATGAGATGAAGGTATACAACACTATACTTTGCCTGTTGTTTTGTATGGGTGTGAAATGTGGTCACTCACATTGAAGGAGGAACATAGACTGAGGGTGGTTGAGAATAGAGGGGTGGTAACAGGGGAGTGGAGAAAACTACAAAATGAGGAGCTGAATGACGTGTACTCCCCACCCAATATTGCTCGTATGATCAAGTAGAGAAAAATGAGATGGGCGAGGCATGCAGCAGGTATGGGGAGGGAAGAGGTGCATAATGGGTTTTGGTGGGGAAACCTGAGGGAAAGAGACCACTTGAAGGACAGACATAGATGGGAGGATAATATTAAGATGGATATTCAGGAAGTGGAATGGGGAGGGGGGTTGTGGACTGGATGGATTTGGCTCAGGATAGTGACAGGTGGTGGTCACATTTAAATGCAGTAATGAATATCCAGGTTCCATAAAATGCAGGGAATTTCTGGACTAGCTGAGAACCAGTTAGGTTCTCAGGAAGGACTCTGCTGTATGGAGTAGGTAAGTAAGTAAGAGTTCTAATCTAACCGTTCAAAATAGTCCCACCAGCAGTGGTATTTCATTTGCATTGGTAATGAACTTATGCATTTAAACGAGTCTATGTTCACTGCAGAAATTAGACCATTGTATGAACAGTTAAGAAGTTGCACTTTATCCACATATGTTATCACTAAAATATGTTGACTGGTATAAAAGAAACAGTTTATGATATCTTGTACTATTTATTTCTATCATATCAACTTTCAGTAAAAACAGAGGGTATGGAAATGCAGTAATTGCTTCAAAAATGAACCAAGGAGCATGAAAAGGAAAATATTATTACTTCCAGAATTTTTTTAAAGAAAACTGATAAAAAGAAGAAAACTTGTTGCAAGATTTATTTGGGGAAAGCATATTTGAGCACTTACATTGAGGAAAACCTTAAATGGTGAAAGTTTATCACTAAGAATATTAATTTTGGTTTATCAGACTTGAACATTAACGAGGCAAAGTCTTAAAATATTGTTAAGTGGGAATTTATTATGAAGATCACAGTAATTAGGAAAGTGATGATAAATCAGATTTTATAGAAATGAGGTGTGATGTAAGGACTGGATTGAAGTGGCTTATAATGGGCCAGTGATGGGCTTTGTAGGTAGCAATATTGAACTTTGTGGTTCTGTTGTGACAAATAGTGGAGAGAAAACAAAATTTTTCTATTACTGGTTGTCATTTACCAAATGCATTTGTGTACAGAACACAGCAAGTTAACTGTGTGTTGATATGTTTAAACTATTACTTGATCCCTTTTATTTCCCAAGTTAACGAATTCAAGTTGTGGAAGACAAAAATTTGCTGCTGTTGTACTTTGTAATTTCTTACATTATCTTATTATCTATTGATGCTGTTACTTATGCCATTTATTTCCCAATACTGGCTGCCAGCATTTTGCTTACAGCACATCTGGAAATAAAAATGTCATTTCATTATCATACTCTTGTTGCAGTCAACATTGTATAAACACACATGCAGATTTGAATTTAGAAAGTTGGTTGATTCTCAAAGTTATTTCTTCTTTGTTGACATAAAAGTAACAGACCACTAATTGAATTTTTCTTGTGATGATAAATACAAATAATTTTGTTACTGCAAGAGCTAGAAGGAAGCCAATCATTTACACACTTTGTCGTGTCATATATAAGTGAAGGTGGTGCTTCTAGTACACTGGAAACTTGTGATAGGAGTGTACTACTTCAGTAATTGAAAGTTCTGGAGTTGTTAATTGTGCTTAATTTCTCGTATGTTCTTTAATGTGGGCTGTTTTGAAAATGCAGTATCTTAGTTTGTTTGTTTTTATGATACACATGACAATATCAGAGGCTGTGAGTTTGCAGTGGAGTGATACTGTTCCTGTGTTGTATCCATCACTTCCGATAGCTGCTCCGTTGTCTGAAAATGAAAGTTGCAGGAATGACAGTCGAATGTTGTTGCAGGCATTGAACAGTTTTACCCTATGGGCTGTACAGAGTAAGTCTCATCATTTTACACCAAACTGGTTGTGACTGTACCTTTCCATATGGTACATTTCTGTCATGTGATAGTATTTAAGAACATAAAGGACAGATGTTGCATTCTGAGAAGATGGAGGTATTTCAGGCTTCTGCCACAAAGTCCTATAAGCCTTGGCTGTCTGGAGATGTTGCATGGCATGGGTTGGCGGTTGGTTACTGGTATTTCGGGACAATCTGTCTGTCCTATCCTACCAATCTACACTTTGTAACATCCCAGAAACGTGAAGGCCTCAAGATAAAGACATTGTGAAGTATTGATAACATGCTGTGCAAAATTACATTGTCACAAACCATAAGACCATACATGGCCATGAATATCTCAGATTTCGTGTTAATTACAAGCATCTGTAAATAAAGTGCTGAAGGAAATCTTTGTATGTTTGAAGTGTAGTATATGAGTTAAGTGCAATGTTACCTGGTACTGTGCCTGAATAGGAACCACACGTACATACATACAGTGGCATGGCTGATTATGGGACTGCATAGTAACTTCTTTGGAGTATTGGAGAGCATGACAAGTGTCCTATATGACCGGAAAGAAGAAGATCTGTAATGATAGTTGTTAAATGCAAGATGTTTAAGTAGATATGCTAAGATTTTTCGTATTTTATTTTGTATTGTATATTTGTATTGTGCTCCACACAGATGTAATTGCAGGTAATTGTTGTTATTCATGACAACTGAAAAAAATGACAGGAGTTAATATAACTTGTTCAGGTTGTTAAAGTAATTATGATGATGCGGTAGCACAGTGGTTAAGGTGCTGTGCTACAAATCGGAAGGTCGCTGGTTCGATCCCAGCTGGTATCAGTGGATTTTTCTTTGACGTAAAATCCTTCTGATCGCACTATGGTCCTGGGGTTGACTCAGCCTCTAACGGAAATGAGTACCAGGAGTTATTCCTGGGGGTAAAAGCGGCCGGTGCGTAAGGCTGACAACCTTACCGCCATCTGGGCCATTGTCACGTAATCTGGGAACCTTAACTTCCTGGAACCCTCTGGGCACCTCAGACCTGTAATGGGACTGATTTACCTTTACCTATGATGACCTTTCCAGCACACCTGCTACCCTCTGTGCGCTCCTGAATTGTGGTTTTATGGTAGTGAAATGTAGGATGATACGTTGTGCTTTGTATGTGTGTAGAATGTATGGAATGTACACATGTATGGGGAACTTACTCAGAAGCACTGGCGTGTGTGTGTGTGTGTGTGTGGCTGAAAATGTCTTCTGCACTGCAGCATTTAGTGAAATCATGAGACTGTGGTATTTTGGGTTCTGCTGCCATGTAGTATGTTAGAGACAGACTTAGAGTATTGTAATCCTAGTGCAGACCACCGTGAATCTGAGTAATATTTCATATTTCAGTAGCAAATCCGCACACTAACACAACACCTGAACACTCTATGTTATTTTAATATTACTTCCCAGGGAAATAAGAATAAAAGAATGTATAATGTTTGGGTGTTGTGTTTGTGTGAATTAGATTGTTATTGATTGACTAGCACAATGGGATGATGTTGCCCAAATTCATGTTTCAGTGTTAGATTCTTCTGCGCTGCAGCCAGCTGGAGTTCTGTTTGGGAATGTATACCAGTTGGGGAATTTTGATGAGTGTTTGGATGTTACTGGTCCAGTGAAGAGCCAGTACTGTCTGACAAAAGTGACAGCAAGTGTCTATACTGACACACACGTTGATCCTTACGTACAGAAGTATGATCCAGAGTCATCAGTATGGGACAAGATAAAGGTAATTTCGAGTGTACTGTGCACATATGTGCAGCTTCCAGTTCAAAGCAATCCTGAAACTTTTAGTTTTGTATTATTTGCCAAGTCATAAAAAAATTGCTTTTATTATGTACAGTAGTCTTCATGTTGCACTGGTCCTTGTGGAAGTTTGGTATGGGTGCAAGTAACACATCACCATAACAGTAACACATCACCATAACAATAACAACTTATTTAATAAACAAACCTGGAACACATACAACATAAACACTTTGTTCACAAGCTCTTGTTCGTGTTTGAACACGTATGTACTTTGTACGCTCCACGTGCTTCAGCTCAGAACATATACAGTGCCTGAATCTTTGTGGTATAGTGGCAGCTGCAAGACTTTGATTTTCTCAACTATTTACTAGTGGACGGTTCCGAGGGTACGACCGGAGGAATCTATCTCAGGAACAGGTAGTAGTTTGAGGGGGAGGGAAGGGAAAACAGGTTTAACATGAAATCGAAATCTCGAACCCAGTCCATGTGTCCGGGTTTGAGGCTCACCACGGCACAATGTTTGCTTCTTGTTCTTTGAGAAATAAATCTTTCATGATCATCCATTTTAATATTATTATGTTGACCTTTTGTGACTGATTCTGATGAGGCTAGCTCTGTCTTTTATTAAGTTGCGTTGCTTGTTTCTATGCTTATGCTTCTTCAACCGTTTAATGTATTTCATGCTTCCAAAAATTGTTTGTGTTTCATTAAAAAAAGTATCTTCATCCTTTTTAAGATTTTTGAGGTTAATTAGGTTTTTATTGTTGGTATTTTATAGTTCTTGGGGGGGGAAACATATTCATTTTCATTGAAAATGGATTACAGTGTTTGTGATGGTTTTTTCAGTCCCAATTAATCGTGAGCATGGGGACTGGTTTGTAGTGTGTTTTGAATTAGCCACTTAGTAGAGGTTTAGGAGGTCATTAGTTCAGTCACTATAGTAACTAGGCTTCATGCTGGATAAACAGAGCATCACGGTTCGATTTCTGGCTAGTGCAGAAGATTTTCTCTTTGCCATCATTTTCAGTTACTATGAAGCCACCCTGGTTTCCTGTCCAGTATATACAGAATGCTCCTTTGTATAGGGGGGGACCTATTAGATGAAATTCATCAGGTACTGAAATTAAGTTTTGGCTTGCTGTTTTGAAGTGTGTTTACAAGTGATACACTCATTTGCTAAGATCACATGGCATTTGTAATGAATGAATAGTTATTTAGTGTTGGTGGAATGATACTGAAGGGGAAAACTGAAGCACTAGAAGACAAACCCCATTGCCACTTTGCCACAGATCCCACATGAATAGGCCTGGATTGAACTTGGACCTCCATCTTGAGAGGCAGGTGATGACTAACTGCTTAAGCTTTGGCACAGTCTGCTGAGATTAAGAAAGAGTGGAGCTATACCTCCACTTGTCTACATATCATTGTGGTGTGGTGTTTAATTAGTTGAACACAGGCACTGCTAAGCCACAAGCAGGTCTGTTTTGATACTGGGGGCTGTTCTGTCAGAAACAGCAGACTGTATAGAAGAAATGTTTATAAAATGGTCATGTCATGTATACAAAATAACATCAGCAGTCAACAATGAAAGGTATAGGATTTGAACCATTCTGTGCGAGTTCATTCCAACCTATGAGTGATGATAAGGGCGTAAAGAAATTACAGAATACCATATAATTCTGGCATGTTTCAGAATCCTGGCAACCCAACCAGAGTGATCCATGGCACTGTGTACCAAGCTGTGTGTGTACCAGCGTCATGTTCGCACCAGGATATCGAGACTGCTGTTTCACAGTACTTGCAGAAGTACCAGCACCCTGCTGAGTACAGTACACTGTTTCTGTAGCCCCAGATCTCTGTCACACATCTCAACAGAAGAAGTTTGCATATGGGGATTATATCTTCATGTTGGTACAATTGATAATGTTTCATGTAGATGATGCAGTACAAGCTGTCCCATTACATGTCATGAAGGCACAGAGTGGAGGTAGAGGTATGGCTCTACCCAAACTCAACCCTGGTTCTGGAAGAGGTGGGTGGTCAGCACCATGCCCTGGCTTCTTTGCTGCAGGGATGGAGACTCAGAACCCATTGCACATTTGGCTGGGTGGACCTTGGGACCGGTCTGGATGGGTCCATAAAATCTCGCCTCCTACCGGGGTTCGAATCCCGGACCATCCAACCCATAGAAAGTTGTTATACCGTCTATATTGTCCTAGCCACCAGCTGGCACAGTGATAGGCATAATTACATTAAATATGGAGCAGAGTCCTTCCTAAGAAGCTGATTATTTCGTCTATAATCAAGTACTTTGCAACATTTGTGAAGCCGAGGATTTGTTGCAAATACCATATTCAGAAGAGACTTCCACTAGTCCATATTCCGAACCAAATAATTCCAGTCTACGCTTTTTAATCGTACATATGTCTTGAGATCCATTTTAATATTATATGCCCATCTATGCCTGTATTTCAAGTGGCCTTTTTTTATTCAGGGTTTCTAACCAGAATTTTATACAAATTTCTGTTCTTTTTTCATACATTCTACATGTCTTAAACATGTAATTCTCGTTGATTTGAGCACCCTGTTAGAATTTTGTGAAGATTATAAGTTCTGATATTTTTTATTACTTGATTTCCTCCATTCTGCTCTTAATTCATCTCTTTTATGGCCACATATTCTCAGCAGCACTTTCCCCAGTACTGTCATTGTGATGTTCCAGATAGTGTACATCACTTCATGTTGCCCGCACCGTGTATTATTTCAGTTGTACACACATTTTGTCTGTTAGCTATTGAAATTCTTCTTTTATATGTTCACAGATGTGTAATGGCAGTTGCAGTCATGGTTTTCATTGCAGGAACTGCCCTGGACTACATTTACGATGGTTCGCCTGCAGGTACTTCTGATTTAGTGGTTATTAAACTGAATCACCATTCAGGTCCATATTCAAGTAACATCGCTACCCGAACATCCATATGAAATTAAATTTTAATTCACAGTGTAAAGTCTGCTGAAATCTTAACTGTAAAATTTGACGGTTACTTTCTGTAGCTATGCTTTCCACATACAACCATTCTGTGGAACCGCTGTTATACATTATAGCACTTGAAGTACACTGTGAAATTGCTGTTTAATCGACCATCAATATTATAACACTGAGTGCAGAATAGGTGCCTTTTCTTTCCATTTTTTTTGCCACATTATGGTCTCATTTGTAACTAGGGGAACATTGTTTTATCTGACAACTGTCGTTAGTCTCTTTGCTTCAGCTAACTTAACTTATAAAACTTTTGATTTGCGATGAATTTATTAGATGTGATGTGTGTCTGCAAGCTGAAAGATAACTTTTGAAGCACCTTTAGGTATGTTGAGTAAAAGCCTAATATTAAGGTAGTATGTCTAACTAAAATGCATGGACTGTTACTCACAGCAAACTGTCTACTGTCACACAAAGTACCATATATTCTCGAATCTAATCCATACCCTTTTTACAGTTTCAGAGGGCTAAAAATTCAGATGCGGATTAGATTCGCAGTCGTGAGCTGGATTTTTTAAAAATGATAGAGCCGCCGTACGTGCCATAAGAACAATACAATACAATAATTTATTATTTTATTTATTATTTATAATATTATATAATATATTGTACAATATTTGTAATTTAATATTCATCAGACTCGCCGTCATCACTCATAACTGAATCGTTATCCGTCGCCCAATTACTATTATCTTTATCTTCACCATCGTCCTCCCATAAGTGCAGATTAGATTCGGGTGCAGATTAGATTCGAGAATATATGGTAGTTGGGTGAGAATGATGTAAGTTGTTGAATAATGTAATGTCAGTAGACCTAAACTAACAAATATTCCTACACTAGGACAGAAAGGCAGGTCTGTGCTCTGGTTAAGGAACACCATCTGTTGGAAGACTAAAACTGATCATGTTACTCTGTAATAGTACTGGGATATCATGTGATGATGTGATGGAAGATGGAAGGAATTTTATAGAATGACTGCTGTGATGAATATCTCCACCACTTCCACCACCATCAGCACCATCACCATCGCTAAAAACTGTAATTAATTGATAACTTTTAATACAAGTCTACCATTTTGAGATGTTAAAGCAATCTGTTCACTGTTTTACCTACCTGTACATGGTCACAGACAGACAGACAGACAGACAGACAGACATGACATCAACATAGGGATTTTTTTTTAAAGAGAGTCTGAGAAATACACCAAATTCGATGGGGAAGAAGACCCATATTTACAGTCCCATATTAAAGTAAAAAAAGGTAAATTAAAGCTAAAGTTTTCCTGTTACAGGCCCGGTGTGGCCCAGAGGGTCGGTAGAGGCACTAGAAGGGGGTGAATGGTCAGCAGCACACCCCGGCCACACGGTACCCATTTTACAGGAGGCTGGGTGGGCCCCAGGGTCGGTCTGGAGGGTCGGAAAATCTCGTTCACACCGGAATTCGATCCCGGACCGTCCAGCCCGTAGCTCAGTCGTTATACCGACTGAGCTACCCAGCCCACACCCTATATTAATGTAAATTTTGCAAGTGTTATGTAAACCTCTGTCTTCTATGTTTTTTACACACAGCATTTAATAAGCATCTTTTTGTAGTCATGGGCCGGAGCAGCACAGTCGGTGTAGCCACTCACAACGGGCTGGACGGTCCGGGGATCAAATCCCAATGGGGCGAGATTTTCTGCATGTGTCCAGACTGGCCCTGGGACCCACGCAGCCTCCTGTACAATGGGTAACAGGTCTTTCCCGGGGGGAAAGTGGCCAGGATGTGGAGTTGACCACGCACCCCCATCAGGCGCTGAGGTTAAAAAAACAGTAGAGCTATACCTCTATTTCCATTGTGGGCCTTTGTGGCGTTGTACAGGGTGAACTTTACCTTTACCTTTAATGTTCGTAGTCATGGACACTGTAACATTGTGTTTGTGTGTGTTTGCAGGTACGTTGGGTCTGGATCTATTGTTCTGCTTTTCGGCAAGGCAGAACATGAGATACCTAAATCAAGAACTGTCCAATGAGACTGAAATTGTGAGAAGTGTGAAGATCATGTTAGCATGTTTTATCATACTGGATCACACAGGAGCACTCTTTGGAGCTGCTCCTAAGTGGAACCTTGAACAATTTGAATCAGTAAGTCAATTGGTTGATCAGTCATCAGGGTCCCTGATACAGGTCAAAGAGAGAATGAAGAGCAGCATGCATGGAGGGTGAATTCCTTTCATCATCTTCAGGTTACATTTGAAATAGGGCCATGGTTATAGTTGGGTTCAGAATTACGTAAAGTTGGAGAAATGGCCATAGGTAACTAACTGACTGACTGAGTAACTAACTAACTAACTAACTAACTTACTTCATTCCTTCAGTCCAGATTCCTTTTTGGAAAACTCATTTTTTCAGCTAGTTGTGAATTTCTGTGCATTTTATGGAAGCCGAAGGTTCATTACCACGTTAACAAGAGCCTGCCTCATGTTCCTGTTATGAGCAAGCCAAAGCAATCCAGTCCACATCCTCCCAACTGATATCTTTAACCTCCGTTTTAATATTATCCGCCCATCTACAGCTAGGTCTTCCAAGTGGTCTTTTTCCTTCAACTTTCCCCACCAAATCCCAAATTTCTTTCTCTTCTCCCCTGTATGTGCCACATGCCGTGCCCCTCTCATCCTCCTTGATTTGATCACCTGAACATTATTTGGAGCACAGTACAAATCGTGAAGTTCCTCATTTTGCAGTTTTTTTCCAGTCCCATGTTACTTCTTTCCTTTTAGGCCCAAATATCTTTATCAGCACTCTGTTGTTGAGCACCCTCATCCTATGTGTCTCCCTCTTTGTGTGACAGCATGAAGAAACAGCCATGAAGATGCATTGTCTGTTATGTATATGTATATGTTTCTTGACTATGTAGTGGGTCCCTGTCACCACGGCATGGCGCGTCCTCAGGTTGCGGATAGAGGAACGGCCTCCGATGAGGAGGGCAGCTGCGAATAAATTGAATAAGCAGTCGCGGACAGCCGACGAG
>Ga0123355_10021376_pt1 | contig 10354 bp, 7 predicted proteins | sample TergutEmb28metaG_3_FD_89872 | JGI IMG/M metagenome (GOLD analysis project Ga0123355, IMG submission 89872) | Embiratermes neotenicus P1 segment gut microbial communities from Petit-Saut dam, French Guiana - Emb289 P1 | ecosystem: Host-associated > Arthropoda: Insects > Digestive system > Gut ... | reverse complement strand
GAATCCTCCCCTTCAGGGAAAATTCCCACGGTAGAACCGGGAATCGAACCCGGGACCTCATGATTAGTAGTCAGAGACTCTGACCACTAGACCATGAGGCTGGTCTCCTCCCGCAAAGTCAACGACCAAAAACAACTTACCTATAGTAAAGGAATAAGACGTTTTATTACCTCCACGCAGATTACCATCATTACTGTGTCCAGCATAACAGTAGACAAGTACAGGTGCTTTGCTGCCATACTTAGGCTCTTCTGCATTAATTCCTGCCCATTCTGCCGAACTACCTGAAGGACGATAAGTGAGGGGCGTTAGCAGTTTATTCTTATTGTAACTGTGGAACAGGCCATACAGAAGCCCGATGCCTTTGAATTTACTGCATCACATATTAAAATATGTAATGACACACGTAAAATGTTCTTTATGTACGCTTTTGGTAAAATGAAACTTAAACATGAATAATTTAAAACTGTTACGCAAGAACGTTTTGTGAATTCGGACGCTGCAGAATGTTTGTTTGTAGAAACACGTTGTACAGTACGCAAGAACATGAGCACCACAAAACGCAGAAGCTGTATTAGACACCGATAATGAGGATTAGCTATATGGTGAGGTGGATTCAGTCAAAAAACACAACTATAAAATATGGCTAAATGATGGTGTTTATTAGCAAGGAAAAAACTACATGTTTCGGCCTATAGCGGCCATCGCCAGGTAGTTTTTTCCTTCCTAATAAACACTATCATTTAACCATATTTTATAGTTGTGTTTTTGACTGAATCCACCTCACCATATAGTTTAAACGCACAACGGAGATGGCACATCTCAAAATGAGGATTAGATTATACATACATACAGAGATAACTAAATAGATGGTCCTGTCACTTCCAGGTAGCACTGAAGACTGACAATTCAATTTAATTCAATACAATTCTTATTATTAATACGCTGTCAATACAGCCGTAAATTCAGTTACTGGAACAGGACAGGAACGTACAAGAAAATGCATCATGTAACAAACCACAAACTAAAGCTCTCGAAAAGAGATAAGAAACATAAATAACATGATTAACGAGCAGTGATAATAATGACAATAATAATAGGCCAGATATAATGATTAAAAACAAAAAAGCGAAAACATGCACACTGATAGATGTGGCAATACCCGCAGACAGAAATGTTGTGGAAAGGAAGCAGAAAAGAAGTTAAAATACAAGAGTTTATGTATAGAGATACAACGAATGTGGAACCTGAAATGTAGTTTATACCAGTAATAATTGGAGCCACTGGAATAGTAACGAGAAGCTTAAGGAAAAATTTGGCAACTGTACCAGGAAAACATTCAATAGATTCACTACAAAAGACAGCTATACTTGGAACATCACACGTAATACGGAAAGTACTGCAGTGTGAAGCTTGAAGCGTGAGCGGTGGGGATCACCGCTGGTTCAAGAGAAGTACCAGGAAGAAAATGCCTGTGATAAGAGACATCCATATCGTATAATAATAATAATAATAATAATAATAATAATAATAATATATTTCTAAAGTAAAAAAGTGATCATGTAAAGCAGTTTTGTTTTATAACATATCATTAGCTTAGTTCAGTTCAGCTTATGGACGCGCAGGTTTAGCAGCGCAGGGCTCATTACAAAACCAGCATGAATACATGAATACACAAACACACAGGCACAACGCAATTTCAAAACAAGAATTAAGGCGAGGCGATTATGCGTGTTGACTCAGGACCCTAATAGTTCAGTTCAATTGAAGTACATTCAGTTCAATTCCTTCAATTCAGTTCTTTATTTTAATATGCTGGAAAAGCAGTCAAGAGGCCAATTACAGAGACAGCATAGGAAACATAAAAGAGTTACGTCCAGTAAAGAACCACAAATGAAAAGGATTGAAAAGAGGCAATATCTACAAACGGCATAGGCAAATTGCAATAATAATAATAATAATAATAATAATAATAATACAAACACAAATTCTGCGAAAACTAGAATTAGCAATCTGAAATTAATAAATATTACAGCACAAACTATTTTTCCCTGAACAAAACCATTATAGAGCAGCTGACGTTGATCTAGCAGAAGGACAATTGCGACATCTAGAAGAAACAATTTACAAAGTAAAATCTCCAAAATTTAGAGTTGCGACACGAAGGCAAAAGATTTTCAGAAACGTGGTGTGGAATTTTGGTCCATGTAGACATTATCAAGAAAACGCGTGTAGAAGGATCCTCCTAGCACATCGTCATCATATAGCTTGCAGGGTGTTAGGACACGTGACCTGTCCAGTTCCCATTAACAGTCGAGAAGTCTCATGAGGGGTCGTCCTTGGCTTCGTTTCCCACATGGTTGATATTTCCTAATTAAATGTGGCAGCCTGCCTCTGTCCATTCGCCAAACATGTCGCATCCATTCATTTCTGTAATTTTGAATTTTGTTTACATCTGGGTTAATTTTAAGCTCTGATGACGTATGTTTATTGGCTTTATAATCTTGCCACGTGTATTTTGCCGTTTTCCTCATAAATTTCATTTCCGCTGACGTTATCCTGGATTTACCATGTTCTCTAATTGCACCAGGTTTCGCATCCATATGTTTACGTAATCATGCTGATTTTGTAATTAGCCCTCCGCTGCTAAGTCTGGAGGAAATGCCTGAATATAACCACCCTGTCTGAAGGCGGAAACGTTAAAGTCCTACCGCCAGACATAACTGTCGAAAGACTGGTAATTTCTCATGGGGAAATTTTGAGTACTTGCAAGTCTCAAATAAAACAGTCAGGAAGATCCTAGTTCATAAGGTATGAAAATCAGGCTACCTGACACATTAGTAAATTTACATCGCAAATTATTAAAAATGCGATAAAGACCAAATGGCAGTAAATTGCGACAAATGATTATTATAGTGATGGTGGTGGCGCATATGGGTGAGGAGAGGGGAGTGCATAGGGTCTTGCTGGGGAAACCGGAGGGAAGGAGACCACTGGGGAGACCTAGACGTAGATGGGTGGATAATGTTAGGATGGATCTACACGAGGTGGGATGTGGGTATATGGACTGGATTGGGCTGGCCCAGGATAGAAACAGGTGGCGGACGCTTGTGAGTGCGGTAATGAACCTTCGGATTCCGTGAAATGCGGGGAATTTCTTGACTAGCTGCAAACCAGTTAGCTTTTCAAGAAGGACTCTGCACCATGGAGTAAATAAGTAAGTAAGTAAGTATGGTGATGGTGGTGATGATGATTGTGATGATGAAGATGATGACGATGAAGATGATAATGATTATGACTTGCCAGGATTTCCAGAAACCAATTTTAAATTGTGTATAATTTCGTAGCTAAAGAACGTACACTGATTGTGATCACATGAGGGGGAATTCGTCGCCGACCGGCTATGATACGTTTTTGCAGCCCTGAAGCAAAAATAATCACCAGCTTAAAGCAGCTGTGACACGATGACTTGAATAGAAAAGCTTATCCGAAGATATAACACAAGCTTGAGTAATTGTATACGGGAGTGTTTGGAAAAGTAACAGGGTAGTAATAAAGTTAGAGGTTTTGTACCTCCAGAGACAGACAGAAATAATGTTCACCAAGAAATTATGAGCTAATTATAATCACAACATACTGCCAATCAGATCAGAATCTTTTTTCTTCCCGTTTGCTACTCATAAACAAAGTAATTGAAATGCACAAAGCCATAAATTTACCTGTCGTTTGTGTGCTATGCTTTTTAGAATATGAAGGGAAATACAGAATTTATTTGAAAAAATGTTCTTAGGAGAAAATTTATATCCAAGAGGGGACGGGTAATTGAATAATGAGGAGCTTCAGAATTTGTAATTTCGACTTTCAGTTGAATGTTTGACTTCCATCATTACATTAGTTAAAATTTGAACGGAAATTTGTCAAAAACGCCCAACAACAATAATTTTAAAATTTATGGCAAGCGAGCACTCTTAAATGTCAGAGATACATTTCCATCTGTCACAATTCAACCACATGTAACAGTCGACTTTTGAACGATTGGACCCTCAATTACAGCATCACCACTGACAGACATCTTAAAATTCGGCTTATATATGTTTTTTCGATGTTACCGCTGTGTACCCCGAATTTTTCAATGAACGTTTTAAAATCATCCTATGTGCATTGTTCATTATTATGGGTTATCTACAAAGTGAAACTAACATGGGGGAAAACACTGTGCCTTTTCCATTAATAAAATCTGTTGACTTCCAGCCAGCAGCAACATTATTCCAAGGCTTAAAAATATAAACATTTCCCCTCTCCACTGTTGTTACCACAGAATGCCCTCCGTTCATCCATTATCACAAATTAAATAATTATTTCACTGCATGTGAAGGTTTTTTAAGCCAAGGACCTTTTTCTGCCAATAGCTGTCTTTTGGATGTCCTATTCATAACCACAAAGAGCGTTTTGTAAGGACCTAAATTCACTGTAATAACAACACCTTGTTTTCTGGAATCACTGCCATATGGTGTTCTTATCCGTGTAACTACGCATGGTTTGCTGCGAAGAGACAACGCAGCAATAAAACTGAAGGCTTCCGTCTTTTATGCACCAATTATAATTGGCTCCACCGTGTGACAGGTAGAATAATTGTTATCCACTAAGTACTTCTGTAACTGACTTGTTCTATGTAATTCCAGTCTATCCATTTTAATCTTCCACCATGAAAATGTTAATTCAGTCTTTAGATGCGCTTGCTTAAACAATTATCTTATCGATAATCATGAAACAAGGAAACGTTAAAGTCCTATGCTTTAGTTTAAGTCAACTGTGAAACTTGTCAGCGCTACCGCGCATAATTTTACCTGTACAGCTGTGTAGCACACATGCATAAGTAACAACTTTTTGTTTATGGAACCTTGAGGGTTGTTTGACCGTGCACATTCCTCATGAAATAAAGTGAAGTGCCAACTTGATGCAACTAGGTAATTTTATTGATGTATTCTTAGCTCGACATGTTTCAGGTACACACGCCCATCATCAGGAGCATTGGATGTTGAGTTGCAGCATATGGTTTTGTGCACCGAGTTTTTGGATGGGTGGTGGTCTTGAGAGACGCTGTGTAGGTCGTGTGTACGATGCGGATGGTGCCGTGCCGTTGCACGCCACCATCCGCACCGTAAACACGACAAGACCACCACCATCCAAAACTCGGTGCAGAAAACCATATGCTGCAACTCAACATCTAATGCTCCTGATGATGGGCGTTTGTACCCGAAACATGTCGAGCTAAGAATACATCAATAAAATTACCTAGTTGCATCAAGTTGGCATTTCAATTTGTTTTTATTTATGTTTAAATTAATCTGATCATGGAAGAATATCGATGTATGTATGTATACACATATTGAGACCATTTAAGTGTTAATGCTATCTGTCAGACCCAGGAAGTCTCCGTTTTCATTGTCGTGCCATTATACAAATATTACCATATTAGAATTTCAACAACTAAGAAGGAAGCGAAAACTACAGGAGAATGAAATACGAATTGGAACGAGCTACAGACATGGTCAAGAAAGAATATCCTGAAAGCGTATATTACGAGGCCATGGAATTTCAAAGAATATTATCTTATGCTTTAATCTACATGAAGACAAGGGGATTAGGTCGAAAAGAAAATCTTGGAATTTATATAGGTCAAAGAGAAGTATTGAAAATTTTGGAGAATTATATTAAAGAGTGGGCCGGGTGGCTCAGTCAGTATAGCGACTGACTACGGGCTGGACGGCCCGGGATCGAATCCCGGTGGGGAAGAGATTTTCCGCCCGTCCAGACCGGCCCTGGGGCCCACCTAGCCTCCTGTAAATTGGGTACCGGGTCTTTCCCGGGGGTAAAGTGCGGCCGGGGCATGCTGCTGACCACTCACCTCCTTCTAGTGCCGCGATCATGGAAGAGTAGAGTTATACCTCTACACACCCTCTGGGCCACACCGGGCCTGTAACGGGATCACTTTAACTTTTACCTTTATATTATAGAGCTCTACGGTCAAGCTACTGTACCAGAACATCTAGAAGTCATATCTGAAGAGGAAGCAACTGCAGACGAGAAAGGCCCTTACATCTGCGCAGCGAAGTGGGTGGTGGTGGGGTGGGGGGTGGGGTAAAACTACAAGGATAAAGGCGATATTGATGTACCTGCAGATGTACTCAAACTGTTATGAGAAGATGGTCTCAAACTGAGGGCACAACTGAAAAATAACATGTAAGAAACTGGAGATTGGCCCAGATATTTTATTGAGGCTGCAATCATTGGTTTATAAAGAAAGCCAAAAGCTACAAATTTCAGCGGTCGTCGCAAAATCAGCATCTTCTCTCATACGGTAAAGATAGTAGAGAGAAAACTTAGAAGCAAGACTGAAAAGAAACTTGAAGGCGTAATTGGAAATCAGTTCGGACTTAGAAGAAGAATTGAACTAAGATTCATTTGGGACGCTTGGAACAATATTGGAGCGAGCTTTGGACACGAAGGAGGAATTTTATGCCTGCTTCATAGACTGGCAGATTTATTTTACCGCGTAAACTGGGTGAAACTAATGCAGATTCCAAGGGAACTGGTACAGACTGGCGCGAAAGGAGATTAATCAGCAAATTGTACATGGATCAGGGTGTTCAAATACGACTGGATCAAGAGGAGTTCATTTGGAGAAGGAATTATAAAAGGATGCTGTTTGTCAGAGATTCTATTCAACTTGCATAGCGAATGCATAATCAAGGAATCTCTCGAATGATTGGGAACTTCAAAATGGGAGGAAAAGTGTTTTGCACTTGAAATATGCAGTTGACCTTCTGCTACTGGCTACGGAAGGACGGTAAGACAAAGTATGATTGATAGAGTAATTGAAATTGGAAGATAATATGGAATGGAAATGAATGTGAAAGAAACTGAGGTAATGAAAATGTTAAGACACCCATCCCCAGTAAAGAATATGATCGATCAAAAACAGCCGGAGAATATGGATTATTTAAACTCTTTGGGCAGCATGATAACAGGTGACGCAAGATGTACACGGGAAATCAAATCCAGGATTACCCTGGCAAAGCAGCATTCGCCAAGAAGAAAGCTCTTTTTACAAGTCAAGCTGGACTTAAGTCTAAGGAAGAAACTATTAAATGGCTACATTTTGAGTATAGCTTTATACAGTGCTGAAACTTGGACACCTCGAGAAGTAGATCAGAAACACCCGGAAAGTTCTGAAATGTGTTGCTCGAGAAGGATGGAGAGAATCAGTTGGACCGATCGTGTGAGAAACGAAGAAGCATTACACAGAGGGAAGGAGGAAAGGAATATCCTACAAACAATAGAGAGAAAGAAGGCCAACTGGATTGGTCATATATTGCGTTGGAACTGTCTTCTACAACACGCTATCGAAGGAAAGAGAGATGTGACGGGAAGACAAGGAAGAAAACGTGAGCAGCTACTGGATGCTTTTAAGTAATCCAGAAGATATTGAAAACTGAAAGAGTCAGCACTAGATCATTTTCTCTGGAAACTCGTTTTGGAATAAGCTGTGGATCTGTCGTAAGAGTAGGTGATAATGACGACCACATATCGGAAACTAACGAAAGTATGCACGCTGTAACTTAATCACACACTAAGCACATTGCAAGTATTGAGATGAGGAATTTAAGGACGGGTGAGCCATTTAATGAGTAGAATAGCATAGGATAGCATAATAAATGGGGTCGAGCCCTTCCCGTCCCGATGTATTTAAGCCTTTTTGACAAGCTCTATATGCCCATTAAACTGGTTTCAAAGTCATGGGAGGCCTGTTCCTTTAATAAAGTTCCAGATTGCTCCCAGACCTAGTCATCTCACTTCCTCAGGATCCAAGAAAAAGGAACCCAAATTCGTATGTCTGAGTGTCGCCGAAGCTTCACACTCACACAAAACGTGAGCTGAGGTTTTCTCCTCTGCTACACACTTTCTACCTAAGGGACTGTCGATCAGCACCATTGTTTTGTGATGGATTCTCAGGGAGGCCAGTAACAAACCTGGATTTTATCCTGTTAAAAGACAGTAGCCTGATTCAATAAAAGTGATGGCCGAGCCCTCTTTTGCTAATTGCCTTAGGTTCTCCTTATGGAGCCCTATAAAATGCTCCCTTTCCAAAGCCTGCCATTACACATCTCTCACAGTCCTCAGTATTTGAGCCCTCTCTCCAAGTTCCCCTAACGGAGTATCTATAAAGAAAGAGATGCTCCATTTCCTAAGCCTTCCTTGACATGTATAACGTAGCCTTCAGAGTTCTCAGTTAAGGAGTTCTGCCTCCAGGTTACACTCACAGAGTCCCAGAGAGAGAGAGAGAGAGAGAGAGAGAGAGAGCGAGACGCTCCGTTTACAAGGGCACTCTATTAAGGTTAATTCACACACAGCATGCCGTGCCCATGCCGTGCCCTGCCGTCAATTCACACATGCCATGCCACGCCCCTGCCATGCTCCGACAGTGCCGTGTCCTTCGTGAAAGTCCGCGTGGTAGCCGGAAATATCCGAACTACTAGTCCAACAGATCAACAGACCGTCTTTTTTGTAGTGTGCTGCTACCACTGTTTACAGTCGTAGATATGGATCGTTGTTAGGAGGATGTGATCATTGCTTGTGGGCTTTACCTTCTTGCAGAAGAAGAACAGAGAGAGAGAGAGAGAGAGAGAGAGAGAATACTGGATTCATGAAATGTTTCAAGTAAGAGAAGAGGAAGAACAATTTTACACTGTTTGGAAGCCTGAAAGATGACAGGCAAAATTTTTTCAAATATTTTAGAATGGAGGTTTCGAAATGTGAAAACTTGAAACAGTTGTTGCACACAGACATTGAAAAGAAGAATACAAGGTGGAGACGGAGCATAAGAACAGAAGAGAGACTGGCTTTAACTTAAAGGTTAATTCATAAAAATGTATAATTACAAATAATCTGTATACGTGATCATCAAAATAGATTCAGCACACCCCAGAAGACAGTACTGCTGTTAAACATTTGGAGGTTGTAAACGTTATTTGTTAAACAGGTTGTGCTTATTTTCCGGTTTATGGCTTCTTCTCCCGCTATATCCTACCAGCAATTCTCCCATACTAAATTGTTACAATAATCTTTGTCCTGTAAATTATAAAAGCACTCATGTCCTTGCATCAAAATTATAAGCTTTGCCTCGTCCACGAATAAACGTTGTTTGGTTTCACACTGGCCACCTGCATCTGAGATTGGTATGCTTCTGATAACCTTTGTGGAACACCGCGTAGTCGCCGGAAGAAGCCGAACGCGGGCAGGTCGCCTACAGGTCGTCTCTCGACGGCCGATGCTAATTCACACATACTATGCCGTTCCAATGCCGTGCTGTGCCGTGACCTTGAGAAGTCGCTTTCAGAACGGCATGGTCGGAGCACGGCATGGGCGCGGCATAGGCACGGTATGGCAAGTGTGAATCAAACATGGCAACACTGCGTAAACCAAATGGGAAAGACACACTCTAAACCCTTAGTGGCACGGAATGGCAGGGGAAAGGCATGGACGCTGCATGGGCACGGCATGCTATGTGTGAATATCTCTTAAAGTCGCCGGTAAATGAACTCCCCTCCAGGTTCCCCAACGGGGCCTCAATGGAGAGATCTTCCCGTTTCCAGAACCTTCTTTTGCATATCTCTAGGACTCCACAATAAACAAGGACTTTTGTTAAAACAAAATCTCGCCATTTTCTCAAACTCCCCTGTAAAGTTGCGTCCCCTTCATCTTCCCCCATCGGGGCCCCTTGTGGAAAAAGATGCTCAGTTTCTAGAGCCAACGGTTTGTTCGTTCATTCATTCGTATCTCTCAGAGTTCCCAGCTAAGGAGCTCTCCCACGAAACAGGTATAAAATATACTGTCATAGTTCACGGACAGGAGGCCTACATGCAATGGGGTACCGCCTGGTTCCTCAAGGGGATCTTGGAAACCTGACGCCTAGGAATAAATGAGGGAACAAACTGGCTTTACGTAATCAGTTTGTGTGTGTGTGTGTGTCTGGGGAAAATTTCATGCCATGGATGGACTAGATTTACATTGCTCGGAATGGATAAAGTTGCTCGGAGTGAATGTTGTGCCACTAGTGACCTCATGCCACAAGTGAACTGCGTGTAATGCTGTTTTTACTTTAGATGCCGGACTGCTGGTTAGAAGTCAGTATTCGTAAGGTCCTGCGACCGGCCACCTCGACACAGTTTTTTTCTTGGTTTCCCTGTGCCTAAAAGCAAATGCTGAGATGGTTCCCAAGATTCCAAGTTGCCACTACATGCTTCTCATGTAGCCCTCCCGACTTAAATTTAGTAGTAACCAATTTCATGTT
>Ga0123355_10021375_pt1 | contig 10354 bp, 10 predicted proteins | sample TergutEmb28metaG_3_FD_89872 | JGI IMG/M metagenome (GOLD analysis project Ga0123355, IMG submission 89872) | Embiratermes neotenicus P1 segment gut microbial communities from Petit-Saut dam, French Guiana - Emb289 P1 | ecosystem: Host-associated > Arthropoda: Insects > Digestive system > Gut ... | reverse complement strand
CGGACGCTTGTGAGTGCGGTAATGAACCTTCGGGTTCCATAAAATGCGGGGAATTTCTTGACTAGCTGCAAACCAGTTAGCTTCTCAAGAAGGACTCTGCACCATGGAGTAAGTAAGTAAGTACCGTCAATACACAACATCTATAGAAACCAGATGCTTAATTACATCTGGGTTGTTCTTGGCGACATGTTTCGGCCGTTAAAATTACACTGACGCGTGAACCGTGAAACCGTATATTTAGGAAGTATAGAACGCCCAGGTAACGGCTGTGTAGTAGGTCACGGATTGCGCCATTTGCAGGCTCGTTGTAAGCTGAGCTGCTCTTGAGAATAACTATGAAATTATACACACACTGCATGCAAAGTTGCATTAACAGACTGTGTGTTAATATTGGCCCAAATTAAACCTTTAAAGATTACATCTAACCTAAATTACAAACAAAGTTTTAGTTCGCACCTCACAGTGAACACAGTGTGCTTCCATGAGAAAGACCAATCAGTTAATTCTGTAGAGGGAAATAACACTTGTTCCCTGTGAGAGACGTACGAAACACATAAATATGTCTAGTGAAAATTCGGAGATGTTAGTGTTAAACCTGGCGGTACGTATTGTAACTACTGGGCTTTGAGGGGTTTCACTTCCGTCACTGTGTTTAGTGTAGTTTCACAGCACTAAATATCTATCCAACCCGTTGTCTAATTTCAGCGATAAAACATTCTGGTAGACAGATGGAAAGACATTCTGCAACTCAACTTCCACTAGACGGATTTTCATGAATTTTGATATTTGGGTATTTGTCCAAAATATGTTGAGAAAATGTAAGATTTATTGAAATCTGACAGTGGTAACGGGTACTTTATATGAAGACCTGTGTACATCTATGATAATATCTCGATGTATTCTTCTTAGAATGAAAAATGTTTCAGACAAAAGTTGTACAGAAAATGACAACACACATCTTCAGTAACTTTTTCTTCTTTCGAAAATCGTGCCTTTTATGAGTTAATGTGGTAAAATATGGCAGAGCCAGACAGGCCACAGATGACAATACAGCGCACGCGCTTTGCATGCTGGGTAACTAAGGCTGCGATAATATGTAATACTTACTGTTTTACACGGCATCAACGGTTACGCGAACGCGTCTCAATGTTACGTTTATACGTACATTGGCCGTCTTGTATGATCTCAGTACAAATTGATCACAAAACTGCACTTTATGAAATTTGATGTCGACCTAAGAGTATCACATTTTACGTCATTCTCAAGGAGAGCCATGTAGACCCAATTCACTGACAAATTGTTCTGTTACTATTTCTATGCATAATTTATTTTGTTCTCCTTGCCCCAGTGTCTCCTTTATGTAACGGAGACACATAGCCGTTTAACGTGCTTCTTATGTGATACTAGTTTATAAAATTTACAGCTACAGGAAATGAATCAGAACTGAAACCCGAGGTCGCAACAACAAATAAGGAAGTCAGTATTTTATTTCAGCTTGTTCGACGTTTTATTTTCATCAATTACCAGTTCCTCCATTGCGCACTCCAGTTCCACGATACAGGAAGTTAGATATTGGACCAAGGCGTTTTATTTAATTTATATACATGTTACACACGTATACACGACATCTGGTTGCTGCATCCAGGGGATAAGCACATGGAAAAACGCAGTTCAGGCAGCATATAGTATACGTGCGGACGTAAAGACGCTTTTATGTAAAGGTCAAGTTACCTCTGTGCAGAAGTACCACACAGTCAGAACGCACTGGAGGCAAGACTGTACACACGTTTTACATCGGTACTGTAAGGAAATGAAATCCGTGCTGAATATGTAAGTGTGGCACGCGGTGGTGCCGTTGGTTGAGGCTCTGCGATACAAACCGCAAGGTCGCGGTTTCGATTCCCGTTGAAGTCACTGGAATTTTTCGTTTACATAATCCTTCCGACCGCAGTATGGCCCTGGGGTCGACTCAACATCTAATAGAAATGAGTACCAGGAGTATTTTCAGGGGGTAAAGGCGGCCGGTGCGTAGGGCTGACAATCTTAGCAGCTTCATGTACCGATTTTCTCGAAATCTGAGAGCCTCAGCCTCCTGGAACCGTCAGGGCCTGTACAGGGATTAATTTACCTTTATATTTAAGGGTTTCGTGTGATTTTGTCCCTAAGCAGCATTAACAGATTGTTAGGTAGGAACTAACGTTGTGTATATCATGCTTCAGAGGATTAAAATATGTGACTACAAATTCAGCAGGCAATTTACGTGCTGCAGATAACTCAGTCATCAGTAATTAAATAGCAGTGTAAAACACTCAAATCGCAGATAACGCGTCTAACCGCGCGGCACGCATGGCCCTCCAACCAGTCTTACTCCAATTATAGAATATGGCCCGACTCAGTGTCCGAAGAATTTGTTATATTTAATTTTTTTTTGTCACGGTCTGAATTCTCGGAACTATGTGCTGTCCGTGCATGGTGACGTATAGTATACGTCAGGAGAAAGAACATTCCAATACAGTTTTAGCTTAAATTCAATATTATATTTTGATTATTAAAAATAAGTGTTATAATGGTGTATTCAATTAATACACGTACCCTCTTCATTGCTTAAAGTGACGTTCGGTCCGCCTGAAATTTCAAAATTATTCGTGACCCTTGGTCTAGACCGAAACACTTAATGCAGCACTTCACAATTTCGATCCTGAAACAACAGATCTGCAACCCAGCTATGAACTAATGCAGATTAAACCATAAAAATGAAGCACCGCATGTGAAGACAATTGATTTGGTTGAGAGATTCAACTCGATAGACAGAAAAACAAACAAAGCCTTCTCCCCCCCCCCCCCAAGATTATGGCACCCTACACTACATTACGTGAAAAGAGCAAATGACGTTTGAAGTTAAGGTGGAGTGTAACCGTTTATGACAGAGTAACTTTCATTTTGACAACCGTGTAAGTGGAAATGACAACTGGAATTGAGTGGTCTTTGAGACCATGGACACTCCATCTTCAAAAGACTGGTTTACAAGTTCTCTACATAACAGTTCTCATTGTAATGAAAGAGACTGTCAAACACATGACAAGAAGGGACTGCATCAACGGACTGTCACTACTGCCACCAGCTTATCTGTGTGAGAAATTACCTTTTCGTGCAACAATATGGGCCCGAATAAGCAGGTGTCACAGGGGTTGTCGTAGCGGAGAAGACACGAGTGCGTGTAGTGAAACTGGGAAACCCAAGTATTTATATTAAGAAACGTAAATTGCAGATGACTTTTCGCCAACATTGTTACAAACGTAAGCAGCAAGAAGCTACACAGATCTACACCTCGCGTGCTAATGTGCAGGCTGTTAGGAGTTCCGCTATATATAGAAAAGAATATCATCGGTGCGATAAATGATTCAGAACGAGTCTCGGGAAACTTAACGCAAAACATTGTTCGTGGTGTTTATGCGTGCTTTTGTAAATAAGCATGCGTGAGTGTGCATGCAGTGTACACAAACACACACACAAGTGAGATACGGGAGTAGTTATATTTTGTTCTGAGGAAAAAAAAAACCAAGTAATAATAAATGATCAGTGTAGCCTGAATTTGTATTTCCTTCATCTTTCTTTCTTCCTTTCTTTTTCTTCCTTTCATTCCTTCTTCCCTACCACCTTCCTTTCCTTTCATTTTTGCTTTCTTAGCACATCCTGTTCTGACAAAGTCAGTATAATAATAATAATAATAGCATGAACAATGCTGTGTGTGTGTGTGTGTGTGTGTGTGTGAGGGCTACGCACCAAAAAGTACCTGGTGTTATTGGGCGCAGTTCCCTGTATGATACATGTATTTAATTTCATTCGGAAGGCTATAATACTCGCCTAACGCATACCACGTAGCCTACTCAAAAAAAAAAAAAAGTCTCCGAGCTTCTTTCTTTCTAACGACCTTTTCTTCCTTCTTAACTTCTTTAATTTGTTTCGTCTTTATCAACACCTATCCTTATTACCTTTGTTTTCGTCCTCCTTTTCATTTGCCTCTCTCCTTCGTCTGTATTTCCTCACTCACAGTTTTCCCAGAACCCCAGCCACATGTCATGGCATCTGTCTGCAGGCAAGAGACGCGGGCCAGGGGAAGCAGTAGTGTAGTGGCGTCGTGGTATACTGTTCTGCGAACAAGTGAAACTGCTACAGAACGATGTGCTCTCCACTTATCCAAGCAGGTAACTGACCTGCCTCAACTGTGACTCTGCACCTGCTCAACTACACGGACCAGAGCCCACTTTAAAGAAGCTAATCATTCTTCAGCTAGTTTACAAATTCCCCGAGATGTGTGGAACCCGAAGGTTCATTACCGTGTTGAGGACAACCCGCCCCTTGTCCTTCTCCGAATGCCCAAAGGATGTTACATCGTTTTTCAGTGAATGCCACAACCGGGGGCACAAGGTCTAATAGATGGAATACGAGACAGACAGACTGACTGAAGTCGAATTTTATGACTTGTATGACAGCAAAGAATATTAAATACCAGTAGCTGCAGGTACGTAAGAATATGTGCCCCAGTGTGCAGGTCTGCCTCAGAAGCAGGACTCTCTCACACTACCAGTACGCACCAGTTCACATGTGAATTCACGTACATTTCTGTATACTTCTCCGTTTGAAGCATATAGATGGCGAACGGACACAGTACCTCCTGTAAGTGAGAAACGCTTGTTGTTATACGCCCAGTCCGATTCAATTGCTGATCTCTGTTGTAACAATGTAGTTCCATTCTGTCCCTTCACCAGCTATCATCATAGTCTCTTCCTATTTTCAACAGCAGGAAGCAAGCCAGCCATTCTCTCTCACGCCCACTGTCAAACACCTGTTCACTAACTTGTTCCTTCGGAACGGTCGAGCTGATTTCCGACAGGTTTCACTGTCTCTCAACAATGATGAAACTTTGTACTGTTGCCACAGATAATAGCCATCTCTCTTGCTGAATACAAAACAAAGGAGGGATATTTAATTCCACTGTGATATAAATGGACATCGAAGCGTGACATACACATGAATAAGTAGGCCTTTGTTTTGTTTTGTTTCCTGTGCTGTCTGGAACACCTGGCGATGATATTGAAGAGTCAAGCTTGTCGAGTAGCGCTGGAACTTTGACTTTATGGGCTATTACATTGTGGTACATTAAATACGTGCCATTGTTACAGTTAACCCTACAATTAACGACAAGTAAACTCCAATGCAGAGACAACTTAGTCCAGTTGATATCCTTAAGGTCCATTTTAGTATTATTCTCCAGTATAAGCCCAGATCTCCGAAGTGGTGTCAGAGGGATGTTACGCAGTGTCGCTGCTGTCTTCTCATTAGGTTCCGACCAAAATTTATATACATTTCTGAAGTCAAATACGCGCCCTACATTGACCAGGCATTACTTATTGCTTGATTTGGTGTGGCTAACATGAAATTCCTCATTATACAGTTTTCTCCATTGTTCTTTAATTCCATCTTAACTCTAAACCCAGATTTCACAGGAAATGTATTTCAGAGTTTGTTTCACATTAAGAATGATACCGCCGTCAAGATGAATGAAAACATAGGGCATTATTTACGTCTTACTCCTTTCAAAATCGTGGGCCTGGATAGCTCAGTCGGTACAGCGACTCGCTAGGGGCTAGATGGTTTGGGGATATAATCCCGGTAGGGGCGAGATTTTCCGCACCTGTCCATACCGGCCCTGGCGCCCACCCAGCCCCCTGTACAATAGGTACCGGGTCTCTTTCCCGGGGGGTAAAGCGGCCGGCGTGTGGCTTTGACCACCCACCCCCATCTGGCGCCGAGGTTATAAAAATAGTAGAGCTATACCTGTTCTGCCCTTCGGGGGCTTTGTGGCCTGTTCTACTACTACTGCTACTACTACTACTGCTACTACTGCTACTACTACCACTACTGCTACTACTACCACTCCTACTACTATTACTACTACCACCACCACCACCACCACCACCACTGCTATTGCTACTACAGAATATCGACTGGGCATACTGGAAACCAAAGTGACAAGGTTACTGCGTGGCTGTAAGAAGTATGCCTATCCAGTGAACGGGAAACAGAGGAAATTACACAAAGGAAGAACTTCGTTAATTATTCCCATTGGAAAGCGTCCTGCTAAGCGAGTAGCTGGAAGACTAAGGGCAGACTTACGACGTTAGCACTGGTATTTAGTGAAGCAGCCAAGAGAATTGGCCTTCATTTATATCAGTCCATGATAATAATCAAAGGACTGCAGATTGCATTACTTTCTTTGTCCAAATAAACTAATGAAATTATCCTGTTAATATTACGACAAACAACCATGTGTTTAAGGAGCACTTCTAGTCTCCCGCTGGCCACATTACATATCTGTAACAAGGGTGGGTAGTTGGTTTTACTTCACTGTCTGATGGGATTCTTGCGAAGTGGCCGTGGGCCCGGAAATCTCAAAAGAAAATATGTGAAAAATATTTGACAGATATGAGTTATTCGTGTAATATATTATATACAAAAACACAAAGTATGTAAGGTCAGCAGGATACTTCTGTCTCTGTGTTTCGTTTCTTACTGTATTTTGGCAACCATCACGAGACCACGCAGGGTGCAGCATAATGCACAAACGACACACACACCACCACCACCATTTTGTCGCTGGGCAAATATGTATGGTTTAGTGCATAAAGTGTTTGATATTTACTGTGTCATAACTGTGCGGCAAAATCGCTTTCAATAACAGTTTTCAAATGAATTACTTGTATTTTATACATGTACACTGATGATTACTTGTGTAGTTAATGACGTCAGAGCACGATCGCTCTAACTAATTTCCGACCCGCATACTGCGTATTTCCTCACCTCATCAGAATAATCCCTGTAAATTGCTTTGCTATTCGATTGTACAGAGTTCTGACGAAGTTATATCAATTACTCCGTTCTTCTAGGAACTCTAGACCCTTGAAGATGAAGATATCTTTGTGTCTGTCGGAATGGGGCTGGACTTCCACCAAACTTTGTATCGACAAATACTACGGGTAAAGGTTGTATACCGGTTTCATTCGGTAGTTTTCGCTGCCACCACATCAGATCTCTTATCTGATAAGAAAGACTCAAAGACAATATAGTAACTTCGTCTAACTATGTATTCTAACTCACTGTGTTAAAATTGTGTACAGTGGGAATAATCAAGTTCACAAATAAATCAGTAAATACCAAAAGTTAGCTTACCTGATATATATAAACCAAATTACGAGAATTTAGAATTTAAAATAATTAAGTCTGAACCGGGTCCGAATGTACGCAACTCAGATTATATGCAGTTTCAAAACAACAAGCACGGCTTACCTGCTAAAATTAGAAGATAGAAGATCATTGCAAGATTCACAACCAAATTATGCACTGTCTTCGATTATTGTCTTCTTCAACAACTCTGGATACGTAACTGCCGTAAATAAAATAAGTACGTGTACTTTGCGTACAAAATGCGTATTAAGAGAGGTCGTTTACCGAGCGTACAGGTTTATATAGAGGCGAAGCGTAAAGCCAGCCATTCTACAAAGTTTAGCGAACTGTCAGGTCACTTTCAGACGTACAAATGCCTCTAAGTCCAATGAACGGCGTAGGTATTTGCTGAATTAATGAAAGTGCGTGACTGTTCGCTTCCTGCATGTATGTAACGAATAAACGTTTCTAATCTAAGTTATAAGTTATAAACCAAAACTGTTAATTAGACATGGCCTTCACTACATCTTTTTCCTTCGACATTCAGGAACCAAATACCAAGTGACGCAGCCTCATTTCCCAGCGGAACGGAGTGCGTAGCAGCACCACCGTGATTGGACGGTTACATGACAACTAGAACTGCTCAGCTTGTGGACTTTGTCCACCGTCCAGTCTTTCAAAATTACATTGCACAACAAGTTTACATTTTTTTTGTATTTGCTTAATCACTGGAAAAGGTAGTAACTGTAAGCCCAATGTCTAATTGGGTATAAACATCGTGACGTTGCTGTGGTACTGTACAGAGTCAGTAAAGCAGTCCCGTTACAGGCCTGGAATGACCCAGAGGGTTCCAGGAAGTTAAGGTTCCCAGATTTCATGACAACGGCACAGGATGGTGGTAATGTTGTCAGCCTTTCGCACCGGCCGCCTTTACCCTCAGGAAATGCTCCTGGTAATCATTTCTGTTAGAGGCTGAGTCGATCCCAGGGCCATAGTGCGATCGGAAGGATTTTATGTCAATGAAAAATTCCAATGACACCAGCTGGGATCGAACCAGCGACCTTCCGATCTGTAGCACAGCAGTTTAACCAGTGTTCCACCTGTGGCCTAGAGTCAGCAAACCTCACACTATTTAAGATGAGACTTCTCCGTCTGTGTTAACAAAAGACTATTATCTATATGTATTAAATCAATCCTAGCCAACATTAGCTTTTTTCATAAATGTATTCACGGCTCCTCCTGATACAGTCTACAGTTTTTCCTGTATTAGCGTTCATAAAAGGCCTGATGATGGCTCACCGTTAGTGTCTAAACAAGTAGCCGTGAATAAACCGATAAAATTAATGTTGTGTGTGGCTGATTTAATGCATGTGCTGTACTTGTGAAACTTTACACAGAACACAGGCAACACTGAACGTGATGTATTTACATTCTTAAAGTTGCAAAACGCACATTTTGACGGGACGGATAAAATAGTGGGTAGTGGTAAGGAACGCAGTTCTGAGTGAAGATGTGCAAAGGCTTTTCACGTCACGGGTTGGAGCTAGGAGATAGGAACTTCCAAGTGCGGAAATGTGTAACTCTCGAATACGAGTCACGCTGATAGATATAAACTGGGTCACGAAACGAAATACAGGAAGTGGTTAAGAATGAAACGTGAAAATTGACGGTCCAAGAATTCACTCGATATAATCGGATGTAGCTCGGTGGTAGAGCGTTCGCTTTTGCATGTGAAAGGCCCCGGGTTCGATCCCCGGCATCTCCATTTTTTATGAAATAGGTGTAGATGGGTGGATAATATTAGGATTAATTTCTAGGAGGTGGGATGTGGGTATGTGGACTGGATTAGCCTGGTCCAGGATAGGGACGGGTGGCGGACGCTTGTGAGTGCGGTAATGAACCTTCGGGTTCCGTGAAATGCGGGAAATTTCTTGATTAGCTGCAAACCAGTTAGCTTCTCAAGAAGGACTCTGCACCATGGAGTAAGTATAATCAATTTACAAATGCGGAGATCGGAAGTTACGTAACGCAGATAGATTATTCGACGATTCCTTCCACGATGATACAGAATCAACTGCTGTGTCGTAATTTCAATTTATGCTCCGTTCTGACGTCTGTGAACATAGGCCGAAAAGCAAACGAGAAGTTTCACCTGCTGTTCGGAGTCAGCCGGCTAAATTGCTGCTGTATGTGGCTGCTGTTTATTTGTTCATTCTTTAGGCACGTCTGTCTACTGCATACACATAAACAGTGTAGCATGGTATGGGAGATTAAATGTGTGTGGTGAATTGTACGGAACTAGTAGAAAGCAAAAAAATACATATTTTAGGCTACTAACTAACTAACCAACCAACCAACCAACCAACCAACCAACCAACTAACAAACTAACTCTGGGCCGGGTAGCTCAGTCGGTATAATGACTGACTACGGGCTGGACGGTCCGGGATCGAATCCCGGTGGGGACGAGATTTTCCGCCCGTCCAGACCAGCCCTGGGGCCCACCCAGCCTCCTGTAAAATAGGTACCGGGTCTTTCCCCGGAGGTAAAGTGCGGCCGGGGCGTGCTGCTGACCATTTACCCCCTTCTAGTGCCCACCCTCTGGGCCACACCGGGCCTGTAACGGGATCACTTTTCTTTTAACTAACTAACTGAACAATTAACCGGGTGGAGCACAGTCCTTTTAGAGAAGCTAATGCTTCCTCAGCTAATCAAGAAATTCCCGGAATGTTATGGAACTCGAAGGTCCATTACTGTAACTTATTATGTTCCATACCCATGCATTACTACATAAGTTAAAAAAAAATCCATTACCGTGTTCACAAGGAGCCGTCCCTTGTCCTTATCTTCAGCCATATTAATCCAGTTCATACCTCTCCCATTCCATTGCTTCAAGATTCATTGTAATATTATCCTTCCATCTAAAAAAAGTAAAAGGTAGAGTTGTCCCGTTACAGGCCCGGTGTGGCCCAAAGGGTGGGTAGAGTTACAGCTCTACTCTTCCATGACCGCGGCACTACAGGGTGCGGCAGAAAGAACACCCCGATTTGGGAGGGGCATAGCTTCGGGTGGGGAGCGCGTACAGTGGTGGGGAGCGCGTCGTCGAACAGCGGTGTACGTGCCGTTTGCAGT
>Ga0123355_10021374_pt1 | contig 10355 bp, 8 predicted proteins | sample TergutEmb28metaG_3_FD_89872 | JGI IMG/M metagenome (GOLD analysis project Ga0123355, IMG submission 89872) | Embiratermes neotenicus P1 segment gut microbial communities from Petit-Saut dam, French Guiana - Emb289 P1 | ecosystem: Host-associated > Arthropoda: Insects > Digestive system > Gut ... | reverse complement strand
CTCACGTACGCGTACCAAAATATCTCTGAGGCTAAACGCCACGCCCTCCATTACAGCCTGCGTCATATCTGCACGGGTGGTTGTCATGTTCATTCCCACAAATGCGCCGCGTGCCAGTGGGTCGTTATGCGGTGTGCGTTCGCCGGACAAGTATGGTAGGAAGTATACAGGGTTTGTGCCAAGTTTATTGATATTTTCTTGCTCTGCCGGGTAGTCTGAGGCCGAAAGAATTTCTTCCACCCACCATTTGTTAGACCCGGCGGCAGAAAGGGTTACACCCATAAAGTGGTAGCGGCCTGTACTGTGACAGAATGCGTGGATAGCCGCCGGGCTTTTGTCCACAGCAAAGTTATCCGCCGCAACAAACAACACACCGCTTGTGCCCAAAGAAACACTGCACATACCCTCCGACACAATGCCGGAACCTATTGCGCCCACGGCTTGGTCGCCTCCGCCAATTACAATTTTTGCGGTGGTGGGCAAGCCGGTTTTTTTAGCGGCTTGTTCTGTTACGGTACCAACTGCTTCATATGAATGATGCAACTTTGCAAGCTGATTACGGCTTACGCCAACAACTTCCAACAATTTATCAGACCAATCTTGCTTTTTCACATCTAAAAGTAACATGCCAGATGCATCGGAATAATCCGTAGCAAACACACCGGATAATTTATACGCGATATAATCCTTGGGCAGCATGATTTTTTTTATTTTTGCGAAAATTTCGGGTTCGTTATTTTTAACCCATAGGATTTTTGGTGCAGTAAAGCCGGTTAAGGCAACGTTTGCAACATTATCTAGTAGCACTTCGCGCCCTATGGTGTTGTTTAAATAATCACATTCTGCTTGGGTACGCTGGTCGTTCCAAAGTATGGCACGACGCAAAACATTGTCGTTTTCATCCAACATAACAAGCCCATGCATTTGCCCGCTAAAACTTACAGCGGCTATATCGGTATACCCGTCGCACAATTCCTTTAACCCGCAGGCGGTTTGGTTCCACCAATCTTCAGGGTCTTGCTCGCTCCAGCCGTTATTAAACATATATAAAGGATAGTCTCGGCTTACGGTTTTTAGCACTTTGCCATCATTATTCATAAGCAAAAGTTTTACTGCACTGGTTCCTATGTCTATACCAACTGTTAACATGGTTTATCATCCTTTTATATTATTGATTCGTGCTTATCTTGTCATTCGGAGCAAAGCCTTTGCCGCGACGCGGAAGAATCTAAATTTTGCAAACTCGCGATTGCCTGGCGACGGATATAACCTAACCCACCATTATTTGTTTATGCTTTTTTAGTTCCGCACTGGCCGGAAACGGGCGGGAAGGGTTTTGCCTTTCAGCGATTGCCGGGCGAACCGCCGACCTTTAGGTCGGTGGGCGTGCGGTACTAGCGAAAGGCAAAACCCTTCCCGCCCGTTTCCTTCCTGCGCACTCATTAAAAAGTATAAACAAATCCCGCTCCAAATGCAAATTTTCTAAGAACACGTCTTAGAACTTGTCTTAAAATGCTCACAGTGCTAAAATGTAAATAGCGATTATATTTCTCACCCAAGGGCGCAGGGCTGTGCCCGTCGCCGCCACTGGCGGCGGAGTGGAAACGGGCTTTGCTCGTTGTAGTGAGGGAGTTTGAGGGCAGAGCCCTCATTTATATGAGAGGGGCATTTTTATGCTTAACAAAAAAACCATTAATGACATTAACGCACAAGGCAAACGAGTACTTGTCCGTTGCGACTTTAACGTACCTCTGCAAGAGGGCAAAATCACGGACGAAGACCGTATTGTTGCCGCACTACCCACAATTAAAAAACTCTTGGCCGACGGCGGCAGAGTTATCCTATGTTCTCATTTAGGCAAACCAAAAGGGCCTGATGCTAACGCTACCCTTGCACCTGTTGCAGAGCGTTTAAGCACCCATTTAGGTTTGCCTGTTAAATTTTTAGCAGACGACGCCGTTGTATCAGATGCTGTACGCACTGCAGTAGCAGAGCTTAAAGACGGCGAAGTTGCGTTGTTGCAAAACACCCGCTTCCGCGCGGAAGAAACTAAAAACGAAGAGGCTTTCTCCAAAGACCTAGCTTCCATTGCAGATGTTTATGTTAACGATGCTTTTGGTGCGGCACACCGTGCGCACTGCTCCACCGTTGGTGTAACTAACTTTGTAGAAACCTCCGTTGTTGGTTATCTTATGGAGAAAGAGCTTCAATACCTAGGCAACGCTGTAGAAAACCCTGTGCGTCCATTTGTAGCAATTTTGGGTGGCGCAAAAGTTTCCGATAAAATTCCTGTAATCAACAACCTGCTTGGCAAAGTGGACAAGCTGATTATTGGTGGCGGCATGGCATACACATTCTTTGCCGCAAAGGGTCACAATGTAGGCGACTCACTTCTTGAAAAAGACCGTATAGAGTTTGCAAAGGAAATGATGGAAAAAGCTAAGGAAAAAGGCGTGGAGCTTCTTCTTCCTATAGATACAGTGGTTGCACAAGGTTTTGGCCCTGATGTACCGCATAAAACAGTTAGCTCCGATAGCATTGAAGATGGCTGGGGCGGCTTAGACATTGGCGAAAAAACCCGTGAATTATTCTGTGCGGCGTTAAAAGACGCAAAAACAGTTATTTGGAACGGCCCTATGGGCGTGTTTGAATTCCCTAACTTTGCAAAGGGTACTCTTGCGCTTGCGATAGAACTTGCAAACTTAGATGCTACTACTATCATAGGCGGCGGCGATAGCGCGGCGGCTGTAAACCAACTTGGTTATGGCGAAAAAATGAGCCATATATCTACCGGGGGCGGTGCGTCATTGGAATTCTTGGAAGGTAAGGAATTGCCGGGCGTTGTAGCAGCAAATAACAAGTAGGCCGACTGTGCGTACTAGGGGAAATTGCCTTTCGCTTGTACTGTGCGCCCACCGACCTAAAGGTCGGCGGTTCGCCCAGCAAGCTCTGCCACGGGCTTTGCCCGCATGGCGCGCAAGACAAATTCCCCTAGCACGCACAGTCTCATTACAAAGTGCGGAGCTAAATGCCCCGCATTCTAAGAGGAGATAGTTATGCGTAAAAAAATAATAGCCGGCAACTGGAAAATGCACTTTACTCCCAGCCGTGCAGAAAAATTTGCATCAGATATGAAAAGCAAACTTGATACAGACAGAGTAGAAGTTGTGCTTTGCGTGTCATCCGTAAACCTACAGTCCGTTAAAACTGCTTTAAAAGGCAGCAATGTAAAAGTAGGCGCACAAAACATGCACTACATGGACGAAGGTGCATATACCGGAGAAATTTCCGGGGAAATGTTGCAAGATATTGGTGTGCCATACGTTATCATAGGCCACAGCGAACGCCGCGAACGTTTTGGCGAAACTGACACCACTGTTAACCTAAAAACGTTAAAGGCGATGGAGCACGGCATTACACCTATTATTTGCGTGGGCGAAACCCAAAAACAACGCCTGCAAGACCGTACAAAGGGTGTTTTGCACAAACAAATAACCTTTGCGCTGGATGAGCTAAAACCCGAAGACGTAGCCAAAGTTGTAATAGCATACGAGCCTATTTGGGCAATTGGCACAGGGTTGACCGCCACTACAGAGCAGGCCGAAGATGCATGTGCTATGATTCGCAAACAAATCCATGCGCAATTTGGCAAAGAAGCATCTGAAAAAGTGCGTATACTTTACGGTGGCAGTGTTTCGCCTAAAAATGCGGCAGAATTGTTTGCTATGCCAAATATAGACGGTGGCTTGGTTGGCGGTGCAAGTGTTGTACCATCATTCGAGCAGGTGGTGAAATTTGATGAAGACGATGAGTAAAGAGACTTTGGTTTTAATGATACTAGACGGCTACGGCCTGTCTAGCGACAAGGAACACAATGCCATTCACCTTGCCGAAACACCCCACCTCGACTGGCTTTTGGAAAAGTTCCCTTGCCAACCTGGTGGCGCAAGCGGCATGGACGTTGGTTTGCCCGACGGGCAAATGGGCAACTCCGAGGTTGGCCATACCAACATTGGTGCAGGTCGCGTTGTATATCAGGAGTTAACACGCATAAGCAAAGCTATTGTAGACGGCGATTTTTTTGCAAATCCCGTTTTAAATGCCGCTATAGAAAATGCAAAAATTAACAACGCTGCACTACATTTGTACGGGCTATTGTCCGATGGCGGTGTACACAGCCATAACAGCCACTTGTACGGCTTGTTGGAGCTGGCAAAGCAGAACGGTTTGACCAATGTATATGTACATGCTTTCTTAGACGGACGCGATACGCCCCCTACTTCCGGCCTTGGTTTTATCAAAGAGTTGGAAGCAAAAATGACGGAAATCGGCGTGGGTAAAATTGCAACAATTTCTGGCCGTTACTACGCCATGGACCGCGACAACCGCTGGGAACGTGTGGAACTCGCCTATAAAGTGCTAACAGAAGGCATAGGCGAAACCGCCGCAACATCCGTGGAGTGCATGGAAAAATCATACGCCGCCGGGGTTAACGACGAATTTGTATTACCTACGGTGATAGACAAAAACGGCATTATTAAAGCAAACGACTCCGTAATTTTCTACAACTTTCGTCCAGACCGTGCGCGTGAAATAACTCGTGCATTCTGCGACCCCGCATTCGACGGATTCACCCGCAAAGAATTACTTCCGCTATATTACGCCTGTTTCACAGAATATGACGCTACCATTCCTAACAAACAAGTAGCCTTTGTAGCGCAATCCATGAACAACGTATTAGGCGAATACTTGGCGGCACAGGGTAAAACCCAGCTGCGCCTTGCGGAAACTGAAAAATACGCTCATGTGACATTCTTCTTTAACGGCGGCAGAGAAGAGGCATACGAAGGGGAAGACCGCATTCTAGTAGCATCCCCCAAAGTAGCAACCTACGACCTGCAACCGGAAATGAGCGCACCGGAAGTAACCGACAAACTGATAGAAGCCATAGAATCCGAAAAATACGACCTAATCGTGATCAACTACGCCAACTGCGACATGGTTGGCCACACAGGCGACATGGCCGCCGCCATTAAAGCGGTAGAAACCATAGACACCTGCGTAGCCCGTGCTATGACCGTCATGCTAAACACAGGCACGCGCATGTTCCTATGTGCAGACCACGGCAACGCCGACCAAATGTACGACCACACAACAAATGGTCCATTCACAGCCCACACAACAAACCCAGTACCGTTTGTACTATTCAACGCCCCCGGTTATGCATTAGCCCCAGGCGGCAAATTAGCTGACATAGCCCCTACCCTGCTTGAGTTACTAGAACTGCCCGTACCATCAGAGATGACAGGCAAATCCCTACTAACCGAGGTGTAGAGCGAGGTTGAGCGGTTTCAACCAAAACGACAAAACTTTGCCACGAGCTTGCTCGCATGGATTTGTTCGATATTTGTAAAATCTTCACCAGCCAAGGCACAGAGCGGCTTCGAGCGCTTTCACCAAAAACGACAAAACATTTGTTCGACTTTGTCATTCTGAGTGAAACGAAGAATCGCCGCAAAAAACCCCAATGGGATTCACCCGCCCCACCCTAGCGAGTTGGAGCGAACGCACCATAGAAACGCCCACCGGCACAGCTTTGCACTCTGCCGCGCGCTGGGGGAACTTAACCCCCGAGCGATTGCCGGGTGTTCGCACAATTTTGTGCAGGCGTGCGCCCGCGCCGCTTGTACAAAATTGGGTGGGCACCATGCGGGCATAGCCCGTGGCAAAGCACGGTACTAGCCGGGGGTTAAGTTCCCCCAGCGCACCCCGCACAATACAAAAAACTGCCCACGCAGTTTCAATAATAAAGGAGCGAAAACAATGTTAAAAACATTCATCGAAGTTGTAGAAGTACACGCCCGGGAAATTATGGACTCCCGCGGCAACCCAACTGTAGAAGTTGAAGTAATTGTAGTAGACGAAGCCGATAACAGCTACACAGGCCTTGCAGCAGTGCCATCAGGTGCATCTACCGGTGCATTTGAAGCAGTAGAATTACGTGACGGCGGCGACCGTTACATGGGTCTTGGCGTAGAAAAGGCTGTAGACAACGTAAACGACATCATCGCAGACGAAATCTGCGGCATGAACGCGCTAGACCAAGTTGCAATCGACAACAAAATGATTGAACTTGACGGTACACCAAACAAAGCCCGCCTTGGCGCAAACGCAATCCTAGGCGTTTCTATGGCTGTAGCAAAAGCTGCCGCCGCGGCACAACGTATGCCTTTGTACCAATACTTAGGCGGCTTTAACGCAACACAACTACCTGTTCCTATGATGAACATCCTAAACGGCGGCAAACATGCAGATAACACTGTAGACTTCCAAGAATTTATGATTATGCCTGTTGGCGCATGCTGCTTTAAAGAAGGCTTACGCTGGTGTGCAGAAATCTATCACAACTTGAAAAAATTACTCAAAGCGCGCGGCCTAGCAACAGCTATCGGCGACGAAGGCGGCTTTGCGCCAGACCTTGCAACTCCGGACGAAGTGCTTGACCTTATCTTAGAAGCTGTAAGCAAAGCAGGTTACACACCTGGTTCAGACATCCGCATTGCCCTAGACGTTGCCGCAACAGAGCTTTACGGCGATGCTAAGAAAAACGGCAAAGAAGGTATGTACTACTTCGCAGGCGAAAGCCAAATGACAGGCAAAGAAATCTACCGTACAGCAGAAGAAATGGTAGATATGTACGAGGCGCTTGCAAACAAATACCCTATCATTTCTATCGAAGACGGCCTGGACGAAGACGACTGGGATGGCTGGAAACTGCTAACCGACCGCCTAGGTAGCCGCTTGCAAATTGTTGGTGACGACCTGTTTGTAACCAACCCAGAGCGTTTGGCTAAAGGCATCGAAATCGGCACAGCTAACTCCATTCTTGTTAAAGTAAACCAAATTGGTACTTTGACAGAAACTTTTGCAGCTATGAAAATGGCGCACCGCCACAACATGACCACCGTTATCAGCCACCGCTCAGGCGAAACAGAAGATGCAACTATTGCAGACATTGCTGTAGCTGTAAACGCCGGCCAAATTAAAACCGGCGCACCCGCACGTAGCGACAGGATAGCAAAATACAACCAATTGTTGCGCATTGAAGAGCAATTGGACGAAGTTGCAGAATATCCGGGACTTGATGCTTGGTTTAACTTGAAAAATAAGTAACATCTAAAAGCGGCGTTGCCGCTTTTTTTGTGCACAAAAATACACACTCGAAAATTTGTTGTATTGTACAAAAAAATCCGCTATCATCAGGTGCGGGATTTTATATCCTTATACATAATCGGAAGGTGGCATTACTGTGGCAATTGTAGATGTAATTAAATATAACGGCGGGCCAGATGTTTTTGCATGGAAACATCCCAGCGAAGAACTGGGCACTTGGACACAACTTATCGTAAACGAATCGCAGGAAGCTGTTTTGTTTAAGGGCGGCCAAGCCCTTGATGTATTTGGCGCAGGGCGACACACGCTCTCTACAGCAAACATACCTATTCTAAGCAGGCTCATCAATCTACCGTTTGGCGGCCGTTCGCCATTTAAAGCTGAGGTTTGGTACATAAACAAGATACATTCTTTGGAGATAAAATGGGGAACGCCAACGCCTATTCAACTTCAAGACCCAAAGTATAATATATTTGTTCCCGTGCGCTCGTTTGGGCAATTTGGTATTCAAATAAATGATTCTAAGCAATTTTTAACAAAACTTGTTGGCACGATGCCGCTTTTTAACAGGGACAATATTCTCAAGTTTTTTAGCGGTTTGTACATTACCAAAGCCAGAGATTCTATCGCTTCTTATTTGGTGAAAAAAGGCGTTAGCGTGTTGGAGATAAATGCCTATTTATCCGAACTTTCCGACCATATAAGAGAACGGATAGCACCGATGATGGACGAGTACGGCATAACGCTTTTAAATTTCTTTGTGAAGGATGTTAATGTACCGGAGGATGATTCCGCCGTTAAAACGCTCAAAGACGCCCTAGCCAGGAGAGCAAAAATGGATATTGTTGGATTCAACTATGTACAAGAACGCTCTTTCGATACGCTTGAAGGTGCCGCAACAAATCCAGGCTCGGCTCAGTCCGGAATTATGGGGGCGGGTATTGGTTTAGGCATGGGAATGGGCATTGGCGGCACAATGGGCAGCCAGGTTGGCGGCATAGCACAAAATATCAATATTTCAGAGAAGAAAAAGTGCCACAGCTGCAACGCCGACATAGATATGGCTATGCGTTTCTGCCCTACTTGCGGCACGGATACACAAAAACCAGTTCAAGAAGAAGGCACTGCCTGTAGTGAATGCGGTAAAAAGTTAACAAAAAAATATAAGTTCTGCCCCGGATGCAGCAAACCTTATAACCCCTGCATTTCATGTGGCGCAGATATGAAAGCAGACGCTACCATTTGCACAGAATGCGGAAAAGCGGCACCAAAACCATGCCCTAAATGTGGAACCGGCATAGAAAACGAAAATGCCAAGTTCTGCCCGGAATGCGGCGAGTCGCTAGCAAAAAAATGTGGCGACTGCGGTGTGGCAATAGACGGTACCCCTAATTTCTGCCCAGAGTGCGGCAATAAACTGTAGGAGGTAAAGACAAATGCGAAATAATAATGGTTTATTGCTAGGTATTATCGGATTAATCGTAATAGTGTTTACAATTACAGCGTTTTTTCTCTTGGATATTGAAAGAACTACCGTAACTTATTGGGCGTTGGCTTTCTTGCTATTATCCGAAGCTACGCTGTTCGGTGGCTTGATTGCGCTTAGGTCTACTGGTGCCGGGCATAATAAACTTTTTCTACGCGTAGGCGTTTCAACTGCTTTAACGTTGTATTTTGTAGCCACATTTATAAGCGTACTTTTTGCCAACTTATTTGCAGAACGCATAAACACCTTCATACTTATCCAGCTCGCTATTATTGCACTGTTTGCTATTATTACAATTTCTATTATTGCTTGGTCACGCAGCAGTGCTCACCAAAACGAACGAGACTATAAAAAAGTCGGAAGTAAAGAACCAAAGCGTGGAGGGTTTTAACATGAAAACAGCAAGGGCATCCGTTGTAGTAAGTGCTATCTTAGGCAAAATTGCAAGTGTAATAGGATATTCGATAGGAGTATTTGGCATTTTAGGTTTTATCGTTGAAATGAGTGAGGACCGTGAAACTTTTGGCTTTGTACTTGCATTTATTTTAATTGCTGTAGGAGTTTTTCTTGTACTTAAAGGTTTGCAAATAAAGCGCAGGATAAGGCGATTTAAAGAATATGTGTTCCTTATTTCGCAAGGCAAAACTTCGCTAGAGCACATAGCATCCAGCACATCACAATCTGTTGACTTCGTTAGAAGAGATTTACAAAAAATGATTAATAAAAGATTTTTTGCTAGTGCAGCCATAGACATCGCAACAAATCAAATTCTTATTGGAGGCGTTGTACCTCAGCCTGCCCCTTCAATACTCACGCCGCAAGTGAGTGTAGCTCCACCGCAATTTATAAATTTCACATGCTCCGGCTGTGGCGCAACAGGAACAAAACCAGAAGGCACACCAACACGTTGCGAGTATTGCGGTTCAGTCCTCGCGTAATAAAAGCACTGATAATAAAATAGGGGCTGTCTCGCTAAGCATTTTCATGAATAATTATACAAACCACGTCATTCCGGGCTTGACCCGGAATCCCCAAATCACAGGAACGTCGTGAGGGGATCCCGGGTCAAGCCCGGGATGACGGAATGATTTTGCATGTTTATTCAGCTGAAATGCTTAGTGAGACAGCCCCTATATTTCGCTTTATAATAAAGGGAGCATCTACTTATGCAAGATAATTCCCACACAATACGCCGTTACACCAACAACGATGAGGCCGCCCTCTTCGCATTAATAAAGCGCGAAGGCGAAGAATGGCAAGAATATTGGCTAGGCGATAAAAAGGCAAAATACAGTAAAGCCCTTACAAGCTCTATCGTCTATCTTGTATACGAAAACGAAACCCTTTGCGGGTACGCCCGCTGCCGCGACGACGACGGTTACGGCGTTTATGTATACGACCTTTTAGTAGATAAAGCGTACCGTGGCAAGAATTACGGGCAACTGCTCATGGAGCAAGCCTGCCACGACTTCCCGGATGTTGCAGTGTATGTCCTCGGTGACGTTTACCCCTACTATGAAGACAAACTAAACTACGAGATAGAGGGCAAAGTTTACATCGTCAAACCAAAAAGCTAGGGCGTGTTCCCACTAACGAATACGCACCTTTGCGTCAGATATTTTGCACCTTTTGCGTGCTGTTTTCCTTGTGTGCCTCCAGCACACGGCGTCAAAAATCACACAAAATCTACAAAAAT
>Ga0123355_10021370_pt1 | contig 10356 bp, 5 predicted proteins | sample TergutEmb28metaG_3_FD_89872 | JGI IMG/M metagenome (GOLD analysis project Ga0123355, IMG submission 89872) | Embiratermes neotenicus P1 segment gut microbial communities from Petit-Saut dam, French Guiana - Emb289 P1 | ecosystem: Host-associated > Arthropoda: Insects > Digestive system > Gut ... | reverse complement strand
CTTTAATTAGAATGAGATTTAATATTGCAAATTATGAAATTTTATATAATTAACATGTATTGTCTCACAGCCACACCAATTACATTGATCCTTATTCTACGTTACAAGATAAACATTTTAATGAAACGCATAATCTAGTTTTAACTGAAGAAAATAGTCAAAATATTTACAAATTAAATGTCTTCCTTGAAGTTCGAAAGCATTAAGAGGGGAATTTGTTGGTGCAACAGCGGGTTAAGTAGCGTTTGAGATGCATCCGGAAAGCAAGACTGGTACAGAACACTGCTACAGGATTGAGACAAGAGTTAAGACAAAGGAAACAATCACATATTTCTCTCAAGTGCACTACAAAGGAATACCAATCAAATTCTCTCAAAATCGTCCTGTAGTAAAATGAACGAAATGTCAAGAGGAAGTGAGAAGGCACATAGCTGATGGCAAAAACAATAGCAAGACCCAACACAACTTTGGCAGCATTTCTGCGTTTTTTTATTTGGGTATTTTGTGCCATCCCAGATATGTAAAAAGAGTTTTTCATAAGATGTCGGGAAGTCCAGCAATAAGAGAAGGTTATCACACACAGAGGAAATATACAGAACAACAAGAGTTGAAACAGATAGGTTAATCGGGAATATGTTTCAAAATTCGAAAAATTGAATGGTCCATATATACCCCAGAATAAAGTTCTAGGAACGGCCAATAATACAGCCACAATCCACACTCCACAAATTGTAGCCACAGTAGCATGCCGTGATGTTTGTGAAGAGACACGGACTTGGAGGGATTTCACTGTTACCCTGTAGCGCTGGAAGATAAGCACAGCTACAGAGTACGCTGTCAGACCGACTGCCATTTGATAGCAGAATTCGGAGACTAAATCTGCAATGTAATTATCATCCCATGTGTCGGTTATTAGCAAAGCTAGGGTATTAAATAGGAATGTTTGCGTTAAAAAAATCAGATCGCTTATACCCAAATTAAGGATGTACATGTAAGGGAATAGATTGCATTTTCTTGTTGCATGTGATAATGATGACAAGGATGACATTGCCTGTTATACCGAATGTAGAGAGAACGTACACTACTGGAATTCGTACACGTCGAATTAATTCGTAGACTTTAATAATTATAGACTTTTGTTGTTCAATTTCGTGATTTTCAAAATTCAAGTCAAATATAATTCCCTTAATATCCTGTAAGGACGGGTTGTTCTTTAAATCCCCGAAAGATACGTCCTTCAAGTACCACGGTGTAACACAATCTGGAGCCTTTTCCCCATAGAATGTCGTTTCGATACGATGCTGACACCATCGCAACAATTCCAGCAGCTGACTGTTGCAATGTAGCGGGTTTTCATACAGGTACAATACGGACAGTTTTGGCAAAATTAGTAATGTATTTATATCTAGACCCCTCAGATTATTGTAGCTCAGATCAAGCCATTCCAGTGCCGGGACGTTCGCAAATGTCGTATATGACACTGAACGTGCATTGCAGCCTGATATACCGAGATGTTGCAAGGAATGTGAAGTGATAAAATGGCGGTCGTTTGGTATTTGAAGGTCCGAGTTCTCTGACAAATATAGCGTTTCGAGATTCGGTAACCCTGAGAACGTGTCTGGGTGGAGGTACTGCAGTTTGTTTGCTTCCAAATTTATATAATTTATTTTAACCAACCCACAAAATACATCATTTTCCAAGTGTTCAATTTTGTTATGCGATAAATCAAGATATTTCAGAAGGCTGTATTTCTCAAATGTGCAAGGTATTATTTCACTTGTCTCGTTATAATTCAGGTTCAGTGCGGACAGTTCTGGCAACACTCTTAATGTATTTACATCTAGACCCCTCAGATTATTGTAGCTCAGAACAAGCCATTCCAGTGCCGGGACGTTCATAAATGTTGCAACTGACACTGAACTTACACTGCAGCCTGATATGTCGAGATCTTTCAAGGAATGTGAAGTGATAAATTGGCGGTCAGTTGGTATTTGAAGGTCAGAGTTCTTTGACAAATATAGCGTTTCGAGATTGGGTAAATCTGAGAAAGTGTCAGGGTGGAGGTACTGCAGTTTGTTTCCTTTCAAATTTACATAATTTATTTCAACCAACCCACAGAATATATCACTTTCCAAGTGTTCAATTTTGCTATGCGATAAATCAAGTTATTCCAGAAGGCTGTTTTTCTCAAATGTGCAAGGTATTATTTCACGTAACTCATTATGCCGCAGTGACAGATGTGTCAAATTTGTAAGCCCATTTAATGCTTCAAACTCTATTGTTTCCAGTCCACAACGTTTGAGGGAAAGTTTCTTCAGCTCTTTCAGTCCTTTAAAAATAAAGCTGCCATTCTTCAAGTATGTTATGTTGTTGTAATGAAGCTTGAATTCTTGGTCGATTGAGGAATAGACTGAAGGAATATTGTTTATTGGTTCACTTAAACAGGTGACATGGCATTTCCGTAGGGAACAGGATTCCCAACATTTCACATGACACGTTACTCTCACTCTTGCTTGCAAGATCACCAACAACAACCAGAATTTCACAGCAGGTCTTTGAAGCAAAAGCGAAGCCAACACCACAGTCAGTCCTGATGGCATGGCGAGCTGCTGCAATCTGCACAGAGAGAGGAACTGCAGTTGAACGTTACTATGTTTGCTATTATGACGTGGCGAAGAATAAGATGAGGACATTACAGAGCAGAGCATTTGAATGACTGCGAAATTTTGGAAATTGTATTTGAGCATTATGTTAGTTTTATACAGCGTCATGAGAGCTACCGTACGTTACAGGTTATGTCGCTTTTTGCTTTACGGTTCGATGCATTGTATAAAATGTCAGAGCAGGCTATTTCTAAATTGATGTCAGCAAAATTGTAACATGTACGTGGAGACCGACTCAGGGCTGAATTTGAAAGACTAGGACAAAAAAGAAATATTATATGTGTTTGAAAATTATTGCGCTTCTGTTTGTACAAGGCAAGTTGTGCTGAATGTGGTTGGGCTTTTAAAGTTCATTTCGTAATGTCCACGTTGAAGCTGAACACATTTGGCTAAAGTTACTTGGTTATGTTATTAACAACTGTATTCTAAACTTTTGGCGCTGCATCGGGTTTTGGCGTTAGTTAAGATAAGGCAATTATTTTGTTTTATTGTGCTTTTTTAGCGTTTATATACTTTTTTAAACTTCTAATTTAATTTAAATTGTTTACACCAATTTTATTTGTGCAGGTCAACACTTGTAGTAATATAACTTTAGTAACTCGCACTTTAACGTTTTTACAGTACAGTTAAACATTCAGTCAGCAGTAGGCAAGTAACACGAATCACAACGTCTTTGAGTCCCCGTTAGCATCACGACCTGATGAGGATTGTTGTGCTTTGTAAAGACAGAAAAGTGGTATACTCTTTTGGAGGTAATACGACGTACCGTACGAAGCAGTTTTCAGTGATCGGCTTAGAAAACCTAAACGGAATAGTGGCAGCACTATCACAATTATTGTGGCTAAGACGACGCTAGCTTGAGGTGACCAAATCATTCTAACGTAGTATCTCTTAGGGTAAGGACGTAGTTTAACCCAGAATCATTAACCTGGAAGGCATGAGTCATTAATGTCTGGTCCTGAACCAGTCGGTATGTACCGAACACTAACACCCCGCGCCACATATATACATGTACTATTGCATATCCTAGCACTGTGCCTCTGTCTCGAATAATGAGAATCTCCGCGTTTCTGTTTCCATATCAAATGATTTCTCATGTAACAACTGTTAAAATGATAGCATGTGTTGCTGTTGTGTTCTAAAAGGATGTTTAAAGCACTGTTGTTGATACATGTTATCATATTGTGTTTTTTTATCTGCTGTTGACGAAAACAATTCTGAATCTCACACACATACTTTTGTTAAATAAGTACCGCATAATATTGCTTTCCATTGTTAACACAGAACACTGACTTGAAAAATCTCCTTATTCCACACATCACACACTATCTAAATATTACGCCTTACTGTGACTCACACATTCAGACGCACAACGTCGAAACCAGGGTCTCGGGTTCGAGGTCGGACTGGTCCATTTGACTTTCATTGCATACAAGTGATAGTTTTTCATTCAAAAACTTCCGTTTTACCCTGTCAACACCTTTCCACCAATGATCTGTTTTCATGTTGTTCTGTATATTCTAATTGGTGTAAAATCTTTTACTGCGTCTTTCAATGAATTTATCATACATAACACTTAAGAATGCTGCGAATGCCTCGGTAGGGAATGGGGTGTGTGTTCTTGCACATAAAGTGCAGGTTTTATGAAACATATAATATAATTAGGTAGGACGTGTACAGACATGCCTTCTTCAAGGGGGAGAAGCCATTCTACATTAAGTGCAATTTGTTAGGGTGCAACATTATTAACTAAACATGTATATATGGTGCATTACGGTGCAACGGCAATCAGGAATTGTTGTGTCAATATCGTCAGTAATTAGACAGACACCAGTTGGCTCCGCGTCTACCCAGACGTGTAGATCGCTTACTGCATGAGGCGGTCGCAATTCGTCCCAATAGAAAGGTTATCATCTGATATGTCCAAATGTTACAGTAAGTGTTGTGCACATATTGTGAGTGTTAAATGTCTAGTGAGTTTGTCCGTAACTCCAAGCCACAACGGCACATACAGTTAACAGTGTGACTTATGTGTTTAAAACATAAACCGCTACAATTATATTACTAAAGCCTATAACGGTACTTATTAACACAGGGGTGATAAAAATACAATGCACAATTTAAAGTTAATTACAGTATGCAAGGCAAGTGCAACTGTAAAGAATAATTAAAGTTTTTAACTATTTATTACTTCCATTACCCAGTTCGAAATTAGTGTACAAAATCACACGATTAGTGCTTAATAGTGAAATTAAATGAAATTTTGCTTTAACTGGCGTTTTGTTTACGAACAGATTATTCTCTTCACGTTGCTATGCCTCACTGAACCAGAGCAGTGCGCCTGCAGTAAAATTGCGATGTCTTTAAAAATAATTTTGCCTAAACACATAATGAGGCTGGCCGCGAGGAGCCACATAAAATTAATTCTTGTAAGTTAAGCACATTGACGCTTGTTGAATTTTTTAGATGCTTTCACGTTCGTACAATTGGAAAAGCAACTAGTGGCTTCGCAATGTCTATCCACCTTCCGTACGGCCACGTGGAACATCTCGGCTCACACTGGACGTATTTACATTAAATTTGACTTGTGAACATTTTTCGAAAACCTGTCTTCAAAACTCAAGTTCTTTCGAATGTGACAAGTTTAACGGTTACGTTATGTGATGACCGGTAAAATGTAAAGGTAAATCAGTCCCGTTACAGGCTCGGAGGGGCCCAGAGGGTTCCAGGAATTTTAGGTTCCCAGATTTCGTGACAACGGCACGGGATGGTAGTTAGGTTGTCTGCCTTACACACCGGCCGCCTTTACCTCTAGGAAATGCACCTAGTACTCATTTCTGTTAGATGCTGAGCCGACCCCAGGGCCATGGTGGAGGAAGGATATTATGTCAATGAAAAATTCAATGACTACAGCTGGGATCGAACCAGCGGCATTCCGATTTGTAGCACAACACCTTAACCACTGTGCCACCGCATATGATGACCAGTATATATTTTTATTATCCCTTACTCTGCTATCAGCAAATTCAACAAATTTTCTCGAATATCCTGCCGTTTTTGCAATATTGTTAAAAATATTGTAGAGCTGGAATAGCCCCAGAAGACAATATGGTGCATGCGCATTACGTACTTGAAACCTAAGGCTACAAACACACTTTCAGTATATGTAATACTTACTGCTTTCCACAGCAAAATTGTTTGCACAAACGCGACTCAACGTCACGTTACACGTACACACAATGCCAGTCGTGTTTAATTTGTATTTAAACATTCAATTCGCATCTCACAGACAACACAGTGTAATTCCATTAGAAATACCTTCGTCCGTTCACTGTAACAATTGGACGGAGAGTATAAACACATTACGTCAAAATGTGCTGTTTTAGTGTTCAAACTGACGGGTCTTACAGTAAATGCTGTGTTTTAGACCGTTAATTACCGTGTCAAGTATGCAGAGAGCGGTCCGTCTACTAGCAGCGGTTTGAAAATTCCCGGTTTGGTCGAGCCGAGAAAGTACTTTAGTGAGAAGCTACAGAAATTCTGTCCGTAAGGACAGTAACTGCTGAAATGTTAAAACTTACCAATACTAAAGCTCAACCGACACACGGCCGGTACCACTGCTTTAATGTTGTGGAGGGACTGGCGTGATCAATTGATTCTGTTAGCTGTGCTGGTGGTAGCGTAGCTATATGTGGCCTTCAATGCCAGACAGGTCAAAGGTGATGACCCTGAAGTAAAGGGATACGCTGGTCCTCCAAGTTGGGTTTGGAAGTCGGGCTGAAAAACAAACCAATAAAAAATATGTTATATTGAGGTGCTTATAAGAAGAGGCTAAAGTCCAATAAGGATCCTAATGGTAGAAGAAGAAGTAAACGTTCAAAACAAATTTCTATCGCTTCAAACAACGCAATGGCACATAAATAACACACGAACATCGTAGGTACTTAACATTCATCACTGTTGCGAAGTGGGGGTTCCAATTTACCAAAACGAGTGTCTGTTAATCCAAGCTCCCCCCCCCCCTCGATCTGCCCTAAAATAAACTTTCCTCCAATCGCTGAAATACACTCATTGGCAGGAACATGAATTTTTCCGTCCCCAATGGACCGAATTTAATTTTTTAAAATTACCAACTAACTCGCTATACCAAACGGCGCGCACTGCAAACCCGGGAGTTCAATAAACAAACTTCTTGCTTAGGTTCCCTACTAACTTTCTCTGGAACAAATTATGACACCATGAAATGTCCAGTACGGCATCTCACAAGCAAACACCGTTACATGTCCCTCTGCCTTGAAGCGATATGCCGCCAACCTTCTTTCAAAACAAACTTCTCTCCCCAAACTTCTAAAGACAAACTTTGTGAACAACTACCCCAGTTCGTACTGTACGCCGAAATAAGGAATTCTTGTAATTGACATGTTCGGGGTTCGAACACGACCTGAGCTTGCAAGGTGATGTGTTCAGTAGATGGTGCCTGTGTGGTGAGACATTGTCAGATCGGAATTGAACCGTTACAGCTGTCAGGAAAAGGCATAATGATTATTGGTCGGTGGTAAATGTTTGACGGTGACGGCGTAGAATTTCATGTGCAAAAGCAGCATAAATAGAGATTTATTTGGCTTCTGAAGGCAAGACAGCAACGGAACAGTGCTAATGGATTGAGACACGAATAAATTAGAAACAAATATTTTGATCCAGGTGCGTGTACTTTACATTTAATTATTAGGAGGAATAATTTTGATACTTTGGCTCCAGAATGTTTCTGTTTTGCAGCGAAAATAATTAGGTTCCAAGACGCGTGATACCGCACATAGCTGGTCAGAAAAACATCATTAATTCGCAATTCAAAATTTTCAATATTTTTGCGCGTGAGGATATTATGTCTCCTCGGATATAGAAAAAGAGCCTTCCACAAGATGGTGGGCCGTCATATTGTAAGGTAATGCAATAACACACAGAGGAAATACAGAAGCCACAGTGTTCAAATATAATCACAAGTTGATAATTATGTTATAGATCCTAAGTTCATAGATTCACGACACAAATACTGCGATTGATCTATACGAAGAGCGAATAATGCAGCCACAATCCACACATCGCAAAATGTAGCCCTATATATTTTGTTAAGAGACACGGACGTGGAAGGGGTTCACTGTCACCCTTGTCGCTGGATACCAAGCACAGCTAAAGAGTATGTTGTCAGACCGATTGCCATTTGATTCAAAATGTAAGGATCGTACACACAAAGTTGCCGTAACTCTTCCAACAGTATATTCTGATTGCACAAGTCACGGAGAAATCTGCCATTAAATAAATCATATTGATTATAGCCAAGTTAAGGACGTACATATTGGGAGCGGTTCGCATGTCCTTGTGTCATGTGATAATGATGAGAATGACATTGCCGATTGTAACATATATAAATAGAACTTCACATACTGGAACTGGGGCCACTTTAAATAGATTAAATTAAATTTGTATGAAGCCGTGTCTTCAATTGCAGTGTAAATGGAGCTTGGATTTTTCCATGTGTATCTTTCCACAAATGCTACATGTTCGTACTATGACCACCGTGGACGCTTACTTTCTTACTTACATACTCCATGGAGCATATTCCTTCTTGAGAAGCTAACCCATTTTTCAGTTAGTCACAAAATTCCCCTCTCTTTATGGAACCCGAAGGTTCATTACCGCATTCAGAAGTGCCCGCCACATGTCCCTATCTTGAACCAGCTTGATCCCAATCCATAACCCCACATTCCACTTCCTGAAGATCCGTCTTAATTTTATCCTTGCATCCACGCCAGATTCCCAAAAGTTGTAACTTTCCCTCAGTTTTCCCCACAAATAACCTGCAGAAGTTTCTCCTCTCCCAACTTTCTCCGCCCAACTCATAATTCTCCATTTTATCACCGCAACAATATTGGGCGAAGAGAAAAAATCATTATTTCGTTTTATCCACTCTTTGTTATCTCGTCGCTCCAAACCCAAATGTTCTCCTCAACGCCCTATTCTCAAGCACTTTCAGCCTACGTTCCTCCCTCAGTGTGACGTCAGACACAATTTTATGAACCTTTTTTATTTCATGGAGTTACCTAATTCAATGAGAATATTATAAAAGATGTTCCTCCTAAGTGATTCATAACCTTTCTTGAAATCTATAAAGTACTGAAGCACTGCTTCGATTTTATTCCCACTTTCTCGAATATTTGACGAATCCAGAATACATGATCAGCAGTGGACCAGTTACTTTGAAATCCACATTGATAATCCACAATAATCTCCTCTGCATATGGATTTAAATTTGTCAGCATGGTTTTGGATGAAAATTTGACAAAATTTGGCAGTGTGATATGCCGCTATATTTACTACGATGTTTTATCGCCTTTCTTATACACACGTACAATGATCGACTCCTTCCAATCCTCAGGCAATTCTTCCTTTTTGCAAACCGAAAAAATAAGTTTATGGATCTCATAGCGAATTGTTCTACCGCCTGCCGTAATAAATTCTACAGGGATTTGATCAATATCTGGTGGTTTGTGATTTTTTATCTTCTGAATAGCAAACTCAATATTACTTGGCTCCGGCACTGGTGGTTCTATTAAGTGTATTTCTCTCTACCTAACATCATTACCCCATCTACATTAAATAGCTGAAAGAAATGGCACCTCCACCTAACCAAATACTGTGGCAGTCTGCAAACAAATCACAGTTCTCAAACTTCACTAAAGTAGTTCTCGGCTGGTATCCCTTCTTAAAGTAATTGATGCCCCTATATAACAGTCCCTAATATTTTTGATCTCATTGTTAGTTTCAAGTTCCTAAATATTACCTTTCAGATGTTTCTTCTCTTTTTTCCCAAAATGTCTGCCAGCTTCACGTCTTACATCGTTTCATATACATTGCTTTGGCTTGAATCCTGTACCCATCGACGCTATATAATCTTAATATTTTACAGCTCCTTCAAGTGGGACATTTATTTCTGTCACTCTTAAAAGAGTCAGCAAAGCCGTCGGTCAGCAGGCCGGTGTTCTGGTATAGAGAAAGTTCCGGTTTGGCACTTGTGTTTGAGTATACATACTGTTCATATTGTCGGAGAGGGGTATAATGTAGGGAGAGGGAACATGTGGATCCTTCGATACGGTAGGTAGCCTGACCGTGGGAGGGCGGGATATAATCTGAGTTATTCTTTATTGCATTCTGCTCAGTAATCAGGGCTTCTGAACTTTAAAACATATGAACATTTTGTTAAATAAAACTAAAAATACATTGAAGAACAATCAGTTGTTTACGTAAACCAAATATCTTGAAGAATTTTGAATGTTATCTTGCAGTTGATGCCGTGTAAGGAAAAGGCAGTATATCAAGTGTAGAGCGCTTCTGATTTGTTAATTATTACAACTTGTTTTAAGTTTTACACTTAAGTTGTGACGTTATGAAACCGCGATGGCTTAAATTAACATAAATTATATGTAAGAAGCCATGCTATGTAGTGGGTCCCTGTCACCACGGCATGGCGCGTCCTCAGGTTGCGGATAGAGTAACGACCTCCGATAAGGAGGGTAGCTGCGAATAAATTGAATAAGCAGTCGCGGACAGCCGACGAGGGGTGGTCCTCCAGCTTGGGGGTTGGGCGAGTTGCTAACAACCCCTCCCTGTTAAAAACTAAGTTTAGTAACACTCACAT
>Ga0123355_10021367_pt1 | contig 10356 bp, 6 predicted proteins | sample TergutEmb28metaG_3_FD_89872 | JGI IMG/M metagenome (GOLD analysis project Ga0123355, IMG submission 89872) | Embiratermes neotenicus P1 segment gut microbial communities from Petit-Saut dam, French Guiana - Emb289 P1 | ecosystem: Host-associated > Arthropoda: Insects > Digestive system > Gut ... | reverse complement strand
TGCAACCGATACGGCTACCAGTCAGCGTCAGTCTCCGCAACTGCTGCTGAACTGCAACCGATACGGCTACCAGTCAGCGTCAGTCTCCGCAACTGCTGCTGTATTGCAACCGATAGGGCTACCAGTCAGCGTCAGTCTCCGCAACTGCTGCTGTACTGCAACCGATACGGCTACCAGTCAGCGTCAGTCTCCGCAACTGCTGCTGTCATGCAACCAATACGGCTACCAGTCAGCGTCAGTCTCCGCAACTGCTGCTGTACTGCAACCGATAGGGCTACCAGTCAGCGTCAGTCTCCGCAACTGCTGCCGTAGGCTTTCGCTTCGCGTAATTTCTTGGTTCGGTGACTACCAGCATACAGAAACTTTTGGTGTCTGCTGCTAATTGAACCCTGATTCCTCGTTCACCCAGTCCGTGTCCTAGTCATTATACCACCTCAGCTACTCAGGCTCCACTGTTGATGGTAAGACAGAGATGCACAAATTTTCCAAAAATCTAGGAGCAAGAAAGGTGGCATGAAGCCAGTTCAATACTCACGATGCACGAATATTAGACGCCACCGTATAGAATTTAGTCGCCACGACGACCGAAAGCGTAGGATTTTGCGCACCCCCGTTATAAGACGTAAACTGTATGAACGATTGGTAGCTTGAATATGTAATGATCTTCATTCCATGGTTAGTGAATATCCGTCAGTTGGTTTGACAGTTACGACACAAAAATACTTACATGCCGACAGACAATATTCATATGTACATTACATATATTACATTACCCATTACATAAGCCTGTGCACACGAACAACACACACGCCACTGTACAATAACAGATAATTTGCTTTTTTTACATAGAAAATGTGCGGAATTAAGGCCTGTGCAGGTGTTTTCTGCGAAACTACAGGTCGTAATACGTATACATGTCACTGGCTCAATGGAAAACAGTGAAAATAAAGAATGAGTGTACAAAGAGTGCAATAAAATGGACAAGAGAGGCAGAAGGGGGGAGGAGTCGCCTGCAACTCCTTTGGGAAATCAAGGCGGAAGCCACATACACGTCTTAAGCTGCGGAATAAGAGGGTTCTAAATCTGACTCAGACAGTTCCACCTGCTCCACTTGCCGATACATGGAAAACGCCTTATTTGTGAAGTGGCAGCTATGCGAGTACTTCCCAAATTTCATTAACACTTCCCATATAGAGATTTAAACAAAAGGACAACTACCGCCTGTTGTGTCTACTTGCAAACGTCCCACATTGGGTTATAACAGACAATATAACGGAATGGACGACGGTAAAATCCTGTTCGTGTTCCGAGAGCGGCAAGAGATTTGCCTCCGAACCGACTTGGTCCCACACCCAGTACCAAGATATATTTCTCTCGGAATAGGAGGGGGGGGGGTGTGAAACGACAGAACTCACCTACATCAACTTTCGAAGTTAAAAGGGGCAGCTTTACCTTTTAATAGACACTTGTGAAAATAAAATAGAAACTTGTATACACCAAGCATATCTGCTCTGAGCATTCTGACCATTCATCACTTTACATGCAGCTGCAACTGCCGCAACTCCTTCTGTGTCTGGGGTTGAAGAAGGCACATACATTGAGTGTGAGTGTGAGTGTGAGTGAGTGTGTGTGAGTGTGTGTGAGTGTGTGTGTGTGAGTGTGTGTGTGTGTGTGTGTGTGTGTGTGTAGACACATTGCTAAGCAAAATCTCTGGACCCAAGGTGGAGAAGGTCTGCTGTTATACACTTAGAAACTGTTACCATATTCTCGACTTGAAAAAGATACAGTATATACAGTTAATTAAAATTCACAGATTTTGGCAGGTTTGTGTGGTTGCGGCAGAGACCTCTTATTTTCAGGGGGGAGGGAGAAGGACTTCAAATATTATATATTAAAGCGCTCAGAAAAAAAGCTGTGACATAAAGAGTAAAAAAAGTGTCGTAGTTAGGAAACTGACATATTTGTACGCTACTACATGTATATGGTGTAGAGAGATCACTAAAATACTGGAAATGTTAGTTACTTGGGTGATTCTTTCATATATCCGATTATCTGGTACTTAATTTATCAGTGAAAATTATTGTCAATTAATCGGAAAGTTAATCGCTCAGTCAGCTATTAAATCACATAACAGGTAAAGCTTTCACGCCCATGAAAATTTAAATTACCTTAGTACTTATGATACCACACTGTTCTGTGAATCCACCGACGTTTCGGCTTAATCTGCTGCTTATATTTCAAAGGACAGCATAAAGACAGAGGCACCAAGTTCTTCTAAACCGTCCGTGAATATCGACGTACTTGCGCGGTGAAGGAACCCAGAACACAACAATCTTAGCTACTTCACTGGGTCTAGTCCGTTATCTGGTTTGCTCTGGCTGGTATTTCTCAAATTTCTTTCCTATCTGCCTACACACGTCATAGTTACAATTAAGCACGGATGCCTGATTCCCATTTCACGTTCTCTCCTTTTGCCGTCATTAATTTACATTTCATGACAACTACATCATCACTGAATGAGTTCAATTTCTCTATCAGCCGCGCTGTATACGATTCGATAATTCTCTCTTTACGTACAAGGCTGAGTAGTCAATTTCATATGCCCATCAGAATGTACCATTTCGAGCAGTATTAGCTTTGACTGATTGATCTGCTCTGTAATGGTGCATTGGAAACGTCACCTGCCACAGGTTATTAAATAGAATATTATGTTCCGGCCTGCGCTTTGTCTGTTACACCGGTTTGAATCGGTAATTGTAAACAAAACAATGTACAATTGTCGATGATCAAAAAAAAAAATCTTTTACTTTGCTAATCGATCGGCTTTACATGCCAGTTGTCACACAAACTGGTAACACAGCCCGCAGAATAACTTCACGTAGATTAAAGCCTTACACTAGACACAAATAACACTAGACAACCTATACGAATCACAAAGATGGTCATTATTAGACCAATTTTCTTCAAATATTACTTCGTCCTTACGTTTACTCTTGCCTGCGCATTTTGTTTTCACATATATGTAAATGATATACCATACAAAACAGTAACAGACTGATTTAAACCAAATTAGAACAACAGACAAAATCGTATTTGACGTTCAGGTGACCGCACATCGTGATAAATTCTTATAATAAAACCAACTAGATGAACTAGTTTCTCAAATTTATTTTGGGAATAAAACTCTACATGTTTCGGACAGTTCCCTGTCCATCATCAAGAGTTTTTCATTGTACCCACAGCTAATGGTATATGTCATACAGGTTTACTGACAGCTTCCGAGCTGTTCCGTCCTGATCCTGCTCGCAAGCTGTCAGCAAACATATATGACATATACCATTGCTGTGGGTACAGCGAAAAACTCCTGATGATGGACAGAGGAACTGTCCGAAACATATAGAGTTTTATTCCAAAAATAAATTTGAGAAATTAATGCATCTAGTTGGTTTTATTTGCTGTGCTACAAATCGGAAGGTCGCTGGTTCGATCCCAGATGGTGTCTTCGGAGTTTTCATTGACATAAAATCCTTCCGATCCCACTATGGCTCTGGGGTCGACTCAGCCTCTAACAGAAATGAGTAACAGGAGTATTTCCTGGGGGTAAAGGCGGCCGGTACGTAAGGATGACAACCTACCACCATCCTGTGCCGTTGTCACGAAGTCTGGGAACCTTAACTCCTTGGAACCCTCTGGGCCACTCCGGTCCTGTAACGAGACTACTTTACCTGGTTGGTTTTATTATAAGAATAAAATCGTATGTTACACCAAGCTCGAAATGTAACCAGAAAGCCTTCTTTACTCCAACAGCGAAGAGAAGAACTTGCTTTTACAGTCTAACATACTGATGTCCCACTTTAGCACAAAACCGCCCGTTATTTAATTTGATAATTGTAGAACCCTACTGTCAGTTCCACTTACAGTCTGCCAAGTATACAGTTTTAATTAATCTGAGCCCGGATTACACACTTGACCTTCATTGAGGCGAAAATCGCCATGAATGCCTATGCGCTTTCCAGTTCGCCAGCGAGCCTAATTTCATTTCTTGGGAACAAAAGTACCGTAATGAGACTAACATGCTGTCCGTACCCGTGATTCGGTTTTCAAATTTTGAACCAATTCATCGAGTTTCATGAACTCCGGTATATGTGTTACGTGATCAGAGACGACCTCCAACTTCGAATTTTGAAATTTGCACAGCATGGTGGACGCGCGAACTTGCGAGATAGGAAACACACCAGCGCCAGCTAATTTCAGGAACTGAAGTGATGTGTGGTCAACAATCGCAAATATTCGACCGTGCGAAACCTCAAAATGTTACTCAACACACTCAACGTGAACAAAATCTGTACTTCAGCAGTGGTATGCCCATAAAGACGTAACACAGTCCTCTCCCAAATACATGGCACTGCAGTTTACTAAATATGATACCTACGCGATCAGAACTGAATCCTGTGACAATCCGCTCAGAAAATGAGTGTACATCTAATTTCTATCTTATTGTCGGATTGCGTATTTACACAGCCTAAATACAAAACAACATAAGGCACACAGGACTGTTAATCCATATAAGATAACATTACACACTGCATGATAGTCCGTGCTCGATCTACAGGGCACTCTGTGCAATAAAACAGTAAGAAAGAGACTCATCGCACCTATTTTGATTTTAACCGGTCTTTAATTTTATCTCATTTTAATATTATCCCACTATTTGGAATGATAAATTTTAATACAGATTATGATAACCACTGCTTATAAATTACAGCCTTTACCGGTTATACTTCCTGTTTTATGTAAACACTGCCTGGTAGTAGACACAAACACCGGCCGAAACATGTTGTAGTGAACACAAAGGATACATAGTATTCTTGGCAGTCGTGCTAGTCTGAATATACAAACCATTCAAAATAACCCTAGGCGTCAGGATTTCTACCCTGAACGTCTTTAGATGAATCGCTGTCTCTTACCACACGCAACATTTTTGTCTTTTCCTGCAGCACTGCGGCCCAACGCGGGCCATGGCCTCCTCATTATTGAGTTTTCTAGATCACACACAGCGAGGCATCACAGTCGGTAGGACTCCTCTGGACGAGTGATCAGCTCGTCACAGAGACCTCTACCTGACAACACACAACACTTACAACTCACGACACTCCATGCCCCGGTGGGATTCGAACCCACGATCTCAGCAGGCGAGCGGCCGCAGACCTACGCCTCAGACCGCGCGGTCACTGGGACCGGCACATGCCATATTATTAGACGACATATATTACAGGAAGCGACAGGTATCATTGTTACACCAACGCAAGTAAACATACTCGTACATACAAAAACTACGTTTACAACTGTCTTCCTGAAGATGAACCCATGAGGTTCAAAACATGTAGAAGACGTAAAAAATTAAAAAAAAATGAATTAAAGTATCATCATAATAATACATCTTCCATGGAGATGGGCCACTCGTTGACCCGTTCCGGTCTCACGTATCCAGAAATCTCTTCAAAGGTCTACAATGATTCCTTCTGCCAGTTGGGGAGTAGCATTTCATTGCCCTGGGTAATCTATTTCGAGGCATTCTATTTACATGCTGTATCCAGTTCCTCTTGTATTCCAGTAATGTTTCCAAAACTGGTGTTATTTTTAGCTCCTTTGCAATTGTGTGCATTTGTTTTGTAATCTGTCCAAGTGTGTCCTTCTGTTCTTCTCATGTATTTCATCACTGCTGCTGTTATTCTTCTGGCGTCACTTGCTTTAATAGTCCAAGTTTCGCTGCCATATAAAAAGACTGGAAGGGCTAGTGCATTGTATAGTTTATTCTTGTTTTCTTAAAGGTTTTTTGTGGTCTAAACACATTATTTAAAATACCTGTAATTTTCAAAAAGTCATTTAATTTGTTATCAATATCCAATTCTCCTTCATAAGATATATTTCCTAAATAGTTAAAAAAATTTACTTGTTCTATAATTTTATTATCTATTACAATTTTAGTTCTCACTGTATCTCGTCCTTTAAATGCCATCCATTTTGTTTTCTGTAGCGATATAGTTAAACCACATTCTGTTATTATTTGATTTAATTTATGCGCAGCTTTCTGTAGGTCATCTTCTGTGTCTGAATTACTGTATTAATTCGAAAAGTGTGCATTTCGTTGGTTTATGTTGCATAATTATATCACAATCCACAGTGCCAAAAAAAAAAAAAAAAAAATTTCGCAGATCATTGTTACACGATTATTCATTGAGAAGCAGATCTGTGACGGGAAACTCACATTACAACATGAAAAGATGGGCAAAATCATATCCGTCGATTTCTACGCATACACCAACAACATCGTTCGCCTCCATACTGTGTTCATGCCACTAGCACAATAAGACAGCATTACAACAGTGACAGGGCGCATTAATGGCTGCAACTGACTTCAGTTCAGTAAATAAGAATGATAGTGCGCGTTCGGTTTGGACAGATGGTTTTCGTTACAAGGTGAAGTGCAAGAAAAATGCCCTGGTTGGAATCTCAGTCCCTAATAAAAAAGTTCCGGGTTTATCAAAGGTCTAAGAATTGCATATAGAAAATGAAGCGGTTAACAATCTCGTTCTTGGCTTTATGTCAGAGTACAGAGGAGTAGGGAATACATAATTGTATTAGGAAACACGAGAACTGAATTTCTTTATGCTTTAACTGCAGTTCTGGCGGGCGTGTGTCCCTGTTTCTAAGTACACGGAGACACCAATGTCTCTACGGGTCTCTTAGGCTGCTCGCACACTAATGGAACCAAATCCAGAGATATCGAGTAAAATTCAAACTTCACTCGAATCGACCTGAATGGTACAGTGTATGTACAAGTACACAAGAATCCTATGCAAAAGGAATAGGTCTCAGCAGGTCATAAGGTTTCTGCAGCCAGGTAGCTAAGGATTTCTTACTTTGGGACATGTTGCTGCGTCATGGGGAAAACGGACACCGAATGTTTCCAGGAAACGTAGTTCTCAGAGAAAAGGATTACCCAATGACGCAGTGTCATATACCAGCAGAACGGAGTTCTCAAATGAGTCTAAGTTTGCAGCATCTTGGTGCATAAGATTGGGTTCGCCTTGAATGATCTCGATCCAGTCGGTGTGCCAGCAGCACCAGCAAGCTCAGTAAATACATACATACACACACACACACACACATACATACATACATACATACATACATACATACAATCCATTGATCCACACGCGTGTCACGAAGACAATAGGATGTGGAAAAATCCTTAAATACACAAATATACACAACAAAATTCAGAAGCCGGGGAATCACCCAAAAGAAAGAATACAACATAATACGACGGAACTTGGAAATAAAGAATAATTAATTCACTGTCATAAATTTCATTTTATTTGTTTTATCTCGATTTAGATCTTACTTATTAACAGCAAATCATAACAGTAAATATATACGACACGTGTATGCATCCGCGGTGTTTGTTGTACGACAAACCTTTGTGTTTCACAAAACAGGTAGCAAATTAATTGATACAAACTACAGACAAGAGCGTACCAGTTAAACTTAACACATAGAAATAGAGACAGCGTGGAAGAAAGAGAAAGAGGGAGAAGACGACGAAACATACGAAGGAAATATAAACCAGAAAGGAAATGAAAATAGAATACTTTGCGAGAGATTGCGTTCTCGCGTGGGACATGATGCCGTGGAGAATGGTACAATACAAAAGCAGTAGGCCCAGGCTCACTGCTCAGCACCAATATCCCCCTTGACCCGCTAATCCTGTCCTTCCCCTGCATAACATTGCATTTTTCCGTGACGCATACTCTTCTTCGATTAACCTGAACGTGGAGGCAGCAATGTCATCCGAAACGCTGGTAGCTCTATGCCAATCTACGCGGCGTCATATACAGGTAGACGAAAATCTTAACGTTCTTCTCTCTTTGCACGCAGAAGGTCTCTATATTCAAAACGGCCTGTACATATGCTGTCGCCATCATTAGGTTATACGTATGAAATATTTCAAACCGATCAACGGCAGTGACTGTGTTACTGTGGTCACATTCGCTGCCGGTAAGCTGTGCGATTGGTAGCATGGCGGTCGAAAAGTGGGCAATACAGAAAAAAAGGAGCATGACAATGGCGAGGAGGGCATGGTGGCACCGTGTGTAAAAGAGATAAGCACCACAAGTTCACTTGTCCCATTCATGCACTCATGAACACACACCCAGACAGAAGAAGATCTGTAGACGCAGTGCGTATATATACTTTGTATTAAACAGTGGAACCACCGTGAAATTAGAAATTTTAATGGAAACCAGGAAGCAGCTACTCACGTCAAGTTCCGCACGCTGTGTTTCTGTGTCTCTGTGTTTGAAACTAATCCCGATCTTAGCACTTGTTCTCCATACACCGCATCGCGGCGGATTCAATACAACTCGTACACACACGCCTCAAGAAGTGAGGGAAGAATTCAGTCAAACCTGGTGCACACACTGTAGGAACAGCCGGCAGGCGATGCTTCCATACTGCTAATTAAAATGAAATATCTTGCTAATTAACTAGGTAAGTAACCAAAGACCTAAGTTAACTAGCTGATTAAAGTGCAAAGTAACAAAATGTACTGACAAACAACCAGTCAATGAAATATACATGTACCTGGTATGCAACCTAACTTATTGAATCATCATGTAATCAACTATCCAATCTAACTAATTAATTTAAAAAAGCCATCAACCAAGAACATATGTAACTAGTTAGCTAATGCGAATCCAAAATATCGCAAAGAGAAAAAGTACAAGTGGTTGTCGCCTGCATTGAAATACAAGACCGACATTCGTGAGGGAGAATGAGGAAAAAAAACGGAAGGTGTTGAGATCTGCGTTCTTTTGGGATATTATGCAACTTGTAGTGGTAAATCCTTACCGAAATATCGGGACAATCTATTGGTCCCGAAACGTTGGTAAGACATTACGACTATAAGCTGCATAGCGGCCCTCAAACGCGCAGATGTCATCTACTTCGCGGTGAAAATCTCAATTCACGCAGAGAAGGTCTTAATCAGAACAGTGCATCCACGAGCCTGGTTCTAAACGGAGATCCGTTGAGTACGCAGTAGTGGTTCAAAGCCACCTGCTATGACTCAGTAAAAACACAAGCACTTATTTTTATTTAAACACAATAAACACAACGGTACGTCTGCCACTGAATTAATGCAGCAGTAGTGTTTACCTTCTCAGAGTACAACACAGAGTGGAGAAAGAAAGCTGCATTCCAGGCGCTGTGCGACTCCCTCCTAATTGATCCGCGTTACGGCGAACTAAAGCGAGAACTGCTGTCTTAATAACGGGAAATAATTCCCTACACTCCAAATTAGACGAGACATTTGAAGTCAAGGACCAGGCCAAGATTCAGGTAGACGTTGACTTATCACGACGGGGACCGGGTTAATTCTAGTGTAGTGGTGAACAAAATGGCAATGAGGCAGGTTTCTCGTCGAGTGTTGTAGTTATCCTCTGCCAATCATCATTTCACTAAACGTCAACACCCACTATTGGAGTCAAAAGTTAAAATTTAAATGTAATTCCGCCCCCAATACTGTATAACGATGATGTCCCCTATTACTTACCTCACGGCAATTCCCTCGCAAATGTACGAGCTTATGCCTCGACAGCGAAATCTAAGCCAGTCCAGTTATGGTCACTAGATTCAACAGCAGGTTAAACAGTGACATAACAGGCAATATAAGTATAAGGTGACAATGCGTCGCGCTCGCGAACCTAGGCGAATTCGCCAACACGGCTGAGTTGCTCGCAATGTAGTCTTCCTGTTGTTACTCTTGCAGTAATAATGAGTTCTTTCTGGCAAAGTTGATCTACACACGTTACTGTAAAGTCATAAATACTGAAAAGGTTGCAATGGGAACGCAACAATATGTTTATTGGGCATTTCAGCACTAAGATTTGCTGTCAACAATGATTTTATGGTGATTTTATATCACCGGTAACAATTAAACGTAGTTAGGTCTTCACGGACAGCGGCCGACATCTTTGTCCGATTTTAATCAGATTTGGATTTTGTCAATTTTTATAAACGTCGTCTCCAATATGAAATCCGACACAAATCCTTCCAGTGGGAGCCGAACTGATACATTCGGACAAACAAATGAACGAGCGGATATGCCGAAGCTATTAGTCGCGAACGCGACTATGCGAACGCGACTAACAACAGAAATTGCCTTTTTAAGTGAGTCGGATTACCTCCAAAAAAATTTTGAAAAACTGAACGAAAATAAAAAGAAGAAATTAAGGGTAAATTATACACCCATATATATATATATATATATATATATATATATATATACAAGTT
>Ga0123355_10021366_pt1 | contig 10356 bp, 5 predicted proteins | sample TergutEmb28metaG_3_FD_89872 | JGI IMG/M metagenome (GOLD analysis project Ga0123355, IMG submission 89872) | Embiratermes neotenicus P1 segment gut microbial communities from Petit-Saut dam, French Guiana - Emb289 P1 | ecosystem: Host-associated > Arthropoda: Insects > Digestive system > Gut ... | reverse complement strand
TTACCCTAGCTCTCGTGAAGTGAATTGCCTTACTTTTACTTGGATTTATTTTCATCGCATTTTCAACCGCCCACTCCCCCAGCCTGTCCAGGTCTTTCTGAAATTTTTCCATGTCGGCATTATAATTTTTCTGTAAATTACACAATCATCAGCAAAAAGTCTAATAGTTGATTCCATATTCCTCCAAATATCATTTACGTAGGCCAGGAACAGAAGTGGATATGTATATAAGATTTGAGGTTTGCATTGCTCAGAAAACTTGTGCAAGATTTCACGTTCTTATGGCATTCAGTATTGAGTTTATGATCTTTGGGATGTGATGCTGTGTAGTTTAGTGTATCAATACAGCTATTTGGGGTGTAGCTTTGTGTAGTTCAGTATACAGTACCATTATTAGGGATGTGATGCTGTGTAGATTAGTACATCAGTACCAGTGTTTGGGATGTGATGTTGTATAGTTTTATATATCGATACCACTGTTTGGTGTGTAACGCTTTGTAGTTTGGTAAACAATGACTATTATTTGGAATGTGGTGCTGTGTAGTTTGGTATGATGGTACCAATATTTTGGAGTACCATCACTTTGTATTGTTTTGCTCACTTCCTCCATTTTGTATATCAAGTAATACTTTTTGCCTGTTACCCATCTCTTATAGGCTGAAGATTGAGGCAGGAAGCTTCATTGAAAAGTTGGTACCTGTGAAAGTGTACCAGTCAGTATGATATAACGTCACCAATGGTGGGAAGGTACACAGCAGTATTCTCCAAATAGCTTAATTTGAAGTGAAAATTGGGAGAGTATTTTTCTAGTTTGTAACACCATGTACTCTGCTAGCTGACTACTGACATTTGTAGGAACCTGGTGTATCTCATCATTGGGACAGAAATTAAATTTCTTGTGAAGTGCGCAGCATTACATCCCAGGAGATGGTATTCATAGTCAACAGTGTATGCATCTCAAATCTTGAATGGAATTTCTTTGTTTCAGGACCAGATGAAATCAGAGTGTAAATTTTCAGAAAGAACCAGCGATGTATAGATATGGACCAATCAACAAGACCGGACAAGAACTCTGTTTCTTAACCTGGTTTTACTTGGCAGGGATTACAGTTAAATGAACCTGTACTATTGAAGTATGAATCGTAGATCTCCACTCTTAACAGTGTTGACCAAACCATGAACTTATTATATAAGTTACATATACACTTACATGAACAGGTACAGTATACACCACTAATCCATATTTTAGATATATTCTTCAAGTTAAAATATAAGACAAGTGGTTTCATGGAAGTAAAATAGTGTCAGTGTTATTTCTACCAAGCATGATTTTCTGTCTTTATGGTAAAGAATGCTATGTTTTTCCCTCTTCAGTTCTACGTGTAACTAATGAATTGATATGCTCACTCAATTTACATATGGTCATTTACACTTATGTACTAAATGATACTGCTGTCTGCTGCAGTTGATTTCCGTGATATGTCACTAATTTTTCCGCGCAGCGTGAACACGGCAAGATTAATTTGAAATTTAAATTTAATGAAAATGTTCTCCTGAAATATAATGAGGGTTTTAATATGAAGTCCTCAGGAACCTTATCAGACACACTACACTCTCTTGTCATAACTTCAGACACCAGATTACAGGTCATGCCAAGGTGGATATCAATACCGTTTAGTGTTCAAGAGATTCCAATTTTGATTGTAAGCCCAAAGACCAGCAATTGACATGGACATTGTAGTTAAATAATAAAGTATTAAATTGTCTTAATATATATTTTGTTAAGAATTGTGCCGAAGTTCATGAAGGTGTCAATGTGCATGGCCAGCGCTGTCTTATTATGCTGTGACTATGATTTATTGTAATTCATACTCAGCACTTTAACATACTCAGAGTACTAGTAATAAAGTATTCAGGTGCAGATAAAGCTGTCCATTTATATGCCACAAAGGCATATGTGGGAACCTGTGTTAAAAGCTCCACATGATCCAAACCTCAGCAGAAGGTGCGAAGTGAGCGGTCAGCCACACGCTCCGTCAGCTTTACCTCTGCAGTAACTTCTCCCTGTAACCACTGAACAGGAGACTGGTTGGGCTGCAGAGCTGGTCTGGACACTTCTGACAAAAGAAAGATCTCTTGCTCCTGCAGTGAGTTGAACCACGATTCCTAGTCGTTCTACTGACTGTGTTCCACCTGCTTTATCGTTCAGCACCTTGGTGTGCTAGCTGCACAGTGTTTGATACTTTCCATTTAGTTCCCAGAATAACTTGTAACAGTACTGCAGCATGCTGGCTTCCTGGTAAGACCAGATTTTTAAATTGTATTTAGATTACCTTTGGTCTGTAAAGGAACATAATTAACACTGGAATATGGATTCCAGTTACAGTGACTTTGCATTTGATATTTTATCAGACGTTGTCACTGATAAAAGTTTGTAAGAACTGTTGAATTTTGAGTGAGCTGGTGTTTGGAGTTAAGAACTGAGTTTACCAGGTTTCCCAACTACATCATAGTGCTGATAAATATCTCCCTTTTCATGTAGCCAACTTTGTAATATATTTCATAATAAGACTACTTCATTGCATCCCACTGCTATGTTTAACATACACATTTTCAATTTAGAAAATTACAGTGTTTGTCAGACAATATTATACACCAGAGTGTAAGAGACAGCCAGATTTCAGAATGAACCTGAATTTACCTTCAGACCATAAGACACACAGATCTTGTGTAGCATATATGTTGAATAAATGTCACATACACTTTGGAAAATACAGTAACAAAACCTCATTGCACAGATGACATTTTAAGAAAAAATGACAAGGTATGTTAGTACTACAGCGATTGCTCATATAATGACCACATATAAATTTAAACATAAAGGTGTGCCCATATTTAATTAAGCATCATGCCATGAAGGCACAGGGGAGTGGAGGTATAGCTCCATGTATCCTTAACCTCAGTGCTGGTTGGATTTTAGTGGTTATTTTTACACCCTAACCACTTAAACGCCAAGGAAATTGCAACCAGTATCACACAGAGGTATGGCAGTTGTGTATCTGCTCACATTTTTACTCATTTCCATCTCTTCTGAATGCATGCAATTCTCTTGTTCGGTATGTGACTGCTGTTGCTTAAGGAGATCCTGTTTGTGTTGGTACGTAATAACAGCAAATATTTTCTTACAATGACACATTCCTCTGAAACATTTATGTATACTGTAGAATCCGGTGGTAACATTTTCAGTTGATGCAGTACCTTGTCTATAGAATCAGATATTCCTAGGTACCAATGAATTCCTTGCTGTTAACATAGCATTATACTAGTCACTTAGAACAACACCCCTTTATAATGACACAAAATATTCAGTCCCTTTCATGACATTATAACCGATTTAAATTGCATATCCAGCGGACTAGTGTGAGTCACTCCCAGAAGACCAGTTTTAATATTTATTGCCACCAGAACAGTAAATCCTACTGAAGAGATATCATTGAGTATAAAGAGCAAAGATATAACACTCATTACATGCCTGTGTTGAGGTGGTAAGTTTGGAAGTTTTGTAGCAGCAGGTTTTCATCTGTCAACGTGCATAAGAAAGTTATGTCCAAAGGTGGGAAAGGGTTGGAGTATCATGATGTGCTGTTTTGTTTCGTGGTGGTGTTTTAATGTCTATGAATGTGGTCATTAGTGTGCATTACCTGTTTGTGCTAACGTGGCGGTCTGGAGCACAGTGTGACTAGCATCATTGCGACCTACCATGGAGCATGGCATACTTTGCATTGCAGTGTTCGTCTGTCATCACAGTATCCCATTTGTACTTGTAAGTCTTCCAGTAAATATTTGGTACATCAAATCACAGAAGTGACTATGGTCAAATAAAGTGCATTGACCCTTCCCATGGCAAAAATTTAGTGGAACTCATCAGTTCTGTTTATTTTTTCTGTCATATTTGAAACATTTGTTATTTTTTTCTTTTTCATTCATATCATTCAAATATAGTACAAATCTGCCTCTTCTCATTGTAGGACCATTCACCAGAAGCACAATGAATGTGAATTAATGCTAGATTGCAGAATGTACTATTGCAATTGGCACTAAGAATAAGGAAGGCACTCACAGGTTGTGCTGGACATGACATGGGAAGGGTTTTGGTACAGTGTTTTTATTGAATTTTTTGAAAATCAGAGAAGTATCTTAAGGTTTATAATTATCATATTATGTATGAGGGACAGAAATTTCCAAGACAGATTAAATATATATATTTAAATAGGAACTGGTACTTCAGTACTGTAATCATATATAAAATTCATGTTTTATATCCATTTATGTACTTTATTTACCTTGTGGACTCATTCATTTATGCAGGGACCAAACATATTATGACAGCTCAACATATTGTGCCAAATGTGGTTAATAACAGAGGCCTTGTAAGGTAAAAAGAATGACTGTCTAGTGAATTTGAAGCTGGAGAAAACTGACAAGTAACTGAAGACACAGCTCGGCTGTTAACCACATGGCTGATGTTGTCAGAATGCTTTTCTTAATCTTGCGTTACACCATTGTGTAATGCTCACTAGTATTTTATAGTAACTTTAAATGAAATTTAGAGTTGAAGTGTGAGAGTTTTAACTGATGGCTTGACTGTGTCTCAGACACATATATTTTGAAGAGGCACAAATCATGATGTTGTTTGGAATTAATTAAGAATATGTTGGGCTAATAAATGCCCATTAACTTGTGTCTTAGCCTGCTCCATCAACTGTTTCCTTACATAAACAGTAAAGCAGTATTTAACTTCATTATCAATGCAAGATGCCAAAACACAACTCGTTAATATTACAAACAATTTTCTGAGATGTGTGGCTGTGTAGTTTATTGATACCAGTATTTTGTGGAATGTGTGGCCTACATCTGACATACCCTGAAGATGGAAGCAGCAGATTCTTCCAGAAACATTGGTGCACATCTGTTAGACTACACAGTAACACAGCACAGAAGACTGTAATTTTTAAAATGTTTGTTCACACTGATATAAATTTAGAACAGTGTAGCAGGGATCATGTTTTTGTGCCAATGAGTGTGCTCTTTAGAAGCGGAATGTAAATTTTTTTTCAGAGTAAAGAACAGTGCGAGCTGCATATTTCTGAGGGCTTGAACCCTGTAAAATACAGTGCTTGAAACTTGAGATGACTTGTTACACCTTCATGTCAACATTGTGTTAAAAGTGTTGCAGTGTTTTATAGCCATGAGGTACAAAATGGAGTATACATGATTGTCAGCATATCACACTAGAGTTAAATAATGTGTTTGTCATGAATGTGTCTCGCTCTTTATGTAAGTTTTCCAAGAAGAAATTTCTGTACGTATGACTAAATATTTTAATTGTATAGTTAATTTACCGAAATGTATTTGAAGCTAGTTATTATTACAGTCTTTTGGGGTATGATACCATGTAGAACTGTAGATAGATGGCAACATTTTGGGTGAAATTGGTGCCCCCACTTCAGGGGAAGTGCAGCCAGCCAGTCACTTCATAATGTTGGTACCCATCTACCAAACTACACAGCATCACACACCAGTAGATTGTAATCTTAATATTTGCTACTTTGAGAGGCTCATATCTCATTTACTTAGCACAATATCATTTGCTGGAAAGGTATTCAAAATTGATGTTCATAATGCCACACTGTTCATAACAGATAAGACACTGCATGTTGATTAGTGTGTTAGGTAGCAGGTGAAGATATCAGAAAATGTTTATATTATCAGCATCCTTATCTCACTGTAATTTTCATGTTCTGTTACGTGCCATGTTTGAATTTCCTAATTTTTGTCAGTGAAGTGCAACATTGGTCCATGTAATTCCAAACCAACATTCCCCACCTTGAGTTGAGCATAAAATTTTGTAAGCCTCAGGTTTCTCTTGCTGATGCACTTTTATGGTATGATTTCTTTTGTAGACCTTGCAGTAACCTATAAAGCTGTCTTAAAGAAACGTATCATTCGTGTTGGAGCATTCTGCGTCCAGACAGTGTGTTTGCTATTACTGGTAATGAGTATGTTACACTCATTATGCCACGTACCACATTTGTTTCTGGAGTATGTGAAATGTTCGTCATTGGAATTTTATTGTTTTGGTTTCATGGCTGTCCAGTTGGACTTTGTCCATTGTTTGATTAACACTTTCACACTGGGCTTAAATGCGTATAGTGATCTGCAGGAGACTGTCAATGTTACATATTTTCAGACAGTGGGTAGGGTCCATTTGGAGTTCCATTGTAACATTAGTGAACCACTGTCTTTCAAGTTTTGATTGATAATGTTATTATATTGCTTTATAATGTAAAATTGTAACCCTATCCCACGTTCAGAATGGTTCCTCACCATCTTACACTTTCAGTGTCCTTTGTGAAAACTGAGATCCTGACTTTCCTATATCTCAAGTCTTTCCTCGCCATGTATTTTTTGAGAATCACATCTGTGAGGAGAAGGTAAATATATGGTATTTGGCTCATAACTTCTGGTATTTTGAAGGTGTTATTTGTGAATACCAGCATCGGTACCAGATAGGATAGATTCTGTTACAGTGTGGCATGATAATGATTGATGAACATCCAGGATTCTTAGTACAGGAGAATTTTGTATTCGTAATTTTATTTTCAACTTGTGTCCCATAAATTTGACACTTTTATTAAGGTACATTCCCACATCTGGTGTGTTTGACAGATGTACCATTACTTTTATGTTGTACAGGGAGGTAGGTGAACTGTCATACTGGATACATGGTTGGTTTTGCCAGCATTCATACTGCAGTATACTAGCCAAATATTTACTAGGTCATTGTAATTATTTTCCCATTCATTGTATAATTAGCCATTTGACATATCGAATGACAGTGTTTGTGCATGTCCAAGTCACTTATCTGCTTGGGAAGTAGACACAAGTTGTGGGAACACAACAAGTCCTGACTTGATCAGTAAATGGCCCCTGTTGATTCCTGTGGCTTGTGCTACATTCATCAAAATTTGCAAATATTTGTACAAGCGTGACCATTCCCACGTTGTGGCGAGTATCCGCAAGCGACAGCTGTTTGTCGAATGTGCCAGTAATGGGAACACAGCTTTACATACTTACTTGTTTACACAAAAACATGTTATGCTGTAAGAAGTTTCCATATGCCTCTGTGAATGCCAGTAAGCAGAGACCTGGGTAATATATGAACAATATACAAGTTATTTTGTTTTTTCCTCCTTTCAGCTTAGAATTATATTTGATTTTACTTTCATACAGATTTGTTACCTGCAAAGCTCTACATGCTATGTTTCTGTAAATCTTACCTGGAATAAGTTAGTAAATATGTTATCTGAGTAACTGAAAGGCTCTCAAGTAACAGACAGATATTTTATAAACAATTGTAGCTATGCCCTTGCTGAAAGCCACTTCTGTAATAAGTTTGTGTTTTAGCCCTTTAAACACTGAGTTAAATCCCATCTGCCATCTGCTAGCATTATTCAGAGCTCACCATATTCTCCATGTTAGCAGGTAAAGGGTTAATTGTACCCATTTACCTAATGCAAAAAAGTGAAGTAAGTGAGGAAGCTCATGTTTTACATTGGCTTGCCATTTCGGTATGGCTATCCGTTTCAATCCCAGTAACATATATAAGTATAGTTGCCTTCATTACATTTCTAAACCTTATTGTGTCACATAGTTTAATTTGAAACTGTATATGTGAATCATGTTTGTGTGAGTTGGTGTTACAAAACATAAGTAGTCAGTTATTGAAACCAACTCAGTAAACAGTATTGAAGCAGAGTGTATGTTGTACAGTTTTCATGAATTGACAATAATGTTATAGTAACTGAAGTTACTTATGTACAAATATTTTACAATTGTAATACAGAATTGTGTGAAAAACTTAAAAATTTAGAACACTTAAAAATATTTAGTTCTTGAAATATATAATAATCCATTTATTATTTTGTGTGGAAGTTCTAAAGATATTCTCCCTCCTTTTTACATTACATTACTGTGCCAGGTTTATTAATTATACTTTACAATATTTTTAATTATCAATAAACTGAAGTATGAAAATAAGAAATGTTTATGTTATGGTACTATATTGCTCAAGTCACATTTTTATTGTATGAGGGAGACTGCAAAGAATAATACACAACCTGTTGTTCATAATGTCTGTTGTTCATGTCATTTCAGTGTCCCAGGTTTACCAGTTGCTCACTAGAGACGTTTATTACTGGAGTATGGATTGAAATTTAAATTTAAAAATGATCCCTCTCTCTTTCTGTCTCCATCCATCCATAAATCAATCCGGTCCTTGAACCATTCATCCAGTGATGCTACAACCCAAATTGCTGACTAATATGGAAGAATTCATAAGCATTCCTGCTTTGTATTCAGAAGGTTTCAACTTCCAGTCTGCACAGACTATCCAAACTGATATGTTTTATGGTTTTGTTAGTCCCTCCATTTGTGTGCAAGGACATTACCACAACTTAGGCCGTGTATAATGTAGGTATAGGAAGGATTATTAAGTAAGCTGTAAATAACTAAGTATAACCCCAGGCAGGCCATTGTCTCATCCCATCTCCACCTAGTGGTGAGCAGTGTTCCTATATGCGTTCATTGTGTGGTGGTTGTGTTAACAAGCTCCCAGAGTACGGGCTTTGAACCAAGTACCTGCTCGGCAGTTGCATCAGGTTACACTGAAACGAGAGTATAAAGCTGGGAACATTGTAAAGTGATGTGGTTGGTAGTTATCAGCCTCTTCATCAGATACGTGGGCATCATCATTCAGGAATTCTCTCACAATCCAATACGTGTTTAGTACGTCTGCCTTCTGGACCTGGGACAGTGGGCATGGCGGTAAACTGAGGGCAGTGAGGCTTTGGTTAAGTATGTTAGTGATGATCCATGTAGCAGACAAGACCAATGGAATAACAGTAATCTTGTTCAGTTGCCACTGCTGCTTGACTTCAAGTGCCGATTCCTTATATTTGTGTTTTTCTGTAATTGTAGCTTGTAGATTGCAGGATAGTATAACTGCTGTGTCAGTGCAGTTTCCTTATCTGTTGTATCAGCCAGTGTTACATCTGGCCGATTGAAAGGAACAGTATTGTCCGCTGATAGGGTACAATCCCAGGAGAGTCTGTAGTTGTCATCTTAACAAGACATCAAAGCAATTTGCCCCAGCACTTACTGAACGCTGTGTGCAGTGTGCATTAGTGTGATCTTCTGTAGCACTATGGCCAACCAGTGACCTGGCAGCAATTGAAGGTTCTGAGCTAATCCTTTCTTAATTGTTCCTATGTTCCAGTTATAATTGGCACAATGTTTATCCTCACTTTCCACATCCTGCTGACCACTACCTCCAGGTCTTTGTGCTTGCTTATTTTTTTCAGTTTCTTTTGTGTTAAGGTGTTGTTATTATCATCATCTCCTTTATGCAGGGTATTTATACTTATATTCCTGTGACAAGCTATGTCCCTAGGGAATACAGTGTTGCAGCTATTCTGTTGTTGCTATTCCTTTGTGCTTATATCGTTAGTTTCAGTGTTGAATCTATTGTACTTCTACATTAGTACTTTCCAAAGTATGTGTGCAGTGCCCACTATGTTTTCTGGAGTTCCTTGACTTCATGTTTTCCTGGTATGTTGCTCGCGTATTTTCGGAATGACTTTGAAATAGTCCCAGTCGCCCCTATTATTACTGGTATCACCTTTGTTTTTACATTCCACGTGCGCTGTATTTCTATTGTAAGGTCTTTATTTTTTAGAATCTTCTCGGCGTCTTTTTTAATCACATTTCTGTCTCCTGAGATTGCAACATCTATTAACATACATGTCCCCATTTCATTATCACGGATTATAATGTCTGGTTTGTTGTTGGGGATAGTTCTGTCAGTTTGTATTTGTTGGTTCCACAATATGGTTATTATTATTATTATTATTATTATTATTATTATGTGGGAGCCGGAATAGCTCAGTTGGTCTAGTATCTAGCCTAGGAGCCGTGGTCCGTTCTACGAGGATTAGAGATTTATTCTCGACAGCCTACAGACCCGCTGTTGGGAGAATAGCTCAAAATTGACCATGAGTGGTTGTACCTTATTTTTATTGAAACCATCTGCTTTTGACGAACCGGTAGAGGCAGGAAACTTTAATCTTGTTGCACTCTTGCGCGTTTCTAAATATGAAGTGTGTCCGTTGATGTTGTTGACAGATTTAGGAGTCCTGTGGGAGAAGAAGCCGCGGAAATTGGAAGAGGTAGACTGCAGTGCTGGAGCAAATGTCAGATCGAGGAGGAACATAATTGGAAAGTTAAAAGAGATCTGAT
>Ga0123355_10021365_pt1 | contig 10356 bp, 8 predicted proteins | sample TergutEmb28metaG_3_FD_89872 | JGI IMG/M metagenome (GOLD analysis project Ga0123355, IMG submission 89872) | Embiratermes neotenicus P1 segment gut microbial communities from Petit-Saut dam, French Guiana - Emb289 P1 | ecosystem: Host-associated > Arthropoda: Insects > Digestive system > Gut ... | reverse complement strand
TTAAGTCTTGAAAAGTCATATTTTCAATTGAGGCAAAATTCTGCCAAGAAGCAAAAGACAATGTACGACTTTTTTTGTTAAAAAAAGTGGTTTCCCGGATTAATCGTTTTCCCGCATTCATCGCTTGTTTTCTCCAACCCCTTGAAAAACGATAAATCGACGTTCTACTGTATATCATCTGCTACCAATGTGCCATGTACAAATTGAAGTCATAATAAAGATTTCAACTTCACGAAGTTTGTTATCTTACTTTTTAAAACTTCCTTGTACAAAACCTGAGGGTTTCATTAAGTAGTTATTTGTACCAAATTAATGTATCAAAAGTAACAGTTTTGTAAAAACAAAATAAAGTCCACTGTATATGTGTGTGTGTCTGTGTGTGTGCATGCGCATATATGTGCATAGGTGAGACGTGTGTCAGCACTGAGAGCTATAAGCACCCACCTAAAATTCATTAAACGGTCTAACAAAGTCACAAGAATTATAATTATCAGCACATTAGGCCTCTGATACACACAGGATAAAACTACAAGTCCATCCTGAAAATGAGTTAACTTCAGCAAGGTAAAGAGCAATGTAAATACTACATTTATATTTACTCAGTCCATTCCCATAGCAGATAATGAAGAATAGGTAAAGAAAGTGAACAACACTTACCGACGAGGTCTTGATTCTCGGGATGTACCATGGTAGACCTCTAAATCTATTACACCTTGCTTAACTCGTTTCTTTACTTCACCTTCCCACTGGTTAAGAAGGCTTGCTGGGCAAACCACCAGGGTTCCTCCCTTTTCATCTGTCAAGAAAGGTAGGAGGTAACACAAGCAAAAATGAAAATCAGTATAAACCATTTGAATGAGATGATACTTATATTTCTGGACATCAGTAGACTAACAGCAACAAAGATGACATTTTTAAGAGCATAGGAGAAACTAGATTGATCAGAATAAAATATGAACCTGAAGATAATTTAAAGACGAAGGGCCTTGAAAAGTACACTAATATATAGCAGAATAAGAAAGCATGGACAAGTTTCAAGACAGAATAAAAACAGAATGACAAAGGAGAATTGGAATATAAAAAAGGAAAAGGAAACAGTCAAGAAGCTAAATATGAAGATGTTAAGTCTGAGAGGTGTTGCATGAATGGAAGCAAGAGCATGCAAAAAAAACTGGTAAGCTCTGGGAGGATATATATGTTTTGAGAGTTGTAGAGATGATAAAACTGTAAAAAGTGGAAATGTATATGAAAAGTTCAGTAATACTTACATGTCTGTTTCTCTGAATACCATGAATTTTCATCTTCTTCATCTGAATCTTCCTCAGACACGCCTTCATTCTCAATTTCTTCTTTGGCCTTCAGAACTAAAGCAATCATGGTAAGTGTTTTTCCCAATCCCATATCATCAGCTGAAACACATACATGCACAACTCTGACATAAAACTCTACAGAATATCTGTGCATTGTATGACAACTGTAATGAAAAAATCAAATCAAAAGTAATCTCATCACATATGTTGTATCGCAATTAGTTGCATTCTGTGCTCTGATAAACACTTTAAACCAGAAAATAAGGTCTGTGCTCCTTTGCAAGACTTGAAGATGGCCCACAAACATACTGAAACATGTCATCAATACTACTTATAAAAATTTTATCAGTTTATGAATAAAAAGTTGTGTCAAAGAAATATGTTGTTTTATTACTTTCATACATAAAATTTGCACAACAGGATGAAACCGATCAACCCGAATTTGTTTTGTTTCTGTATACTTCACAAGCCAGATATATGCTTCATTTCAGCAGAGATAAAGTAAAAAATGGCCAAATATTATAAATTATCTTTTAAGGCATTTTCTAATTTCCCTCATCAGTACTGCATGCATTACAATTATGACAAATGATTCCAGCGAGTCTGCTGTGGCCTTTAAAGCAATACTATTTTGCAGTTGTATGACAGGCTGTTAGTGTTACATTTCACATGTTACATACCACATGACTTATTGCAGAGCCTACAGTCACCTGACTCATATGTGGATTCATGAAATCTGTGTAAGTTCATATTAATATTTAATTGAGTCAAACTGTAAACCACTAACAAAGTCCCCTCCCCCCATAGCATGCAGTCTTTGTAACTAGTTTAACAAAATATATATTTTTCTAATAACCTCTACCAAACTCTACCAGCCACATTCACCATTACTGAAACAGTGAAGTCTTTTGGCCTAGACATCTTCAGTTTGAAATTTGTTAACACAACCATTAACTTCCTTACTATAATTCGTAAACTTGTTAACCTGTTTTCATATTACCTTGTATACTGTTTATTAGTAATCAAATTTCAAATTCATCCTCTTCATTAAGAAATTCTTCTATACCATTATAACACCCAATAAATTCATTCATCATGCTTCTTTCCTGGCCTAACAGCAACCGTTTTCTTAAACTACATCAACCAATTAGTTTTTATAATTTATATCAACTGCGTCCTTCTGTGAGATGGGAATTTAACTTTTATACCTGCACAAATCTGACAAATGTGAGTTTTCGAAGGGTTAAAGAACTTACCAAGAATTCCACCATTTGGCTTATGGCTTTCTCTCCAAGTAAGCCATGCTAATGCATGTTTCTGGTGTTGCATTAATTTCACGCTGCATTTTAAAGAATGTGGATCTTCTGCGATTATGTCTTCTTGTGGGCATGTCTTCAATGACCCATGAAGATGTTTTAATGTATCCACAGTCATACCTTTCTCTGCCCGGTATGTCTGAAGAGCTGACAAAGCAGTACAGTACATTTGAATTCAGTAAGCAACAATAAATAAATTACACATAATATCTGGGGATGCAATACAATTTCTGAGTCAGGTAATAATGTAGGTTCACAGAGAATATTTAACAATGCCTTTGGTAGCTCTAAGATCATTGTCAGGAAACACTGCTTAACAAAGAATTTTACATGTTACACAAAATATTTGCTTCCTGATTAATTCTAATTCTGGATAAAATCTCTTTGCACACTACAGCAATAATGTGACAATGCTTCAGCCTGCTTTTACTCACAGTCTCTAAAAGATAAAAATCAGAGAACAGAATTGCTTCTTATACTGGGGTTGTGTTGGTCATCAGCTTTAAAACATTAAAGACACAGCATACTGCTGAACATTCAAAGGGATTACTAACTGAAGGACAGCATCAGGAACCATCCAAGCCCAGTTTCTCCTCTAAATACATCTGCTTTGACGCTGAACTTCGAAAATACTGGGAAACCCATACAAAGTAAAAGAGATCTAAATCTTCGGACCTTTCTCATACCAAAAAATTTTTTATACAGAAATAATATGGAGGGAGATGTTATACACAGTTTCTTACAAAGAAGGTTTACATGACAATAAGCAGTCTCTGAGCTGCATGAGTGTATTTTTCTATGAGTGGGATATAACTCTTTGCATCCAACCATCTTAAGCTCCACTTAAACTTACGATTTCTGTCCGACAAACAAACTCTCACCTACATCTTATACAACACTGACAATTCACACAACAGAGAGAGTAACATGTTTTCACGTTACAATCCAGTGCCCTCTAGATAAGCTCCTTTGCACAGTATTCTGAGTAAAGATGCTAGGACATGTGCCTACTTTGAATTCAGTATTTGCCAAGGAATAATTCCACATAAAATTTCTGGATTTCTCTGTAAATTAAACAACTGCTGGCCTACAAGCAGTAGTGTGCACCAAATCCGTGTGCATTGCATCGTAGTTCATACAACTAAATTCCCACTCCACATTTCAGTCACTTTAACACACTGTAAAATCAATGGATCATACAGTGCAAACTGAATAGTACAAGGCAGTATACTGCTTACACAAACTGTGTGTACTGTTAAACAGTCCACTATGATTTACATATTATTATTTTTTCTTGAAGTAACATGTAACCAAGTTGTTCTGACAAAATACATTTTTTTGATCCTTCAAACTGAAATATTAGTAATAACCACTCTTGATCAAAATCCAAAAGTGGGGAAGAAAAAAACCTAATTTTTTACTTTCCCTCACAAGTTCTTTTTCACTGGTTCACAGAAAAACCCCTTAGGGAAACAATGTATCTATTTTGTAATGCTATTAGTATACCAGCCACTGCATCAGACTGCAGACCACAGGGAAAAAGAAAAAAAGAAGAAAAAAATATACACACACACACAAACACATTTGGGACAGTTGAAATGGCAATTCGTTGCATGAAATAAAGTCACAGAAAACATATAGACTTACATTCTTGTCCATTTCTAAACATCAAAATAAATTTCACATAAAACAGAAAGGCTAAGGTTACCATACTTCAGCTATTAGATCTAATATTCATAAAGCCCAAATACAAACACTGATTTTGCTCAAATCCTAAATAGAAAACATGCAATGGTATCATGAATATATGTAACTACAATGCATCATAAATCATCTGCTGATACTGTCAAGGGTGTGTAGTTAATTTACAAAATGTTCTAAGGTTTAGTGGGAGCAAATAAAAGTTTCTCTTAGAGCCACTCTAAGCCTGATATGCACAAAACTGACTAATTTTCTACTAACCTCTCTGTCCCATTCCAGCTGTCGAAGGCATAGAGCCCAAGTATGCTGTCTTTTTGGGCACTGCACCTGCTGTATCTATAACACACATAAAATTTTTTGCATAAATAATTCAATAAATAAAATTACATGTACGTATGTGCACATACTATCTTTTCCCAACAGTGTGTATATTATCAGAATCCCTATATTGAAAATCTTTCTACGAAACCGGTGTGCAAAGTACGACCCAATATCGACAGAGGGCATTATGGATATTCATAAGACTCCATTCTGGTTTCAAAAAGCACAGTGATTGAAAATGAGACAAAATCCCCCCTGAACAAGGAAAAAATTCAACCAACAAATTCAATTTGCCCTTACACACTAAATACATTCACTTTGTGATCGCCAGGTCCCTTCATTTTAAGAGGTCTGAATGAAAGTAAGGTAACTGCAAAGATAAGATTAGAGACATGAAGACAGGAACTGTTGTTCCTACGAAGATGCGCTCGCACTACCCATGCTTCAACCCAGTATCATGTTTGTGATACTTAAGATGACTGTTTCTTGATGTGCAGACTGCTTGTTCAGTGGCTTTGGAAGCTATGCTCTGCAAGGTTCTTCATGATCACTGGGACTGGTGTTAATGAATGACTGATAAAAAATTTTATAGCAATGAGTATTGGAGACAAGTGCCTGATCCCATTATTCATTTTCTCGTCTCAACTGTCGTACTTTTGGATATGATCCCAACAGATAATTTTTGTTTCAGATCTGTATATAGGTGTTTGTCTTCTATGATACTTATACCCATAAATCAGTCCTTTGTGTGTTAACTTTATAATATTTATGAGCCATATCCCACAACATTTGGTCCACTCTGCACGCATCAGCAGCCCACTCCATTATAATCACAAAAAGTGCACTAGCCCAACAAAGACACAACACAGCTAGAATGTGCAGTGTAAGCACAAACAAGCAACACCAGCTCTAATGACCAAGTGAAACACCATCTAAACCCCAGTGTGCCATGGCGAGTCTCTTTGAAGTACCACTTCTGTGCTGAGACAATCCAGCCCAGGGCCAAATTTGATTAGGTAGCTTGGCCTCTGGCTTATGAAACCATCCACATTGACACAGACACACATGTCAAAGCATTAATAATGTGAACACACACATTCAGACAAGTTGCATCATACTGCACTTAATATAGGCAGTTACCCAAAGTAAACTCTGCATTAATATTTCTTAGTCTTTTCACCCCTACATTTCCTACTAACACAAACTTCAGAAGTGTATGACAGATTTAGTACAGTATGTGCAAACAGCATTTTCATGCACAAAACAATAAAAACATCAACAGAGAACACCTAATTTCAGAACTGTTCATATGGACAAACTTCTAATATCAGGGTCTAATTGCAGGTTAACTAACAAGATCACAATTCTTAAATTATAATTAACAATCAACTATGAACTACTGTGATATAAAATGTCTTAAAATAGGTATAAATAAGCATATACACAAAACAGAAGAGAACAGAAGGGAAGGTCACCTGAAAGCAAAAGCATCCAACCAATAATGCTGCATCCTGATCTTCCCAGCAATCTTGCAGCTTCAGTAAAATGCTTTAGTGTTGACCAAAACAATACACGGCACACAAAATTTAAAGACCAAAAAAATTAAAATTTCCTTCAAAAACTGGTAAAAGAAGCATGAAATAATTAAGGTAAGAAAGTGGTGTATGGTGAAACAGCACGGATCTGATAACTGAATGATTGTTTTATGGTACATATCTAATTCATCTTCAGTATCATAAAAAATCACCAACCTTTTTGTAAACTTGGTACTGGCACTTCATTTTCAATGCCAATAATTTTTGGTTTAATCAAATATCCCACTGCATCTGTAAATATAAAAATTTCATACAAAACTAGCAAATTGTAAGATATCATACATTAAACCTTAGTCTTTGAAAACCTGCATTTACCTGGGACTGCATCAAACTTTGATGACTGCCACTGATCTTTCAACTTCTTCAATTTAATCTGCTTCTCATTCAGAGACATTTGCAGTCTGGTACCACGATCAGGTAAGCTTGAAAGATTTGAACTTCTCAGTATAGTCTGAAATGAGATAGGCAATGCATGTATAATGTAACACTGAGGCAAATTCAAGTAACCACTGTTGCTGTACAAAAGAAAAGAAGAAGAAGAAAAAAAAAATATTATGTACTCTCAATGTGTCTGTATTCTTGCCTTAGCTAACTGGCAAGCAAAGAACATAATCCCTATTATACTGTCATCTGTGGCCTGTCTGGCAATAATGTTTTTTCATGTATCTCATAAATGGCATAATTTTCGAAGAAAATTTATTGAACATAAAATGTGTGTTTTGATCTCTACAACTTTTATCTAAAACATTTTTCATTCTACAAAGAATGCAGCAAGGTATTATCATAAATGTAGAGAAGCTTTCATATAAAGTACCCTTTACTATCATATTTTAATGAAACTTCTGACAGATTTTTGAGAACTCCTCAAATATAAAATCTCATAAAAATCCATCCAGTGGGAGTCGAAGTGTTCCTTGCAGAAAAACAGACAGACATGACACAGCTAACGGTCACTTTTTGCAATTTTGCGAATGCGACCAAAAAAGGATACTCCAGCTTTTAACCCAACCTTGTCTGAAAGATATATGAGTACAAATTAAGATTATACTGGATATGGAAACAACAACTTTATAAAAATGTAACTTATTTAGCATTTACTGTATATGCCTTGCACCACTGTAATAGCACATGCCTACAAACCAACTAGCCAACTGTCACATTTGTTCAATACTAATACTGTTACAACCAAATTAAAAACCAGCCACAATTCCTGCAGTACTAATAAATTTTACACCTGCCATTCAAGGACAATGAAGGATAACACAAGGCCATGAGGCTCCTTCAGGACGACAGTTACAGAGCAATGTACACGTTTAACCATAATGCAAGTCAGAAGCTGCACATTAAGTTGTACAGATTCTATGCTTTGGACCAATGTAGTTTTAGCATTTAGTGTAACATGAACACACAAAAAGAAAACTGTATCTATGTCTTCCTGCAAGCATTAGTTAGCATGCAGGATGAATGGTGGATGTGGACTATAAATGTTGGCTAAGGCCATGAAGAAGTTACTTCATGCTGAAAATGGACACAACAATACTTATCCAAAAAATGAGCATTACAGCTACATGTTAAATGGTGTTGTATCCAAAAACATGACCACAAGAACAATGAAGGATAATAGATACCTAAAATAAGCCACATACAAAGATAGCTGTAGCTGTAAATACACATGTTAAGCAGAATATAATTGCTTGTATAACTGTCACATGGACAAATTTACTCCTTGGGCTTGCTGAATAAAAACTTTTTAGGCACACTAGCATTGTCACAATATGCACCTGTTAGCTTTGTCGCATCTGTGCACCCATCCGTCTGTGTACATCAATGCAACTACCACAGGACGGAATTCTGTGACACTGGATACTAGGAGTCTTTTATTAAAATCTGTCCAGAAAATCCAGACCTGGTGAAAACTGTACACTTTATATGAAGACAGTTTGATTGTTGCTGGTGACATTAGATTGCCATGAAAGCACCCTCTTTAAGTGGATGGGTGTCGGCCTGCTAATTTGGCACAATGGTACATTTTATATGCACTGCCACTCTTCTTCTGTCTGAAACCAGGTTGTTCATTCATACATGGCAAATTTTATGTATGCTACAAATCTTGAGACAAAGAGTTGAAAACATTTTGAATATCTGATGGCCAGACAAATATTCTGGTCACAAGAGAAAGGTGGAACAGTATATTCTGGCTCCCAAGCCAACTCCTCTTAAGACTGAGTGGGAAATCAGCCATCATCCAAAAACTTTTGTATCACTGCTGGCAAACAAATTTTTCAGTCCCTGCTTGACTAAGAATATGTGGCCAAGAAACAACCTCTCAAATTCCAAAGCATGCCCCATACACAAAGTCTAAAACTTCTGTAGCTATTATTACAATTGTTACAAGTGGATTTAAGTCACCTTCAAATTGTCAATTCCCATTGTTAGTGCAGCAATTTCAGATTGCAGTCCTTTCTTCTGAGCAATGCGGGACTGCATGTCAGTAGGAAAAATAGCTGGAACTTTCCATTTTGAAATAGTAACAGCCTGAAGACTCTGCTCTAAGGAATTCAGTTGCTTGGCCTCAAGTGTCTGTTTGGAAGTATCCATTTCAGATGATGGTACCTCATGCTCCAAATCACTTTGGCAATTTACACTCTGTTTTGATGAAGGACAGTGTAAAAACTGTAAATGGAACATCATACAATTTTATGACTGCAGTTTGCAGACTATTTCTAACATCAGTATTGAGATCTTTGGTGCTGCATACACACCAAATTCATGACTATCAGCACCAACAAGCAATTATGCATTTCTCAACTGTGGCCAACAGTTACTTGCATTAAACACATGTCAGAAGAACTGCATTAAAATGTTATACAAGATTTCAGTCTTTCACCATGATGTGTTTTAGACTCTTGTGCTTCTGAGCTATTGTGCAACATCAACAGGTTAAGTTCGACATCAACTGTTTAAGTTTAATTAGCTGATGCCACACAACAACCCACAAGCCAACAAATACACTTGAGTATATGAATGTCAGTTTATCATACAGTAACCACCGACATGTTTCAGCCACCCTGAAGATGGCCACAAGTGGCCAAAACAGTCAGTGGTTTCTACATAATAATCAAAATTACATTTTACACTTGTACAAAATAGAAGCACACAAGAGTCAATTTAGTAAGGAACTGGAACTCACCTCCTTAGCCTGAACAGAGGAATCATTGTTATCATCAACAGTCTTCACTGAAGTATCACTAACCTCTACAACATTCTGAACTGGTGACTTAAATCTTTTATGCTCAATTGTAACTTTTCCAGAAATGGATGTTTCCAAAACTGGTCTCCCATCTATATTACGGGATTCTGCTTCCTTTACTGCTGTACCCACTGCAGCATTTTTATCTGGCGCTGTTACAGGTGAAGACGAATCTGATGCAGATGCTGAATCCTCATTGAAAGAACTTGTTTCAGAATCAGATGACTCTATAAATTTGCGGCCCCTGTACTTTCCTGCTGTCATAGTTTTCTCTGGTGTATCTGAAGCATCAGAGTCAGATGAATGTACTGTATACTTCTTTTTCTTATCACCGCCCTTTGCAGGTACAGGTTTGAGCAATTCTGGAGAATCTGACACAACTAAACCCTCAGCCTCTTCTGTCACACTTCCATCAGACTCAGATACCAACATGACATTCCTTCTCTGTCTGTGTTTACCCACTTCTAATGTTGGCTTCACAGAATATAATGGTCCCTCTGGTGTGTCCAATAGAGAATCTCCCCTACTCTGAGAAGTTTCTGAATCAGTAGACTCTACTGCACACCTTCTGTGCCTCCTTCCACCAGTTGGAAACTCATCAGACTCTTCATCAGAACTTACATGTGCCTGCAGAGACCTTGAACTTCTTAACATACCCAATTTTTTGCCTTTCTTCTGAGAATGATGCCCTTTTTCAATGGCATGTGATTTACTTTCACTCCCTATATATTGAGTAGAATAATGGCTTAAAGAAGTATGAGAATGGGTTTGTTTGGAAGCAAGAAGACCTATGATTAGTGTTTTATTGTTATCTTCTTTCACTGGTGTTCCTTCCAATACATCCGAGCTCTCTAAATCAGATG
>Ga0123355_10021364_pt1 | contig 10357 bp, 8 predicted proteins | sample TergutEmb28metaG_3_FD_89872 | JGI IMG/M metagenome (GOLD analysis project Ga0123355, IMG submission 89872) | Embiratermes neotenicus P1 segment gut microbial communities from Petit-Saut dam, French Guiana - Emb289 P1 | ecosystem: Host-associated > Arthropoda: Insects > Digestive system > Gut ... | reverse complement strand
GGTTTGAAACAACAGGCGCTGGACGTTCCGGTCAGCTTTCGAGGATGTGGGAGAGCGATAACACTTTTGAAAGTGTAATGTTTGTATACGTTGACCGGGATGTTACCATTTCAGGCGGAGGCAGAACAAGAATATTCGATTGTGACTGTGAAGAATGGGATGGCGACTGCGAGTGCGAGGAATGGGATGGTCATTGTGATTGCGCTTACAGAGTCATTACGCAAAACCTTAACCTCAATCTGAGGATGGGCTGGAACGCTCTACATTCCAGAGATGTGTGGAGTTTTGGTGGTGGAATGGAAACTGTGACTGTGACGGTATCTTTAGGCGATCCGGCTCGCCTCAGGTGGGAGTTGGACGAATGAGGGGGCGGCTTTCAGGGCTTTTCTGAACTCAGCGAGAGATCAGAGCGGACGCTGTCCGGCAGATTGGGCGCGCGGCGTTTACGCGCGCTCCGGTAGCGCGAACACTCACGAATCTAAAATCTTTCTTATGTTCGTGAGTTTCGTGGTTAAATTTTTCCTCAAATTAAGTTAGGGGTTTCCGCGCAAAAAAACCGTTTTTCCAGTTGAAGCGGCTTGCCCTCGGAATTGGCGCGGCGCGGTTTGCCGCTTCCATTACTTCCTTGTACTCAAGTTTTTTAAGCGGGGCGGAAGAAAAATCAAGAATAAAACGGCTAAATCCGGCTTCCCGCAGAAACGGAGTTTTGTCTACGATGGAAAAAAACTCACGCGGATACACGAGCGTTCTTTCAGATTCGCAGGCCAAGCGGAAAGCCTCGTCCTTGCTGTCGGAAAAATACTTAAAATCGTATGCCTTGCCAAGATCGCTGCGGATGCGGAACAGGCTGGGCTGCGCAAAGATTGTAACAAACACACGGGAACGAGCATCATGCAAAAAGCTTCGCTTCTCATGCGAGAAGCTGCGCTCAAGGTTCTGCCTGTTGTTTTCCAAAGGAGACACGCAGTATGCCGCCCCGCATTTCGAGATGAAATTCCACGCCCAGCCGTTAAAGGCATAAAGCCAAGGCCCTGCGATAAGAAGCGGTTTTCGTTCGTTCCTGTCCAGCCCTGCCGCGCGGAACAGGGAAAAATGCCCAAGGTTATTCACGATAAAATTGGTATAGCCATGTTCCATCAAAAGAGGAATATCTTCGTAAAGATCATCTTCATATTCCTGAGGGAAAAAAGGATCCAGCGAAATGATTATATCCCGCGCCGAAAAGGGAATGGCTTTTTCCTTCCCGCCTAAAAGCTGTCTTAAAATTTTCCGGCTGTAGGGCAGAATGGCTTTTGCCGGCCTTGCAGATTGAAGAACATACATATCCTCGAAGCGGGAAACCATGACATAAAATCCCCCAGGCAAATCCGCCGAGCTGCCGCTTTTGGCGCGCGCGCCTGCGCCGCCTGATTTTTCCTCCGCGGCTGCGGCAGGCGGCAACGGGGCTTTGTCCCTGCCCGGAGCGCGGCGGGAGCTTTCCGCATCGCGTTTGATTACCGAAATATAGCGCCTGGACATGACCCAGGGAACGCCCTCCCCAGCGCGCTGATCCGGGTTAAGCCAGTCAGGCTTTGTGTCTTTGGCGCCGTTGATAAGGAAAACTGTCTTGGGGCGGGCAAAATCGTTTTTCAGTATGTCTTTAGCCTGGGCGATTGCCCTGTCAAGATTGCCCTGCCCCGCATCCATGTTGTCCATGACAAGGCGGTAGGCGGAAACTGCCGTGGCGACATATTCAGGGCTTTTCGCGCGCCCCTCGATCCTGAATGAATTGATCCCGGCTCCTGCAAGATCGGGAAGCTTTTCGATAAGCTGCGCATCAGAAGCGCTGAAATAATAACCGCCCTCTTCTTCTTCCGCATCATCAAAATATTTTTCGTTGCGCTTGACGTAATAGCGCCTGCAAGCCTGAGCGCAGATCCCGCGGTTGGCGGATTTTCCGCCCAGATAACTGGAAAAAAGACAGAGCCCGCGCAAGCTTACGCAGAGCGCGCCGTGAACAGAGAATTCAAGCTCGACATTCGTGTTCGCCCGGATATCCCGAATTTCGTCAAGCGAAAGATCCTGCACCAGCGCTACCCGCGAAACGCCGTAACGCGAAAGAAGATTGGCGCTCCGCGCAGAAGCGATATTCATCCGCCTGGAAGCGAAAAGCTTAAGAGAGGGAAAATGCTCCCTGGCCATAGTTATGATGCCGAAGTCCTGAACCAATACCCCGTCCGTTCCAAGACCCGCAAGGTACTTCAGAAGCTGGTAAACCCTATCCGCCTCGCGGTGCTCGAAAACCGTGTTAGCCGCCACGTAGATCTTGCGCCCCATGCGGCGGAGAGAACGGGCAGCCCCTTCAAATTGCGCATAGGTAAAACCTGCGCCGCGGGTATTATCGTGAAAATCCTTCAGCCCAATGCACACGGCATCAGCGCCTTCGCCCGCCGCCGCATCCAGAGCTTGGGGAGAGCCAGCCGGAGCCAGCAGTTCTATGTTTGTCGTAGCCATTCTGGGGTAAGTATATCGGAAGCGGCATCCCGCAATAAAGGGGCTAACCCTTTATATCTATCTGGGTAGGAGGGGCGGTATTTCCGCCCAAGCTCCGGGCGTATGGGTTGCCGCGCAGCGTTTTTATTTCAGAGCGCAATTCAGCCATGCGCTTGGTCAGCATCTCGCGGTTGCGTTCAGATCGGACGACAGCCTCGGCTCTAAGGCTGTCCAGCGCGTTTTTGAGCCCGGAAACCTCTTCCCCGTCCGTTATCCTTTCCTGATCAGGCGTATGCGCCTTGGCGGAATAGTACATCTCTTCCAGCGGCTCGATCACCTTCTGCATGGAAAAAATGTCCGCCACGATTTTTTCTTCCAGCTCGACATGCTGCAGAAGGTCGTCCGCGCTTCCCCGCTCGATAACTTCCTTCTGTCGGTCAAGCGTATCAAGATACGATCCGAACCGATCCCGCTGCGACTTCAAGAGCTCTTTGAAGCGCTTGATCACCGCCACCCGCTGTTTCAGTTCATTGGGGGAAATCGCCGCCATCGTATGCCTGCCTAGCCTGCGATATTCACGCCTGCGGCAGCCTTGCCTGAGCTTTCGCGGCCGCTCTTCGCCACGATTTCCGACCACGCGCCTTTCAGGTCATCCATCTGATTGCGGACAGCCATTATCCGCCGCGAATCCTGGTGGATATTCCCCTCTAAAAGCTCCCGGTTGAACCAGTTGTACAGGGAGAACAGATTGCGCGAAATTTCCCCCCCCTGCTCGAAATCCAGGGAAGCCGTCAGCTCTGTGATGATCTCCTGCACTTTAAGTATGGATTTGGATACTTTTTCGATGTTGGAAGGATTTTTTTTGCCGCCGGCATCCATGCCCAGCAAATCAATCGCCCTATCAAGGCTCCGTACCGCTTCTTCGTAGAGCATGATGATAAGCTGCCCTTGACTTGCCGTCTTTACCCTTGTTTCCCGATAGCTGGAAATAGCATTCGTGTAAGCCACAGTGATCCCCTCCATGGACGATATGCCGCACCCAGGGCAAGTCTAGAGCCGCAGGCGCGCAGGATGCCCGCAAGCACCCAGTTCATTATCGGCACGGCAAATATTAACTTTATGCTATCCGCAATTTTTTTTCAATTTTTTATTATGCCATGGGATAGGCTTGGCGCATTTGCCGATATGGCTGCCGATGACAGCCGCCCTACCTGATGCTCAACCTCGCGGTGCTCAAGAACCCCTTTTCCGTCATATAATCCCTGATGCCAGCAACGATTTCGTTCATGAGCGGGGGATGGGCGAACGTGGCGCTGCCGACCTGCACGGCTCCGGCTCCCGCAAGGAGGAACTCCAGGGCATCGGCGGAGCAGGCGATCCCGCCCATGCCTACAATGGGAACCTTGACGGCATCGAACAGATCCCAAACCATGCGCAGGGCAATGGGGCGGATGGCGGGGCCCGAAAGCCCGGCGCTTATGTTGTCAAAAACAGGCCGCCTTTTGCAGATGTCAATTGCCACGGCCTTAAATGTATTTACCAGAGAGAGGGCATCCGCCCCGGCGGAAACGCACGATCGCGCCACCGCCCTTAAATCGTGAGCATTAGGCGTAAGTTTAACCATAAGGGGTTTATTAGGGGCGGCTTTGCGGACATGGCGCGTAACAGAGGCGGCGGCTTCGGGATCAAGACCAAACGCCATGCCTCCGGCTTTCACGTTGGGGCAGGAAATGTTCAGCTCGATCATGTCCACGCCGGGAACGTCAAGAAGCTGCGCCCCTTGGACATATTCATCAAGCGTAGAACCAGAAAGGTTGGCGATTACCGCAGGGCCAAGTTCCCTCATGCGGGGGAGTTCGTTTTCCAGAAAGCCGGGTATGCCGGGGTTTTCAAGCCCGATTGAGTTCATCATCCCTGCGGGGGTTTCGTGCAGCCGCCGCCCCGGATTTCCGGGACGTTTGCCCAAGGTAAGCCCCTTGGTGCAAATGCCGCCAAGGCTGGCAATGTCCAAGATCCCCTCGTAGTCCCTGCCAAAACCGAACGTCCCCGATGCGGCAATAACGGGATTGCGGAGCTTGACTCCGGCAATGTTAACCGAAAGGTCTGGTTCCCTATGCATCAAAACAAACCTCCTCGGCGTTGAATATGGGGCCGTCTGCGCAACATCGCCGGTTGCCGTCGATGGTTTTTACGGTACAGCCCAGACACGCCCCGACCCCGCAAGCCATGTGTTTTTCCAAACTGACAAAGCAGGAGACTCCGCTGGCTATGCACGAGCCGCTGACCGCTTTGAGCATGGGCTCGGGGCCGCAGGCAAAAACCGCGCGATAACCGGCGGGAGTGAAAAAATCCGTAACAAGACCCTTTACGCCATCGCTGCCATCTTCGGTGGCAATGGTAAAGGATCGCGCGGCTCCAGATTTCAGGCTTTCAAGGGCAAAAAAACCGGCGCGAAAACCGGCATACACATCAAACGGAACTGGCTCGGAATTCCGCGTATTATCCGCCAGCTCATCGGCAAAGAACAATAACGGCGCAATGCCGATGCCGCCGCCGATAAGGGCGATAGATCCTGCAGCTTCCGCAGAACCGCGTTCCGCCACGCTTGATAAAATATCCGCCTGCGCCCAGTAATTCCCCAAGGGGCCAATCAGTTCGGCCTGTTCGCCGGGGCGCATATCTATAAGATCCCGGCTGCCCTGCCCCCGCCGCGCCACAAGGAAACGCAACACGCCGGAATCGCCAGAGCCCGCCGCCTTCCAGCCTGCAACGCTGATGGGGCGGCCTAGAAACACTCCCGTCCGCCGGGGCTTGATCATGAAAAACTGCCCCGCGCGCGGCGCAGATCCAGGCCAGGAAAACTCAAGGCTGATAGTATCGGCGGCGACAAAGGCGGAAGCGACGCATTCGCAAAGAAGCGCGCGTCTGGCGGTTTGGGCAAAAACAGGATCGTTCATTGCCGTTTACTATAACAGATAAAACCGCTGATATGAAGTAGATGAAACGGCAGCGCTACTTTATGTAAACCCGGTTGGCGGCTTCGTCCCGCTTGACCTTAACGGTCATCCTTTGGAGCTCTCCGCTTTTCTGCAGCATCAGAAGATAATCGCCCATTTTTTTGTCGCTTACGGCAACGTGATGGAGTATCCAGTCCCTGAGAAAGTACACGAAAGAAAGAGGTGCGAAGAGCTTTTTCCCGTTGGTGTATTCTTCCAGCTTGCTTAAAACCTCTTTCACAAAATTCACGTGCTCCTGCTTATGCTTGGAGAACTCAGGGTAATCAATCCTCTCCATCAACTTTTCTTCGGTGCCGAAGTGGTATCCCACGTAATCGATCGCCTCGCGGATGGTTTCAGAAAAAACAGTCTTAGTCTGCTCCTTGCCTGCCATGCACGCGGCAAAAAGCCTGTTCGTCAGTTTTATAAGGTGCTGATGCTGCTCATCAATCAGTTTAAGCCGCACAGAATAGGAATTCTGCCATACGACAACATCTTTTTTTTGAACCATATTAACCGCCTCTTTTATATCGCGCTATACTGCGCTTATGTGCCTGCCACAATATGACACAGAAGTTCAACATTGACAACACATAATCCCAAAAATTTAAGCAGGGTTCAAGCCCCGCTAGTAAACAATGGCTTCGGATACAACCCTGCCTTCCCGCGTGTAAAGCCGCCTCATATTGGCGGGATCCGGAATCTGCTCGCCCCGGTGGAAAAACACATACTGAAAACGCCCTGCAGGAAGGGGAAGGGTAAGCGTGAAAAGGCCGGGGCTTGTTTCCCGCAGCTCATACATGAACGGATCCCAGTTGTTAAAGCTTCCCGCCACCGTAACCGTTTCGCCGGGCGGGGCGCGGAATTTGAACTGGAAGGTTCCCGGCTGCGCTGCCGCAAGCACCGCCTGGACATGCGCCGGCAGAACAAGCCGCGACAGGGCAATCCCCGAAGCGCCCCTGACCACTAGCGGGTTCAGGGGATCTGCAGCCCACAGGCCGTCAATCACAAGCCGGTAATCCAGGTATTGTATGCCTGCCGGAATCGGCGCGATGTGGAACATGATCCCTGAATCCACGTTGAAATCGCCGTGATCCCTGTCCGCCGCGGCAAGATCGGCGCGGTCGCCGGGAAGCAAAAGATGGCGGAACCAGTGCACTCTGGCGAACCCCTCGTGGGCAAAGGCAACCCCCACCCGTTGATGCGAGGAGCTGGCGGTAAAAATCACCCTGTTTCCGAATATTTCAGGCCTTCCGGGAGCCGACAGACCCCTGAGATAATCAATAAATTGATAAGTAACTGTATCGGAGGCTCCAATATTTCCGATAATCAATATAAGGAGCGCCGATGTGATGAACATTTTCATATATCATTTACAAATATCGGCGAATACATCAGTATCTTAATATGCCATCTTTGCAAGCTCTGGAAGAGTTCAAGTCCTCGTTCAGCCGCATAGGCGATGAGCAGGAAACGCTTGCGGATCTGGGGCTGCCGCACGACGATTTTCCTCTGCCAGGCGAAGATGCCGACGCGTTCGATCTGCCCGATCCGCCAGAATTCCTTGAGGATGCCGGGGGCGGAGGCGATCCGGGCGCGGAAGACGATATTTTCGGCGACTTCGGCGACCTGCTGGGGGGCGCGCATCCCGCGCTCGCGGACGATGCCGTCAGCGAAGATCCTTTTCCGGCAGGGCAGGAAGATGTTGATTTTGGCGAATTTATCGATACCATCCCCGACGATTTCGCGCCGCCTGATCCTGCTGAATCTGATCCCGGCGATTTCTCTCTTGATGATTTTGCGGCTGATTTCGCGGCGGAAGAGCCTGCCGCCTCAAATGATTTTGACGCGGTTCCCGAAGATGATTCCTCAGGCGCCGATTTTGGCGCCGCAGCCCTTTTGGACGGTCTTGCCGATGAGCTGGAGGCTGAACAAGCTTCGCCGGCAGAGGGCGATCCGGCTTTCGACCTTGCTTTTGGCGAGGAAGAGGATGCTGAGGGCGTTGAGGTCGGCGATTCGGGCTTTGGGGACATGGATCTTGGCGGCCTGCCCGAATTTGACGTAGACGAAAGCCCCGATCTCTCCGCCGAGGCCGCGATGGATATCCCGGACGACGAAGACAGCTTTGAGATGGGCACAGAAGCGGCGGATTTTGACTCCAGCGCGGTTTTGGAAGAGATTTCGGGCGATTCCTTTGATAGCTTTAAGCTTGATACCGGCTCCTTCGCAGAAACCCCTGCCATGGCGGGCGAAGAAGCGGGCAGTTTTGGAGACGATTTCGGCAGCCTAGATGATTTTTCCCTTGCCGGAGTGGACAGCGTCTTTGATGGAGCATCTGCCCCCACGGACGTTTCCCCAATAGCCGGCGGCGCGGGGGCAAAAGCTTCCGGGAAAAAAGCGGATGTGGATGATGTCGAAGAAATCCGCTTAACGAACCAGGAGCTGGAACAGCTTCAGGCGACTCTTGCATCGTATCCCTTAAACCTTAGGATTGCCTGCCAGGAGCTCATTGCAGAACAGGCGGTAGACCCTGCAAAAATGTCCCGGCTGGTAAAGCTGCTTACCTCCGGAGCGCCCGCGAAGGAAACTGCCGCCCTTGCCGGCAAGATACTGGATCGGCCTATACCCATCCCAAAAGGCTTTGAAAAGAAAACCGGCGAAGCCCTTGAAGCCGAGCAATCCAGTTTTGGGTATATCTTTGTCCACAATTTCCTGCCGGTTTTCAGGCTCTTTATCATAATCGCCCTGGTAGGGCTCTGCGCGCTGTACCTTAGCTGGCGGTTCATCTATAGCCCCATCAGAGCGGACAGAATCTACCGGCAAGGGATAGAGCTGATAGCCGCCGGGCAGTTCTCCCTGGCAAACAACCGCTTCCACGAGGCGTTCAGAATCCATCAGCGAGCTTCGTGGTTCTTTGAATACGCGCGGGCTTTCACGGAAGCCCGACAGTTCACGCTGGCGGAAGAAAAGTATCTGGAACTCCTAAATTTTACGGCATCACGGAACAGGCGGGGCATTCCCGACAAAGCCGCAGTCCTTGAATACGCCCACATGGTAAGCGTTATTTTAGGGCACCATGAACGGGCGGATACGATTTTGCGGCATAATCTTTTGGACTTTTTCCCGGTGGATAGAGACGGGCTTCTTGCCCTTGGCGATAATGCCATGCTTTGGGGCGAGCACGATCCTTCCCGCTTTGAAGATGCGCGGGAAGCCTACGCCAGAATCATCGAGATCCACGGCCGATCCGATCTGATGCTGGAACGGATGCTCATGTTCTTTATCCGCACCGATAACCTTGGGGAAGTGCTGGCGCTTCAATCCCATTTCATGGCATCAGAGCGAAGAAGAATCTCCGCCGAAGCGCTGGCGGAAATGGGCGGCTACTTTCTGGACAAGCGGCTTGAAGAAGTCCGCGGGGTGCCGAATGAGTTTCTGGAGCATATCGGAGGGATTCGCCAGATACTTCTCAGAGCCATACGGCAGAACCCCATGCTGCCGGAAGCCTATTATCATCTTGCAAGGTACTACAACTATTTTAATAACCTGCATGACGAACGGCTTACGCTGGAAGTGGGCTTGAGGGTATTCCAAGCTGCGGCGGAAGAAAGCCCGCGCCGTATAAGGTATCACATAAACGCCCTGCGCCGGTATGGCGAAATCCTTATCAGGAACAGAGAATTCTTTCCTGCGGCAGAATACCTTGAGCGGGGCATCCGGCTATACGAAAGCGCCCTTTCCCGCCGCCTTCTGGCTCCTGCTCCAGAGTTCGGCAAGCTCTACGCGAGCATGGGCGATCTGGAATTGTTCACGCGCCTGCAGGAAGGGCATATCCAAGCCGCCCTGGACTATTACCGCCTCGCCGAGCAGAACGGCTGGGCTCCGCCAGAAATCCAGTTCCGCATGGGAGCCGCCTACTATCACTTGGGCGAGTGGGCTCCTGCGCTCGACCGCTTCCTTGCCGCCCACCGGGAAGTGCCGCTGAACCGCCGCATCCTGTACGCCTTGGGAAACGCCGCGTTCCTGCGGGGCAATTACTTCGCCGCGCAGGGGTTTTACGACCAGCTTCTGGGCATCCTGCACGCCGACCGCAGCCGCCTTCCGGAAATATGGCCGAGCGATGATGCGCGGCAGATGGATTTGGTGGAGCGCATCATGATCGCCCAGAACAACCTTGGCGTAACGCTGGAAGCCCTGACGGAACGCACTGGCGACAACAGCTTCCGCGCGCGCGCGCAGGGGCTGTACACCGATTCCGCGCGGGCATGGGACATTCTTACCCGCAACCCACAAACCATGATCCGTATGCTCCCCGCGCCGGACATTTACGGCCCAAGCGTGAACCCCGCGTTCATGAATATCCGCAACAATCTTAACCCCGAACCCGGATTCAACTCGCATTTCTTTAGGAGAATCGACATGGATATGTTTGAAATTTCCGAATGGGAGACTCTATCCCCGCCGCGCCCCCGCCTTTCCTTCGGGGTAGGGCTTGCCCGCTAAACACGGAAGGGGATTTACTGTTCGCTGCCTTTCAACATAGCAATCGCCTTGGCGGGATTGGCAGCGTTGATTACCGCGTTACCCGCAACCAGAACGCTGGCTCCGGCATCGCACACGCTTTTCGCGTTGCCGGTATTCACGCCGCCATCAACTTCCAGCTCTATCGGCAGCTTCAACGCGCGTATGCGGTTCGCGACGTGTTCAATTTTTCGCAGCATGGCGGGAATAAATGCCTGCCCGCCATAGCCGGGATTCACCGACATAACCAGCACCATGTCGATATCCTCGTAAACATATTCCAGCACGTCCGGGTCAGTAGCGGGGTTAAGCGCAATGCCGGCTTTTTTCCCCAAGCTCCTGATGCGCGTAACGGCGCGGTGCAGGTG
>Ga0123355_10021363_pt1 | contig 10358 bp, 8 predicted proteins | sample TergutEmb28metaG_3_FD_89872 | JGI IMG/M metagenome (GOLD analysis project Ga0123355, IMG submission 89872) | Embiratermes neotenicus P1 segment gut microbial communities from Petit-Saut dam, French Guiana - Emb289 P1 | ecosystem: Host-associated > Arthropoda: Insects > Digestive system > Gut ... | reverse complement strand
GCTGCCTGCAGGCAGGCAGCATCGTCGGTGCTTTATACCGCAAGCTGTAAACACAGTCTAGTGCTCCTGAGGATGGGCGAAATTATCGCCCTAAACATGTTGAGCTGATTGTAATTATCAATAGAATTTGTTATTGTTGCATCTAGTTGACTGTTTATATTATTGCATTACTGTAACTTTGCTTCGTTGAGATCTCAATACAACCCCGCGTCATAAATGAACAGTTACGGCTGTGAAGTTTCGTTTAGGCCTTTAATTTCCGTATACTATATTTGTTTTGACTGAATAATCAAAACTGAAACCAAGAATTAAGTTGTCCATAGTAACAGCGCGTGAGTTTTGTGCCATAAGGTAACTCTAAACGCTGTTAATCAAGAAAATTTTGTACGTAAAACTACTGCTTCTACCCAGACATTTTATCTTTCAGATTTTGAAAGGCATCTAATTATTAACGACCCGTTAACTCGCAAGGATGTGAAAAGAAGCGGTAGAGATTTAATTTGAGGTATTATTGCAAGTCTTCCTGGAGGGACTGAGAAGAAACTCGAAACTTAAGTCATTATAGCCGGTCTTTGAACTAGGATTTGATTCTGGGAAGTCCACAACAGGAAACGGAAATGCTAACCATCGACCCGTCACCTCCAACGAACAGTACAAAAGCGTTAACATCGCAGGTGTTTCAGTTCTATCGGTTTTAAAGCAATTTATTAATTAGAAGACAAACATCAACAGCTTGTTGCATTCTATAATTAGCACCAATTTCGTCTGAGGGACTTCCACTGCGTAGATGAACTTGATGTCAAATAACATGGGCTCGTTTAAGAACTCCCGTTACGAATATTTGAAGGGCAGGAACACTGCAAACACCTGGGGCTCCTGACGAGGCCAGTAGTCGGTTTAAGTTGGGTCATTACAGAACTGCGCAGTATGCGTTATCCACCAACTTACTGGGAAAACATAAGAAATCATTTTACCTGGGTACGAGGAGAAAGCAAGAGATCAAAGGCAATTTGAGTTTACCCCCAAACTATGTCGGCAGCACTGATAAAAGGAGAAATGTAATGAATATGATCCTTCCTTCGTTTGAAGAGGATAACGCCATATTATCATGTATAAATAGACCGACGTTTCGGAGTAACCTGCCGCAACCATATTTAGAACAGAAGAGTACGCTTCCATCTTGAAGATGGAGGAAAGATGTTCTTATGGAAAGTTGGCGCATGTCTACCAAAACATACGGTGTAACGTGTCAGAAGACGGTAGTCTTCATATTCCCCGCCTTGAAAAACCTCAAATCCTGCTCTCTTTATTTGTATCTGGTTCTTTTAATTTTCCTTTTAGTGATATTTTTCCACTATAGAATGAATTCAGACGAAGCACGAGTATTTAATGTAATGTTTAAGTCTAGGTAGTGTAAAAACGAGTGAAACTGCATGAATGTCAGTTCAGTGTAAAGACGCAAAGAATGGGTCGGGTGAGTTTTAACGATCGAATGTAACAAAGTTTGAAATCAATGAGCAGATCAATCAGCGCATCTGAGACAACTGAAGATACTGAATTCATGAATATAAAACTGAAGCAAGCATTAGCCAGCGCAAGAAACGGCGCAAAAATGAATGTATTCTAATATACAAAAGAGAAACCCCTAATGAAGTCAGAGAACTTGTAGACCGCTAAATGAAATGCACTGAAAGGCAGTGCAACAACGTAAACAACCAACGTACCGACTATAAATACGCCCTAGTTAATTGTTCTCTTACAACATAAAAATATTTCCTCTAATTTCCCTTCCTGTGTACGCCAGAAACTCAGAAGCACTCAGGAAGCAGCATGTCTGAGCGGAAAAACACACAAATAATTAAATATGAATTTCATTATGTTTACCCACCTTCCTCACAGCAGACGTTATGACTTGTGTGTGCATTACTTATTTATGATACTAAGGGTCAGTAGCGAAAAGTCAGCCTGGGCGACTACAGGCAGAATGACAGTCACACTATTGTATTAGCTGCAGTTTCCTGCAGTTCTATCGGTAATAGAAGAGACACTTCAAATTTTAGAGCACAGGTACATTGCCTTGCAGATCCGCGGTTATGTCGTGAAATGCGGTGCGATGCTGCTAGCAAATCTCAGCACCTGCCAAGGAGTTGAAGACAAAGTTCTAAGCTTCCAAGTGTGTGTTTGAATTCTTAAGTGACCCCTGGACGGTCATTTTTATTGCTCAGTATTACTCCCTTGAATTAATATTGAGCAATACGTTTGACACTAGAAGACTCAATATTATTGAGCACTATTTCATTTTGCTCGCGGGTCAGGAAGATTAGATATGATGAGTGGTGAATACAACATTATTATAAACAAATACACAATAATATTTCGACGTAGCTTAATTAGCACGTATCCTGCAACATATTTCGACCACTTACGTTGCCATCTTCAGGGAGGTATAAACAAGAATACAATTACAATTACACAAGTGCCATAACCATTCCACCATTGAGGACAATCATATAATCAGAGTATAAAATAATTTAATATGGGCCATATAATGTTGAGTGATACCGATCCTGCTTGTGTGGCCATTGCTTTAGCTCTTTCTCAAAACGAAAAAGAATCGCCATCAGGCTGACGAATGGTACAAAGGAAGACGACATTACACACACGAAACCCTTTCCAGCTTTATGGTTGAATGAGCTAAACGACTACAAAACTTTTGCGATTCGGTGGTCCACCGTGTGCTGGACTGCTCGAATCTGTTACCCCTAAAATCGCTAAAAGAAATGCTAACATGCGAGAAGCAGTCACTTTCAGTCAGCGTTTATTCATTACACTACGCGATTTTTGTTACTGTCAACACTTTTAAAGACTTGAATTTCATAAGTGCCCTACAGTATGTCCCCAGTCCACTGCAAATAACCTTTTAAAACCTACTGATTACGTGATGCACCAACAGGTTCAACATCCAACAATTGTACGCTCTGCTCACACTGTAGTTACGTGTTTTGTATTTATCTGAGAACAAACAGCGACTTGTGTCACTTATAGCATAAACTGATTGGTTTTTATAACCGAGATGAAAAGTGTTTACTGCGCGGTACGAACTGGGTCTTCAAATAAAGCAGTCTGCACTTGGTCTTTAGAGGGTTAATGTGCTGGAGACATTAATGCTGCTTGGCAGACTACCCAATTTTGTTCTTTTCAAATGCACAATATGAGTTACTGTTTCAACCACACGAAGTTTGAGTGACACAGTATATTGTGCAACCCTCAGTACTAACTAGACGGCAGGCAATGTTGTGCCATATTAATTGCTGCACAACATTACTGACTGCCTATGCGTTCCTTTAGACATTATGTTTGTCACACGAAACACAACATGACAGATTACACAAGTCAAATAAAGAACCTCATAGTAAGCAATGGGTGCTCGCACATCGCGGTCGGCATAGTAATTAGACTAAAGACCGCATGACTAAGGAATCGTGTTTCGATTCCGGAAGAGGGCAATATATTTATCTCGTCTTCAAAGCGTCCAAACTGGCTGTTGAAACCAAACAGACTTGTATTCGATGGATGCCGGAGGATGTATCTGGGACAAAAGTGGCCGGGTTTTAAAGATGCACACTACCTCAATCTAGTGCCAAGGTGAAGAAGTGGAGATATACCTCCACAAACCTCATATGCTTTCATGGAATGCACATGGATAACTTCACTTAAACCTCTGCTTTAACAGCCAGGCTGGAGCAATGCAATACAGAAATTACGCTATGGGCGAGACGACCGGGCTTGGCTTTCATTAGCGGATGGACTGTCATTTTTCTATTCGCCAAAAAGTCCAAACAGGGTAGAGGGTTCGTCCAGTTTCCTACAACGGGTACCGGCAGATTATTTCCTCATCGTTAAACAGAATGGCGCGTGAAACTGATCACTCAACTTTATACCGTACGAAGGTTAAGAGGGCGATGTGTGAATCTGACAGGTCCCTTCAGCGAGGTGCTGAAGTTAGAAACAGGACAGTTACATTGCCCGCATCCAAGCGGATCGCCTATTAAAATCACACCGTCCGTCCGTCGAGAAGTTAGTAAGTTGCCTGCCTACCTGCCCGCCAGCCCACCCACCTGCCAGCCTGCCTGCCTGCCTGCCACACATCGAAGATCGCTGAACAGGTTTTCGTGAAATTTAATGCAGGAGAATTTAACAAAAATGTTGGAGACATTTCAATTTTTATTTAGCTCGGTCAATTTTGAGCACAGCTTTAAATAAACAAACACTTCCTTAAAGTAGCATCTAACTACTCTGCACCCTTACGTCAATTGTAACAACAAAATTATTTCGTATAATTTAAATTTCTTCCGCCAAAAATAAAAATTGATGCTCCACATACTGTGTTTCTCACATTCCCAGAAACGGTGCCAGAATCAAGAGTAACAAGAACTTCGTGTTAATTTTAGCGCTGTTGCTAGGAAACGGTGCAAACAGCAACTATCTGGGGCTCCAGGTTTATACAAAAGCGAACGTAAGAGGCTACGTGATTGCTTGTATTACAGTACCACAACCATAAAACTAAAATTATTTCTGCGGCCGTTTCCGTGACGAAGGACTACCGGTTGTGTGAAAAAACATCTTTACTGCCTTGATTGCCTGCCGAAGCCTCTATACGTGGCAGAATTGTAATGATTCTATAAGGGAGAATAAGAGTTTATTTACCTTCAAGAGACGAAGATACCCTGTGTTTATTTAATTCAGTTAGAATTACATCAGCAATAACGTAAAGGGAATGAGTTATAACGCCAGCCTTTGTCAATCTTCGGCTCCAGAGAGACGTTAGTTAATGGTTCGAAACTCCTCGACAGTATCACGACCAGGTAACGAGACCCAGTAAACGTTCGACAGGAGCCGACTGGGCCTCAGGTTCTCTGCGATAGACATTTCTCGGTCCCAGAGGGAAATGACACCCGGATTCTGCAGTTATCCAGCCCGTAACGAGTCACAACACGGCCTGCGCTCTCCGGGTCACATTTGTCTTTAGAATTTACACGAATTATGCTAAGGTAAACACTGAATTGAGAGCCCAGTGTAGTTGCAGAAATAGCATTTGCTAAAATTAGTAGCAAATTTAATTGCAGCAGTCAACGAATAAAATAAAGCTCTTATGATGCAGCCAGTAATGATGGAAGCAAATTACTGATTTATAAAATGTAAAGCACTCTCATTACAGGCCTGGACAGGCCCTGAGGGTTCCAGCAGGTTGAGACTCCCAGATTGCAAGACAATCGGCACATGATGGTTGTTAACCCTACGCACCGGCCGCCTTTACTCCCCAGGAAATATTCATGGTACTCATTTCTGTTAGAGGTTGAGTCAATCCCAGGGCCACAGTGCGCCCGGAAGGATTATATCAATGAAAAATTCCAATGACACCAGCGGGAATCGAACCCACGACCTTCCGTCTTGCAGCGCACTGCCTCAACCAACTGCGCCACCGCGTGCCCCCAAACTGGTGATTTATAGATTCATAAAATTAAAGAGTGAAATGGTATGTGCGTAGATGTTACCTGCCATGTCAGTCTCCTACCTGCAAAGAAGAAAATATACATTGAAAATATCAGTATTATATTTACATTCAATTTAAATACAGAAAATATGTAATAGGTACCATATTGTAATTTTACTGGCAATCTGAAATGTTTTTTTTACGTTAATTAAAGGATGTTATCCTTTTACAGCCCCCTCACTAGAGGTTTAAAGCACCGCACGTTAGGCCCTAAAATTGTTACGTGACCTTCCAAAATTGAACCTCAAAAAGAACGTTGAAGTTTACGCAGCGCATAGTACGTACGTTCTGATCTACCACCAGCCTACGTGCAGTTGCTGACATCTGCTAGTGTACAATTTATAAAGACAATTCTGACAGGACGCTAAGCCCATTAGCTTGTTAATCAAGGATGAGATCGTGAGATCCCAAACACTTTCCTGTCCAGCAGTTACTGGTGTAATGTCACAATCAACGTCCCACGAAACAGCTGTTCTCAAGGACAAGCAAACTTCTCGCGGACACATTTAAAAGTTAGGGACATGTTTCAAGGTCACAGAACTTGCAAATAAAATACGCCCTGAAAATAAAAATAATTATATCCACAGTTTAAATCAAAACGTGATGAGAATATGGCGAATTTAATGTGCAGCTGCTGACTGGGCGAGAAGGTGCTCTTTAAACTTTCTTCCATAGCTAAACACGAAGATACAAAACAATACGAGGGAAGTGGCGATACATTCGGTGGCGAAAGTTTCCAGCTAGCTAAAATAGGCAAAGAATTTTATGGAAGATATGAAAAAATCCACATCAGGATTGGAAAGATGTTTTCAACAAAATAACTTGCTAGTGGGTTTTTGATAATTCCTTCTGTAAACTCTGTTAAGTGACAGCGACGATGACACAGTCACGTGTGAGGTTCTGTCCTCTTTTGTGTAAAATGAAAAGCAGAAATAAGCTGGCTCACAGAAAAATCAACAACAGAAGCAAAAAAATTGTTTAGGTACCATACGTCCGTTCCTATTTTATCGGATCAGTTTTCTTGCTGTCTTAAAACTTTTTACTTCCACCTCTATACCAGTGTCATGTTTGTTCAGCAATTCGACTGTTACACGTTTTTTTCAAGAATAATCTGCTTCGGCTAAGGTGAAATATAGGTTTCGTTTTACATTCTACGTCAGTACATCAGTACAACATCAGGCGAATTAGCTCATCATATATTCTAATCTGTTCATGAAGCAAAAGCCGTTATTGGGCCAAGGTTTCCCCATTAACTAGGCTTCATAATCACACTCAGACACACCGTACTCGGTAGGACTCCTCTGGACGAGTGACCAGCCCGAAGCAGTTACCTGTAACTGACAACATACCTCTCTCCAAACGAGACAGACACCCATGCCACCGACGGGATTCGAACCAGCAAACCCAGCAAGCGCAAGGCCGCAGACCCACACCTTAGACTGCGCGGCCATTTGGATAGACCCTATATTCTAATAAATCGACATATTAAAATGTGTCCGGTATCCGAAGAATACATAATTAAATGTGTTGAAAAATTCAAATCTTGAAGAACCAACTCCCTATTGCAAAGCCTTCTTGAGGAGCTAACAGGTCCTAAGCTTCTTCTTCGTCGTCTTCTTCTTCTTCTTCTTCTTCTTCTTCTTCTTCTTCTTCTTCTTCTTCTTCTTCTTCTTCTTCTTCTTCAGGCGCTGAACCTCCTTTAATAGGAAGTTTTGGTCTTCTCAACGATCGCCTTCCACTTTGCTCTATCCTGGACACAGGTTATCCAATTTTTGATCTTCATTTGACCGAGGTCCTCTATGATATTGTCCTCCCATCTTTACTTGGGTCTTCGTCTTGGTCTCGTGGTTAAGGGATTCCATTTAAGTATCTTCTTAGCTGCCCTGGTTTCAGGCATTCTTTGTACATGGCCGAACCAGCTTAGTCTCTGAGCTTTAATGTAGTTGACTATATTTTCATGCTTTATCAGTTTGTCCGGTTCTTCATTGTTTTTAATCCTCCATATTTGATTTTCTTTCGTAGGCCCAAATATTCCTCTTAAGATTTTGCTCTCAAAGACCAGCAGTTTCCCAATTATAGTTTATTTCAGCACACATGTTTCTGATGCATAGGTCACTATTGGTCTTATAACTGTTCTATATAATTTTAGTTTCGAACTTTTAGTGACTAATCTGCTTTTGAAGAACTTTAGATTAGCATAGTATGCCTTTATACCAAGAGCTATCCTTTCCTTAATTAGGTCCTCAGCTAGTCCAAAAATTTTCCGCATTCTATGGAACCCAAAGGTTCATTGCCTCTCTCAAAAAAAGCTCGCTACCTGTCCCGATCCCAGTCAATCCAGTCCACACCTCCATCCCATTTCTTGAACATTTATTTTAATTTTATTTCCCCTCTTCGCCTAGGTCTTCCAGTTGGCTCCATCAGGTCTCCGACCAAACCCCTGGACTCATCTGTCCTGTCTCCCACACCTGCCACATGGCCTGCCCATCTCATTCCTCTTGATTTGGTCACCCCAATAATATTTGGTAAAGAGCACAGATCATGAAGACAAGAGCATGCTTTTGAGAAGCGAAAAGAACCCCAGCACTTCTCAAAAGCATACAGACCGGTTTTCAGGCCCATTCACCGTCCCATGAAATGGTTACTGGGGACTCTTTACTGTGAAATACAGCAGCACTGGGGTAAAGCTGGCCACTCACGTCCTTCTAACACCCAGGTAGAGAATGAGTGGAGCTATACCTTCATTACCCTGCAGGTACTTATGGTGTTTGTTTAAATAAACACAGGCAACGTGTTTATATGTGTTTGCATCAAAGGTGTTTAAAATGTTTATAATCTTGCATAGGAACCGTCTTGTCAGTAACGTTACTGACTTCGGGCTGGGACAGCAGGATTCGAAAGAGAGAGAGGGGGAGGGGGGTGTTTTACGTAACAGTGCTGTCAACTGCTTAGAATATAGAGCGTCGGCTAAATATTCCACATAGAGTGTGCGGGAATCGAAAGCGGGTATCCACAGTAATCCCGATAGGGGTATCAGGACCCGTCTTATCGGCATGCGACGAAAGACCGTGCGACATGAAACCTCTCTTCTCCACACCTGCCCCTGCATGTGCTAATTGCAATGTATTTGAGCAGTAGAGATAAACAGCACCTGTAAAGTCCGTCATAATTATTATCCGATATTAACTGTCCAGGTAAAGTGGCCTGCTTTGAAACTTCTCTCGTGGCCTGCTGTGAAACTTCTCACGTTGCCTGCTTTGAAACTTCTCACGTGGCCTGATTTGAAACTTGTCACGTAGTCTGCTTTGAAACTTCTCACGTGGCCTGATTTGAAACTTTTCACGTGGCCTTCTTTGAAACTTGTCACGTGGTCTGCTTTGAAACTTCTCACGTGGCCTGCTTTGAAACTTGTCATGTGGTCTGCTTTGAAACTTCTCACGTGGCCTGCTTTGAAACATTTTACGTGGCCTTCTTTGAAACTTGTCACGTGGTCTGCTTTGAAACTTCTCACGTGGCCTGATTTGAAACTTGTCATGTGGTCTGCTTTGAAACTTCTCACGTGGCCTACTTTGAAACTTTTCACGTGGCCTTCTTCGAAACTTGTCACGTGGTCTGCTTTGAAACTTCTCACGTGGCCTGATTTGAAACTTCTCAAGTGGCCTGCTTTGAAACTTCTCACGTTGCCTGCTTTGAAACTTGTAACGTGGTGTGCTTTGAAACTTCTCACTGGCCTGCTTTGAAACATCTCACGTGGCCTGCTTTGAAACTTGTCACGTGGCCTGATTTGAAACTTCTCACTGGCCTGCTTTGAAACATCTCACGTGACCTGTTTTGAAACTTGTCACGTGGCCTGCTTTGAAACATCTCACGTGGCCTGCTTTGAAAATTCTCACGTGGCCTGCTTTGAAACTTCTCACGTGGCCTGCTTTGAAACTTGTCACGTGGTGTGCTTTGAAACTTCTCACTGGCCTGCTTTGAAACATCTCACGTGGCCTGCTTTGAAACTTGTCACGTGGCCTGATTTGAAACTTCTCACATGGCCTGTTTTGAAACTTCTCACTACTGTTCTCAAGTCTGAAGTACTACTGTTCTTAACGTAAACCGCTTCATATTTTTCAGCCCTGCGATTCAATCCCTCATGTGATTCATTGATTTACACAGTAATCGCTTCTTATTTTATACGAAGCACAACTGCTTATTCGAGAATCTTTAAGACATTTAACGAAAGAAGTTGAGTAACTCAAAAACGTGTCGAGTGACTGCAGGATAATATACTGGTAAGGACATGTAAAAAGCTGGGGTGACCCAGTTTATGATACCACCCCAAAGTCTGCCTAATGGGACGAAGGAAAATCAGGGAAAATTCGGGGCAGTTGGTGTCCCTTTCGAGATTATAACAGATCACCTCCCAAGCATAAGTTATAATTGTTACCGCTTCGGCCAACTTGCTCGGTCTTGTTGGGCTAAGGAGATAACGAAAGGAAGTTAAAAAAAGTTAGGACAGGCCGGAAACTTGGCAGTACGCTGCCACTAGCATAACAGATAGCACAACTGGACAGTGTGTGCTGCATAATGTAAAATTACAAAATTCCTCTAATTTAAGTCCTTTTATAACTTCATATTACGCAGGCCTTTTAGCCAGTAAACATGGCTAAAATTCTAAACGACTGACTAACTTATATTTATTGGACCGCGCATCATTGTGATAGTTGAAGAATAAAAGACCAACTTGATGTCACTTGTTATTTTATTTCACTTCTTATGTGCTCAACATGTTTCGGACATTAATATATCCATCATCAGG
>Ga0123355_10021362_pt1 | contig 10358 bp, 2 predicted proteins | sample TergutEmb28metaG_3_FD_89872 | JGI IMG/M metagenome (GOLD analysis project Ga0123355, IMG submission 89872) | Embiratermes neotenicus P1 segment gut microbial communities from Petit-Saut dam, French Guiana - Emb289 P1 | ecosystem: Host-associated > Arthropoda: Insects > Digestive system > Gut ... | reverse complement strand
GAGTGCGGTAATGAACCTTCGGGTTCCGTGAAATGCGGGGAATTTCCTGACTAGCTGCAAACCAGTTAGCTTCTCAAGAAGGACTCTGCACCATGGAGTAAGTAAGTAAGTAAGTAAGTTTGTCCATTTGTGCGTGCGTGTAGGTTTATGCAGTAATATGTTTGTAATTCAGCAAACATAAAGAGGAACCAGAAGATATCTGCCAGTATGGCTTGTCATTATTACACATGATTGCACAACTTGTTTTATAAACTTTATAAACCAGTTTATTACGTAACAACTTTAGTAACATAAACATAAAAAGAGAGAACGCCTTTATAACAATTATGAGAATTATTTTCGAAACATGCTGTGCAGCAGGGAGTGGGACGAATCTATACAGAGATGCAGGACACATGGAAGCCGAGAAGCTTGAACTCCCCAACGCCGAACACGCCGTGTAGCAGTAAGCTAAATCACACCCCTCCCATTCTAAATGTTTCCTTTTTTTTCTGAGCTGTATTCAATATCAGTATAACTGCAGGACATTTGAAAACAGCACACGTGTCCTTCAATGCTACATTTGATATTGAAGAGCAGCTACAGATGTGACAAAAGCTTAACAGCCAATGCGAATCACTGCAAATGGTTTTTAAACTATTTGACATTTTCACGTCAACTCTTTGCAAACGCTGGATTAGAACTGTCCTATGACTTTAGTCATTGTCAGCCTGTGTTAAAAACGATCACTGATAAAAATGTTCAAAGCAGGGGTGTACATGCAGATGGTAATTCAGAAGTTCAACCTAATAAAACTAGGCTCATGCCTGGTATTTTCTGGTGCTCTTTTCCACTAAGAAAAGAACATAATTGACTGTAGGTATTTCAGAAGAGCCTTCTGAGAGGAAGACAAGGAGAAAGTGCACAATATAGATCCTCAAAATTAGCATTCTTCACCGCCAGTATGCTTACGATAGGTAATCAAGGAAGTACGATAACAGAGAAAGTACCAGGCATAAAACAGATGATAAATACAGAGCGTTTTTACGCGGGAATGAGGAAAACTGAGAATGTAAAACAGACGACTCGTCGGTCGCTATGGAGCAACGTCGACCACTGTAAAGCTAGCATAAATTTAAATAAATTATAAGAATATCTGATCAGTATAAAAATGACGGAAGAATTTCGAAACCATATTAGGCTACATGGAATGGCGATGTGCCCTTAAGTCCCAAAACAACTCTCAGGGATTTTAGAGGCACTTTACGTAAAGTCAAAAATGTAAGTAGCAGAATATATGAGGTGTCAAAATGCAGCCGTATAATATGAACCAACAGGATGCATTATTTATTATTAATTTATTTCAATAATAAGCCTCTATATGTTTCGAGCAGGCTTGCTGCTCATTATCAGGAGGATCGATTTTGTGTAAACAGCAGCTGGTATAGTCATGCGTTATGTTGACTGGCTGCTGGCAGGATCGGGCTGGAAACAAAATATTAAATTTGTCAAAATGCAAGTTTAGGATGTCTCTATTGAATAACGCGATAATATATACTTGTGTCGTTATCAACTAACTCAGATAACGAGACGAGACATGCTTATGAATTGTGGTCGGGACAAACCTTAAAAAGCCCTCACAATGACCACTTGGTCTACAGTTTGTATTTTACGGCTCGAACACCCGGATTGCGGTATCTACGGACCACAGATCACAAAATAATCCCCGCGGGGTGGTAAGCGTACCTGGTGCGGTGCGGGTGACTGCTGAATACAGGGAACGTTGCTGGAATGCCATTGGTAAGAGCGACAGACTCTAATACTACTCAGACTGAAAATATGAAGCATTTTGAATGGCTCGCGGTGAGAGAGCGAACTGTGCGAAAGCACTCAAGACGGATAATAACAACTCGTCTTTCAACACGAAATTTATGCATACGCATCTATCGCAGGGATCATTTCCTGGTCTGTGAACAGTTCTCGTCCATGGTACGTGGATGCAAAGCATATCCAACGTAAACCTCTACAAATTTGAAACAGTACTGTTCCTGGATGAGGCCACAAAAACTAATCCAGTGCTTTGCATACGACAAGCGTCTCATATAGTTTTTTAGGCGTGTTCGCAAAATTTCTAAACGCAACTATTAGCTTCATCATGCCAAATCCGTCCGTCCATCTGTCTGTCCGTCCGCATGGAACAACTTGATTCCCACTGGACTGTTTTTCATGAAATTTGTTGTTTGACTACCTTTCGAAACTCCTGTCACATATATTCAAGCTTCCTTACAATCTGACAAGAATGACGGGTACTTGACATGAAGACTTGTGTCATTTATGATAATGTCTTTGTGAATTCTTCTCAGAATAATACACATTTCAGACAAAAGTTGGAAAGGAAATCGAAATGCACATTTTAGGTTCGATGACTATTTACGAAAATCGTGGCAGGTATGAAATAATGTGGAAAAATGTGGCACAGTCAGATTACAATATAATTGGGCGCATATATTTTGCTTGCTGGAAAATTGTGGCTACATTTTTTTTTTACAGAGGACATCCCGTTGTGTTCATGAACTTAAAACACATCGTTATATTTCCGTCAAACATAACCACATTCATTTTATTCAGAAATGACAACATGTTTTGGTCTAAAAAGACCATAATCAGGCCATCATTAAAAAAACTCTAAAATAAGGTACAATTCAGTGCAAATTATACTCAAATGGGGTCTCATATGACTTGCAAAGTTTACATACCTCGTACACTACATAAAATCATTGGACTGGTAATACAGTGATACCTCGGCTAACAAGTGACCCTGCTAACGAATTTTTCGGCTAACAAAGATTTTTTTCGCTGTTTTTCGGACTCGGCTAACGAATATAGATTCGGTTAACTAATGTTTTAGTAGATGCGCGCGCTAACATAAAGCAGCAAACATGAACGGTCGGGCCATTCCAGGAACTCGTTTCGGCTAACGAATGTGATCCCGGAATGAATTGTCTTCGTTAGCCGAGGTATCACTGTACTCTGGCCTGTTGGATGTCAGTTAAGAGAAAAGTTCCGAATATACTTCCATTTTCGTAAAGCAGACCTACAAAATACCGAAGATACCAACACAGCAGGAACGCATGGCGGTCTTAGTATTTCACTGGCCAAATTTTTTAACCAACAGCGATTTTTTCGTCACAGAGAAATCAGGCGGATGAGTAGCATACTTCTCCCATCGAGTCGAGCCCCTCCATAACGCAGCGGCCTAAGTTCGCCTCACGTCTGCGCTCTCTCTAAAACACACTGTAAAGCTGGATCGAAGTAGTAGGAATTTCTGCCAAATAATGTATGCAGCTAACGGAGGTGACTAATATATTCCAATAAAGACTTATGAAAATAATACCTTACAGTAATTGTAATGTATAAAGTTGACGTTTTGGTATAAATCACGGAATTACAGAAGTGTAGAACTTTTGGTTTAAAACTGTCCCTTTCATGGCAAACCGAATATTTCAGTCAGAAATGTAAAAAGGGAGAAAAGACATATCACAATTATGGCTGAAGAATACGTTGACTTTGTTCTGTAAGTGCGGGTTTTGGATACAGTGATAAAGGAACGTGGGAAACAGAAATAACTACCAGCTTACTTTCACTTAAACCGTCATTCCTTAAAAACTGCATTATGAACATCTGGTTGTCGCTTTATTTGCTACTATATCTGCACATAGGAACAGTAATATTCAAGCAGGCATTAGTTCCCCCTCGTTCGAATATTCTACCTGCAGTATCGGGGATGGGGTGGGGGAATAATTTTTTTTCGTCGTGAGTGATAACTCTAATGTGAGTTACGAAGAAAATGAAGCTTAATGCGGGACGTTTCGAAAAAAAAGTCTACTAAAATGTTAAATTGCTTTCTTTCATCAGCGAAACAAATCTAATTCCGTATATTGCAGTACATAATATATTCTTATGAACAAATATTAATTAGCATGCTTTCTTTATAATGAAAAAACTTGTCTCTTTCTTAACAGCAGGATAAACCCTTTTTAATAATATATCATCCCTTTTCAGCAAAGTACTAATTTCCCATAAATACCATTACTTTGAAAATCGCACTACAATTTATGTCCTAAATTACCACAAAGTGTCAGTGAATATGTGAATACATAATGGGACATTGCATTTTTGCAAATTGAGGAAGATTTGTAAAAAGTTTTATTTCAACAACCGATAGACAATACAGCTCGGTGAACTCGGGCGGTGGCAAACTAAATATTCGAATATATTAAGTGAGGAAGGAATACTCTGGTGGAAATAAAACACGCACACAGACACGCCTTTAGATGAAACGGAGATTTGTTACGTGCTCAAAGAATATGATGCATGTTCTAGCTATGCTGCATCGCGGTACGTCGCCTGTTTATTGATTAACTGCCAACCTGCTCATTGCATTTATCTTCTACAGGGCAAAATCACATTCCTTCTTCTTCTCTCTTGATGTCTGCCCTATCTGTTTTTTATACTATAACCTACTTAGGAATAATTTTATAGCCACTGGTTTTGCCATCCTGGCAGAATAGATTGAGGGGGAGGGGGGGAGAAGGGACGAATAGCTGTGCAAAGCAAATTCACCTGTGGAGGAACATCTAAAGCGGCCAGTCAGAAGATAGGACAGAGGAGAATGGAATGATGACATTAAAACATATGTTGAAGAAACCATGTTTGGATAATTTGACAAGGATTTTTCTAGATTTTCACTCTTCTGGGACGTTACGCAGTATGGACTGGCAGTTAGTTACCGACGTTTCAGAACAACTCATCGGTCTTATCTCCTTGGACTGTTTGACCGTTGAGGATGGGATCAATAAGTAGTCTCGAAACGTCGATAACTTAACTACCAGTCTAGGCTGCGTAACAACTCAGAAGAGTGAAGGCTTCATTTACACCGCGACGGAATCCTGAAATCAACACAGGTTTTATCAGTCCCAGTAACACATGACGATACGACCTTGTTATCAGCAGTACTAAATCTCTGGAGTATATTACCTTATCATGTGTTAGCTACCTTACTTTGCAATGGTTAGGTTTATTAACTAAATTTGGATATTTAAAAAAACTGAAAATATGACACATATAACCAGACAGTTGTTAAGACCTGTGAAACTAGGTCCATTCGTTCATTAGCCTTCGTGAAATTGTGCTGCACGCAATAACGAACTTCTGCTGACAAATATAGCCTATAATTATACACATATAACCAAACATACACACACAAACACACACAAACACACACACACACACGCATACAGATGCACACACAAATTCATATTTTGCTGAATTCGAAATAACCTTTAAGCTGAACAAAAGGAAAATCATAAGGATCTCTCGACTTGCGCTGTCGAAAAAATTACTAAATAATACCGTCTAAATTTGACACAAACCGACAGTATTTTGCATGCGATCAGAGACAAGAGTGTCTATCCAAGTGCAGGTACTGAGTACCGATCGGATTTGCCACAGGATACAGCCATATTCACAAAGTGAAATATACGTAAAATATACGAGTATCGTAGAAGACAACAGAATAGCAAGTAAAAGAGCACAGCACACGAGCATCTTGCTCTGTTCCAGTTCTGTTATAGTCAAGGTAAATTTGTCCGTCTGCATGTCGTAAAGGCGTGTTTGGGTAATGGAAACGTAGCTCAATTTGTTCTTAGCCTCCGCATTAGATGGGCGTAAGTGGTTTAGATTCACGCCCCGACCGCTTGATCCAAAGCACAAGAGCACCAGTATAAACTAAACAGGGGGATGAATGGTCCCTAAAACCCGTCTAGACGAGTTAAAATAATTATAAATATATTGCTCCTCACTGGACACGAGCCATGATTCTCTGTCTTCAAACACGCAGCCAAATCATCATTTATACTACACCATCTCCACCATTTATCTTTGTACAAGAGACTGCTTTGGTATCGAAACGAACAACCCAGTACGCTGAACAGTGGAAACAGGCGGACGACTGCAAATTTTAACTACCGCTCTTATGAATATTTATTCTCGGTTATCAAGGAAGGAAAAAAAATTGACGTCGAAATTAACAATATTCAAGCAATATTGTAAGCTTCCCCATCAAGTCATCTTCTCCAGCACTCACCGTATCCCCTTTACCCAACACAAAACAAGGTACTGCAGAACAAATATGAACCTGTCAGAAACAGACCTTTGATTTGAAAACAAAATATAAATCTAAAAAAAATAGTGAACATTATTATCTTTCTCTCCCTAGCTACTCTACTCGCAGTACATGTATTCTGCGGTTTTGTACGTCATGCACAGAACAGTTAATTCAGTGGCTGTGAAACACAAGTAAGTGCAGTACTATGTAGGCTGGAGTGTGCACACACATGGAGATGTAATTACACTGGGAGCGAAACAACGTGATGCGGGCTATCTCCTGCTGAGTTTCTAGGGGTAGAGGTTTCTTTGAAGTTTCGCACGCACACACACACACACACACACACACTAACACACACACGTGACCAAAACTTTCTCTGCAGTTAGGAGGCTGAGGTTACCAGATGGGACTTAGCACGCTCGCAAATAGAAATAATTTTCAGGAAGGCTTTGAGGAACTAAATGCATCATGTTACAATCTGCCCTAAATGTTACTCGTTTTTGCACAGTAGAAAATTTTTGAATGCAATGTCGTCTGACTTTGGAGAATGATACGCTGTAAAACTCTCTTTACATCATCATAGTCTTATGGTTCAACGCGATTTCCTAACTACTCCTAACATTGCAAAAAACCGACACACTCGTAAACAATAGAGAAAAGGTATAAAATTTATTTTAATTTTTATGATTTGGGTTCCTATTATTTCTTTCAAAAAAGTAATTCATGATAACTTTAATTTTTCCGTAGTTTCACTCAATGCCAAATGTTAAATATTTACTGCCTTGTGTCATCAAAACATTTGCTAGACCTTATTATTATACTTCTTATGTGCTCAACATGTTTCGGATATTAATATATCCATCATCAGGAGCTTTTGACTATTCTATTGAATTACCATATTGGTCGTATTGTTCTTGGTTCGAGGTGTGTTAGAGTTTCGGTGTGGTTGGGTTGGAGTGGTATCCGACCCAACCACACCGAAACTCCATCACACATAGAACCAAGAACAATACGACCAATATGGTAATTCAACAGAATAGTCGCAAGCTCCTGATGATGGATATATTAATGTCCGAAACATGTTGAACGCATAAGAAGTGAAATAAAATAGCAAGTGACATCAAGCTGATCTTTTATTCTTCAACTATCACAATGATGCACGGTCCAATAAACATAAGATTTGCTTTACTCTTTGAAAGTTTAAATGCAGGCAGGATGCTCCTTTTAAACTTCGGTTAGCTGTGTATCAGAAAACTTAACACTTTATCAGCACCACAGTGGAAAACTTACAGCTCGCGAATGTATCCATATTGGTGTTATGCAGTATTTTAAAGCCACTTGAGATTAAAAAAATTTGAATCTGTCACAAAATACAGCTATAATTTTATAAATACGTTTATAAAGACAGAAGAACTTTTGCGAGACAGACAACAATCTTCAGTCATATAAAATACGCCAAATGTTCCAGTTTGAAAAGTTACAAGTACATTTGGAGAGTTATTCAAAAGTATCAAGTATTCAATCTGTCATTTTTACATGAAATTAATCTCAGACTTTGAGAATATTTCGATACTAACATGGTATGTACAAATATGGATAGAAAAACTGTAACTTAGTCTTAGTTCATAGACTGATACAAAACTTTCGAAAATGCTACGAATTTTAAACGCTCCTGCTTGGAAGTGAAAGTAAAAAATTGTTTTCAGCAAGATACTAAATGTGGAATAAATTCTAGGAATGATAATTAAAATTAACTTCAGAATTATTGCCTTACTTTTTTCAGTCTGGAGGCGTTTAAGTTCGAAAGATTTCGAAATATGTGCTAAAATTAGGCAGATGTGGATATGGCGTTAGAATTTATCGAGGTGACTGATCATGCCTTTTTGCTGTATGTTATGTAAACCCCACATTTTTAAATAAGCCTACACAATTCAATATATGTCTTCTCCTTACGATCCGTATGTGGACTGCGGACCATCAATTAAGAAGACTTGAATAGTTGTGTTGTTACTGGACCAATATTTCAACGTCACTAGATGAATATCTGATAATATTAGCTACAAACTAAACACCCATACACATTTCAATTGGCCGCATACCATGACGCTGACGTATCCAGTTTCCCCTCCACCCAAAACAAGCGTCCAATTTATAAACCAATTCTGTACTCCATCCCTCTGGGTACTACTTACAGGTAGGTTAATATTCTGGACCTCCCAGGATGCCCTGTAGTAATGTTAGAATTTCTAATGACTTCTCAGCTTACCCCGCCTTGTTCAGACAATCCACATTCTAACCAAGCATGGTAGAAGAGAAGAAACCTTAACACCGACATAAGATTGATGAGTTTGGTGACGCGGAGAAAGATGAGGGACGGGTATCATGAAGTAGGCATCGGAAATGATATTTCGGTCGCAGACACTCATGTCCCGTCCAACATATTTGTGGTTTTACATAAAGGATACAGAAGACATGTGTGGAACTACTTGTGCTTGTGACTCCCCATTGGCCCTCGATGGACTTTCATTTGACATTGACTTGCCTTCTTATTATTGTTCGGACTGGTTGTAAAAGTGTCGGTTGAGGGTGATGGATTAGTCCACGAGCATGAAGTGGGAGGATCTTGCTGCAGCACGCCGATTCCCCCACGCGAACCTTTGGGAACCGTCTGCTGTACTGCCTACAGCCTTCCGTGTTCGTTCAGGACGAAGACTGCAAAGTCGGAACAAAATGAAAAGAAAAAAGCCCCTTGCAATGATTCGAGGCATAACCGCATAAGTAGTGATTTTTTTTTGGCGCAACGGCCCTACTCGGACTTAAGTCACTTCTTCGTTAAGGCATCTAGATCACATACAACGCACCACAGTCTGTAGGACTCCTCTGGACGAGTGATCAGCTCGTCGCAGAGACCTCTACCTGACAACACACGATAATAAAAAAGAGAGACATCCATGCCACCGCGCGGGATTCGAACCCGCAATCCCAACAAATGAGAGGCCGCAGACCTATGCCTTAGATAACACGGCCACCGGGATTGGCAGTTACTTTTAATCACCTGCCAAACAAACAAAGCAATACAGGTGAAACACAAAGATGTCTATGTTTTTAATTAACACCATTCATAAAGAAGTATGACTGAGCGGAGTTTAGCTCCACACATATTTTTAACTTCGGGAAGAGAATGACGTGGCTGTTCAGGTTAAAGCCAGGCTGGTCATGTTACTTCCAAGGGTAAAGACATCAAAACGTATAAAACTGAAAGGTATAGGGCTCAAAACATGTTGACATTTTGGGGACGAGAAAACTTTATTTAATGGATAATGTAGCTGCGTATAATCAGCAGCACGTTTTGTACGCCGTGTCTTACAGCTTACAGTGTCCGAAAGAAATATGTGGAACTCCGTATTCGAGAAAATGTTATCAGACTTCGCAAAAGATACATAGAAAATACTTACTTAAATAGCTTTTAAGAAAATGACTATCTCTGTATTTATTTGCGATTAGACAGTACAGTAAGCCGCTGATTATTACGCCGATAATTACAGGAAATGCAGAGAAGGGGACGAGGCTGCCGGGAAATTCCTATGGACTCTATCCTGAACAGATATCTATAAAAATTTAGTAAAAAAGTAATACCGAAAAATTTTTGGGCGATGCTGGTGTGTGGAGGGGAACGATTTATTTTCGTAGACTCATTTGTTGGTGAAAATTAATTTAGGGAGTTAATTTTAAGCTTCACAACACACACACACACACACACAACACACACACACATAGCTGTAGAAGCTGGGAAATAGGGTTGGATGGCGAGGTTGGAAACACTTTAGACCGAAGAGTGGCAACAGTTTGCATTATATTCTCGTTGTGCACATGGCAACGGATAGTTAAAGGATCCAGAAACATGTGGGAAGCAGAAGGTTTTCTGCAACTAGACAGGGCGCTTTATTACAATTGTCGGTAACTATTTTAGTACAGTACTACGAATCTGGGAAAATTCTTTACGTGCCACGAGAGTATTTGAAAGTGCAGGTATAGATCAACATTTATTTTAGATAAAGACAATTTGGTCACCCCTCACCCAATATTGTGAGGGTGATAAAATCGAGAAGAATGAGATGGGCTGGGCATGTGGCGCGTATGGGTGAGGAGAGGGGGTGTATAGGGTCTTGGTGGGGAAACCGGTGGGAAGGAGACCACTGGGGAGACCTAGGCG
>Ga0123355_10021361_pt1 | contig 10358 bp, 10 predicted proteins | sample TergutEmb28metaG_3_FD_89872 | JGI IMG/M metagenome (GOLD analysis project Ga0123355, IMG submission 89872) | Embiratermes neotenicus P1 segment gut microbial communities from Petit-Saut dam, French Guiana - Emb289 P1 | ecosystem: Host-associated > Arthropoda: Insects > Digestive system > Gut ... | reverse complement strand
GCGTCGCGTAAGGCGTGGCCAGCGACCTCGATTGACGGCGCGCACTTCTCCGCCAAGGCCAACAGGGACGGGGCCGAGCCGGTTCTTCACGTCGCGATCATGAAAGCGCGAGTTCGGGCCGCTCGGGGCCGCGCTCTTGCAAACTGAAAACGCGAGCTGCGGTACCTTGGTTAGATGGAGTCCGACAGCGGACGAAACCGACCGGCTGGAATGATAGGTGATGCCTGCGTCTGTGAGGCTCAGCTTGCGAGTGGTGCGCACCAAAAGCTTGGCGCCGAGGACGGATTCGAGGTCGGAAACCTTCCGGGTGACTGTCGTCACCGGCACGCGCATCGTTCGGGCGGCGGCGGAGAAGCTTCCTTTCTCCACAACCTCGACCAGCATTGACATAGCTTCGAGCCGGTCCATTGACTTCCCCAAATTCTGATGAGGCGACGCCCGATCTTAGCGGATCGCGAGGAGAAATGGGCCATAGTCCTTCGGTCGAACCGACGAGTTCACGAAGGAGAAAGCGCAGATCGTCGGTTCGATGCCAGACGCTCACCGTCGCCCGAACGCCTCATAGCCCGCGGGCGCCGGCGGGATCCTAACCCAGCTCGGAGCCGGCCCTGCGCTCTGGTTATAGAAATTGTGTCGGATGAGGGTTTGTGTCGGATGCCGCGCCGGCTGCGAACAAGGCGCGTCTACTCGAGAAAATTGCGAATCCTGCATGGCCGGACGCGTCGCGACAAAAAGGCCGCGCCAAGGGTAGCATCGTGCTAAGGGCCAGAGCGCGCTCAACGCAGCACTGAACAGTCTGATGATGCTGTCCGAGCGCCCGGCCGACCGCAAAAAACGACAGATCCTCCCGATAAGCCGGCAATATCCGCGCCTGCTCGACCCGGCTCGTCGGCTCCGTCCGCGATTGATCTCACCTCGCCCTCATATCCGAGCGCCAACTCAATCGCCCGACGCCGCGCCGCCATGATCTTCCACCTCCAGTTTCGGCACACCCCTCCACGCCACCGAAATGGGAGTCGAACGAACGAAAATGATCCCCTCGGTTGTGACAATTTTCATGGAATCGGTCGTCTAGGCTCGACACTATAGAGGCATTTCATCCGCTGCTCAGACTCAGCGGGGATGCCAAAAAAGCGAAGCATTTGGCCGCGCCCGCACTGCTCCGCAGCGTTGTCTACGGATAGCGCTTCCAGGATCCCGGCTCGTCGTTATCGGTCAGGCTCGCCAACAGAACTTGGCTCGTAGAAACGGGGCGATCCGCCCACTATCGGCCACTTTCGGGTAGCTTTGATGGCTGAGACGAGGAGACGGGCGGCGCCGTCATCGACGCGCGCTTCAATCGACACCTTAAAGGCCTGGGTTCCGTCACCGATCCATGGAATCGCCAGGACTCTGTCGGCGCCAGTCGCGGGAACGGTCACCTCGGTGGCTGCGAGAGGAGCGGCGGCTTGCGGCCTCTCGCTCGGCTCGATTGCGACCTTGAGCCGGATCGGCTGATCGCCGGTCGCCCTTGCCTTCAATCTCAGCTCATAGGCGCCGGCGGGCATCGCATCGACCGCGATGCTGCGCCACACGCCCGCTCCATGAGGCGGCAAGTCGATTGCGAGGCCCGAAGCCGCGTCAAAATGCCCCGGGTGGTCCGGCGTTTCACTGTCGTGGAACCAAAAAGGCGGGCGCAGCGCCGCGAATACTGCGGAAGCGGGGGACGCCGTGCCGAGCACGAACTGCTCAGCGCGACGCCAAACCCTCTCGCCGACATTCCGGCCGAGCTCGAGGCCACGCTCATTGTCCGCAGGCCAGTGAACGCCGGCCCAGATGCGCGATATTCCGGCGGCTTCCGCCGCGGACGCAAAAGTCGGATAGGACAGCGTGACCGGCTCAGCCAATTCGCGCTGCTCGACGTATAGATGTCTCACCGTCTTTTTGAAATTGAAGTCCGGCCTTTCGATCGCGAGCTCCATCGCGCGAGCCCAGGACGCGGCGAAGGCGCTATGGCCGGAAATGTAGCTAGGGAATGGCGGCGTGGGCAGATAGGGCTCCCAATCGGCCGCGGACGTCTCCGCAAGTCCTGCCGGAAAGACGAGGGCACGTTCGGCGTCCTCCTTCGCGGCCGGCGTCGAAGAGCCCAACGCTTCGGATAGGGAGCGCGGTCGCCATGCCTTTATCATCGTGTCGCCGAGCGCGCGAACCGCGGTGATGGGGCGCACATAGTCGTAAGCGTACTTAGCGTCCCAGGCGGCGATCGAGGCGTCGAAGATCGCGTTGCTGGCGATGAGGAACAACTTGACATCGTCGTCGAGGCGCAGGTCATTCGTGTCGGAGACGAATTTGGTCATTTCGATCAGCTGCGGTGCAGGGTCCATGCCGAAGATCCCCCAATATTCCGCCTCAGCCTTCTCTTTGTCGGTCAGACCGGCGCTGGTCTTGATCAACTCATCGATTTGCCGCGACCATTCGGCGGATCCGGCGGCCGGCGGCGGAATGGGGCGAAAGTCATCGGCGCGCGCCAGCGAGAACGGCATGACGCGGCTCCATTGGGGGGTCGTCGGCAGCTGGCGCTTGCCAAACGACTCGATCGGCAGCCAGGCGTCCAGCGGTGCGGACGCCCGCGGTTGGTAGCCGGTCGTGTCAGCGAAGTTGCCGGCTTCGTTGGCGCCGTCGTCGCGGCAATCGACGAGAACGGCCTCTGCGGCTCGCCGCCCTACCTTAGCTGCAGGCGTGTCGGCGTTCGGATCGTAGCCGAACTCTTGCATCCGCTCGATCAGTGCGCGCCGATGCTGCGGCGCAAACGTTCGTAAAACAGTGAAGGCGGCGTGACTGATCGCTTCGCGCTTGTTGGCTTCGTTGTTCGCGCCGCCCAGTCCCTTAAGGGTGGTCCCCGAGGCCACCCCTACGGCGATCGGATCGTAGGCAGTCCAGGCGTCATAGATCGCCGTCTCAAGGATGGCGAAAAACCGCGAGCCGACCGTTGGCTCCCACGCCACTTCTTGGGCATAGGGCAGCGCCTGATCGAGCCATTCGGTGACAATCGAAGCAGCGCTTGCCGTCGAAGCCTTCATCACGAAGATCAGGCTAAGGGCTACGCACAAAGGACCCTTGATCAATGTCCCTTCTCCCGGTGATGCGACAACCGCTCAAGCCTGCGCTTCATCGGCGCGGCTTGCCCTCCGTGAAGCCTTCAGCGCAACGACTTGGTGAAGCCCGCGAGCGAGGCTCTCTGGTCCATCTTCATCGCTCCGGCGTCGTCAACTGTGACCCTTGCCACGCGGCCGCGTCTGAACTGGGCGAGGATCATCGCATAAGCGGGGCTGGAGGACGGGATGATCACCTCGCACCTGCTGCCGCTATCGCCGAATTTGCATTCGTCAGCCGCGAAGAGGTGGCGAAACGCGGGCCTCCTGGCCTTGTCGACGAAGACCTCAATCCGTGAGCCGGCGACCCCGACCTGGGTTGTGCGCACCACGATGTTGTGGGGCTTCGCCTTGTCGAAGGCGAATACGGCGTTCGGTCCTGTCGCTTCTCCGGCGCGGAGCATGATTGCCTCGGCCGCCGCCGCGTTCTCAGCCTGTCCGCCGGCGAGCGAGATGACAAACGAGCTGACGAGGAGGCGCCTTGTGCGCATGACGGCTTTTCCAATGGCTTGAGGAGGAGAGGAGCCAGGGAGCGCGGCAATGCGCCAGACTCCCTTGCTGCGGCGCCCGCTCATAGGAAGCGGTAGACGATCGGGCAGTCCACCACGAGGCCGACCGATCCGAACTTCTTGCCGTCAAGGCCGGTGACCCAGCCCTTCTGCACCATGCCGAGGATCGAGAATTCCTCGGTCATGCGGGATCGATAGCCGAGTTCAATCGCCCTTTGGGTCCATACCGATGGATTGAGATCCCAGATCGGGCTGTAGTCGGTTGCGACGGTGGGAATGCCGCCAAGCACGTTCAGCGGAGAGCCGCCGTCGGACAGGGCGCTGTTCAAGCCCTGGCGCTGCGGATTGTCCTTGCCGGTTGGACCGTTGGCGAACGCGAAAATGCGCTCGACCGGACTGAAGAGGCTGTCGTCGCCGCCGCCAGTGATGTCCTCCAACCCCGGAGCGTAAGTGGCGCCCTCCAACGTCGCGGTCAGCTTATTGTTGGTGTCGGTCGAGAGGTAAAACACGGGCTTGGCGAAACTAAATCCCGTGGTCAACATCAGCGTGACCGTCTGGTCACGTGGGCAGATCTTCACGACTTTCTGATGGACGAGGCTGCGGTCGGGGTTTCCGTCACAGAACTGGTTGAGGACGTCTGCTGACACGTTATAGGCGACCACCGGCGCGTTATAGATGTGTCCGCCGGCGTTGGTGATCTTGACCAGGGGAGTGTAATCCTTGTCTCCAACCCCGCTTGGCTGGAACTGCTTGGGCGGAAAGAAATTGGGCGCGTCGCCCGGTGTGACGCTGCGCTTCGGCGAGAAATCGACCGCGCCAACGTCGAAGATCAGCTTAAACTTGCTGTCCAGCGTCGCCTTCCGAACAGCACGGCCGACGTCCGCAAAAGTCAATTTCGGTGAATAGTTGAGGCCGAGCTGTTCGGCGTTCCCCTTGTCGTCGGTGTCGGTAACAATGTACCAAACCGTTTCGCCGCCCTTCATCGCGCCTTCATAGAGAGGCAGGGTGATGGTTCCCTTGTCGAAATCGATCTTGCCGGACTTGAGGTTCTGATACTCGCCGACGAGTTCGCGCTGCACCTGAGACGGCTGCGGACCGAAGTAGGTTGCCGGCACATCGGCCCCGATCGCCGCCGGCGCCGGTTGAACGTCCTGGCTTTCGAGATTCTGCGCGAGCGCCGGAGCCGCCGTGGCGCCAAACACTACGACAGCCAATGTCGCGGTTTTGATCCGAATTGCCTTGGCCCGTACATCACGGGGGTGATCGGCGGCGTTCGTAGAGTTCATCGAAGTCGTCTCCTGCGGGTTCGTGGCGATGAGCGCAGACCAAATAAGCGCAGGAACGGTTTTCGAAGTGAAATGCCTATTCGCAATCGATGCGATAGCCGCCGTCTATAGAGCCGAGTCGCAGCGGTATAGCGGGTGAACCTTTTGGCTTCTTTTCACGCGGACGCGCTCCGAGCCGTTAAGTGAGAGCAAATCTGAGCGAGTGCGCGCCCCTCATGTCGAGCCAACGACCACGGGGCGTGTTGACCGCCCGCAGGAGGATGGCCGCACAAAGAGCGCACCGCAACACGACTCCCATTGGGGCTGCATAGAAGAGCAAGGACCCCACCGCTCCGACCGAGCCGCACGCGTCGCACTGAATATGCGTGGTCGTCATGTCATCGACAAAGATCTGCCGAAGAACGCCTGCGGCGGCATTGCCGTCGAAAACGAAGTCCAAATCGTTCTCAGTCATTGCCTTTATTTCCCGGTGGGTCCGAACCGTTCGGTCTTGATCGTGGAGGTCTCATGCCCGAGCTCGATTAGGAAACTCGAGACGTCCTCCACAAACGAAGTGGGGCCACAGACATACGTCTTTGGGTTTCGTTCGGGAGGAAAGCACGCGTCGGCTAAAATCGACTTGTCAATCCTTCGGCCGTAGCCCGTCCATCTCGCCGGCTGTTTTCTGGTGAGCGTAGTGACCACGCGCAGATCCGCATCGCGTCGCGCCATTGCGTCAAGTTCTTTTCGGTAGATCACGTCTTCGAGGTTTCGAGATGAATGCAACAGCACCGCCGAGATGCGACTAATCTGTCTGTCGCGGTGACGCAGCATCGCCATAAGGGGGGCGATTCCCGATCCGGCCGCGATGAGACACAGCGGACCGCCCATGGCGATGCTCCACGCAAAGTAGCCGCCGATCGGTCCGCGCAGTTCGAATTGGTCGCCGCTACGGAGGTCGTCAACGAGATACGGAGAAACCTCGCCGTTCTCCACTCGCTCCACCGTCAGAGCGATCAATCCGTCCTCGGGGGGCGAGGCAATCGAGTAACTGCGCTGCGCTTGGTAACCATCCTCACCCGTGAGCCGAATGTCCACATGCTGGCCCGGCAGGTGCCCCGGCCATCCGGAGACCTCGAGAAGAAGACTTTTGACGCGCGGTGTTTCGATGATGACCTGGCGCACCTTGGCTCGTCGCCACTCAAGTGTCCGCGCCGGAGCGGGAAGGGGCTCAATCGCCGTCATATCTCTGCTCTTTCCAGGGATCGCCGTGGTTGTGATAGCCAAGCGACTCCCAGAAGCCGTGTTCATCCTCTTCCATGAACCGTAGTCTTCGGATCCATTTGGCGCTCTTCCAAAAGTAAAGATGTGGAACAAGCAGCCGGGCTGGACCGCCGTGGGCGGGCGGGATCGGCGCCCCGTCGTAGCGAGTTGCGATCATGCCCTTAGCGCCGACGAGATCGGCTACAGGGACATTTGTTGTATAGCCGCCGTGGCAGTGGGCCATGACGTAAGGGAAAGGCGCCTCCCTGAGATCCACTGCCTTTAGCAAGTCGTCGATACTTACTCCTTGCCAGACCGTGTCGAGCTTCGACCATTTGGTGACGCAATGAATATCCGTCTTGAATGTGGTCTGGGGGAGCGCCTGGAATTCAGCCCATGTCCACTCGCCGAGCATCCATCCGTCGAGCTGAAACGCAAAGGTCCACTCTTCGAGTTTGATTTGTGGAGTCGGTCCTGCCGACAGAACCGGGAAACCCGCCGTCACATACTGTCCGGGCGGTACGCGGTCGGCTAGACCCTGCTGTTGTCGTCTCGACCTGAAGCCGCGGGAAATCGGGGGCTTGTCCATTGCGTCTTTTGACTCCTGCTGGCCTGCGATCAGGCATGATCGACCTCTCGGCTTCGCGCCGATGAGCGCGGAGCCATTAAGCACACGGATGGATTTCGAGGTGAAATGCCTATCGGCAATCGATCCAATGCCCGCCATCTATAGAGCCGCCCCCGCGCACGGGGTCGGCCGAGAGGTTTGTTCCGCACTCGACCGGCCGGCGAGGGCGTGAGCTGCAGCGCCAGGAGGCGTCGCAGACCAAGGCATCAGTCTTCAGACTGGCGACGCCGCGAGCTTCGCATACCCTTTGCGGCGCCGTTCAGCCGGCGGAAGCGCGCCCGCGGGATCCATCACCCGCTCCGGTCGTTTTCCAAACCATGTCTTCCGCATCGCTTCGCGCATCAACGAGCCGACCGCCGGCGAATAGCGACGCCCTCTCACGCTCACCAGACCGACTTGTCGCCAAAATTCGGGCTGGACGATCGGCAGACCGATTACCTCAGGGTGTTTGACCGAGTTAGCCGGCATGAATGCAAATCCCAATCCCGCGGCGACCATAGCGAGGGTCCAGTCGTCCCTTTCGCTCCAATAGACGGGGTCGCAGGTGACTCCTTTCTGCTGGAGAATCTCGTCGGCGTAACCGGCGAATTCGCAGTTCATGCGGTGAATATAGCTCTCGCCGTTCATTTCTTGCACGGGGAACGCCCCCGTTTCGGAAAGGCGATGGTCGCGGTGAACGGCGAGAACCATCTGTTCGCGAAACAAGGGAATCGAGTGAATGCGCTCGTCAGGCTCCTTGCCTGGTAGGGCGTATATGGCGACCTCAAGATCGCCGTCCAAGAGCCGCGCGCGCAAGTCCTTGGCGCTCGCATCGCAAATTTTCAGCTCGACCTCGGGGTGGCGGGTGCGAATGTTGGCGATGAGATCGACGATTTCGTCTGGCGAGATCGTGCTCATGATCCCCAGTTTAAGCGGCCATTTTTTCGCGAACTCCCGAGACAGGCGCTTCACCAAACTCGACTGGTCGTAAACCGCCTGGAGGTGTGGACGGGCCATCTGGCCAAGATCTGTGAGGCGTATCGCGTCGCGCTCGCGGTGAAAAAGGAGCCCGCCAAGCTCCTCCTCGAGAAGCTTGACGGCGCGTGACAAGGAGGGTTGCGTTACATTGCACCGCTCGCTCGCGCGTGTGAAATTCAGCTCCTCGGCTACCGCTAGAAAATAACGAACCTGATGCATTTCCATGACAATCTCGCGCGGATGGCCCACGGACTTTAGAGCGTTGGGAAGACTCTATCGCCGCGGGCAATACTGTTAATAGTCGACCCATTCGGCTGGAACAGGCCAGATGTTTCACATACCGGTCCTAGCTATTATCCGCGCCGCCCCGCCAGTTAGTTCTGCCCGGGAATGAAGCTTTTGATCGCCTCCGCGATCTCGCTGGCATGCGTTTCTAGTGCGAAGTGACCTGTATCGAGGAATGTCACCGTCGCCTTGGGATTGTCGCGCTTGAACGCCTCGGCGCCCGGCGGCAGGAAGAAGGGATCGTTCTTGCCCCACACAGCCAGGAACGGCGGCTTGCGTGAACGGAAATACTCCTGAAAGCTCGGATAGAGCGCGACGTTGCTCTTGTAGTCGCCAAAAAGGTCGAGCTGAACTTCGTGAGCGCCGGCGCGGGCCAGGTAATAATTGTCGAGGTTCTGGCCATCGGGCGACACAACCGACGCATCCGCGACGCCGTGAGTATATTGCCAGTGCGTGGTTTCCGGGGCGAGAAATGCTCGTAGCGCGTCCCGATTGGCCTGCGACGGGTCCCGCCAGTATGCACGGATGGGGTCCCAGCCCTGGCTCAGGCCCTCCTCGTAAGCATTGCCGTTCTGCGAGATGATGGCCGTGATCCGCTCGGGGTGGCGCACAGCCAGGCGGAAACCCGTCGGCGCACCATAGTCGAACACGTACACCGCATACCGATCGAAGCCGACAACTTCGGTGAAACGGTCGATCACGTCGGCGATCTTGTCGAACGTGTAGGTGAAAACATCGCGCGCCGGCATATCGGACTGGCCAAAACCCGGGAGGTCCGGCGCGATGATGTGAAAACGATCGGAGAGCAGCGGAATGAGGTCCCGGAACATGTGACCGGCGCTCGGGAAACCGTGCAGCAGCAGCAGTTTCGGTGCATCGACCGCTCCTGCCTCGCGATAGAAGACCTTGAACCCGTCAACGTCGGCGGTCTGGTACTTGATTGCGCTCATATGTCGTCTGTCCTCAAAACGTGCCATAACCCCTTGCGAGATCGTACTGAGGTTATTATTATCACTCTAGTAACCCGTCAATAGGATATCTGAAAGGGAGATTAGCGAGAGCGGGTGCGCTGCTACTCGTATTCCTTCCGTTTTGAGGGTTGTGCTGTGAGAGCATCACTCCCGGGGCACAGCTCGAACCATCGGGGCCCACGCTCCATGTGCCAGAAGCGTCATTGCTCGACATGGCCCTGCCGCCTTCAAATAACACTATAAAGATGTATTGACGGGTTATGACAGGAGCAAACATAACTTGTCAATCATGTCTTGAGTGGTTACCAGACATTCAAGCCGGGCGCCCAAGCGCACCTCAAGGAATCTGCGAATGACACATCATCATCCGCTGGCGATATTCGTCGCCGACGCGGCCGGCCTGGATTTTCTGAACTCGATAGCAACGCCGGTCGATGAGGTCGTGGATTGGCTCAACGATGGCGCCTGCCTCATAGACTGGCTTTCGCAAGCGAAGCTGGTTCCCAGCGATGCTCTGGAACTGCTCAGGGGGCGCGCCATGCCGGGAGAGTTGGACAAGGTCGCCGAGCAAGCTCGCGACCTGCGTGAATGGTTCCGCGGCTTTGTGCAAACCCACATTGGGCGCCCGCTTGATACTGCCGCTTTGGAAGAGCTGGCCCCTCTCAACAAGCTCCTCGAACGCGACGAGGGCTATAAGCAGCTGGTTCGTGTTGGGCATGGCGATCGGCTCGAATTGCAGCCGTTGCGGCGATGGCGTTCGCCGGAGTCGCTGCTGATCCCTATTGGAGAGAAGCTGGCGCAGTTCGTTTGTGAAGAGGACTTCGCTGACGTGAAGGCGTGCGAGGGCCATAGCTGCACACTGCTCTTCGCAGACCATACGCGTCGGCGTGCGCGACGCTGGTGTAGCATGGCTGTTTGCGGGAACCGGGCGAAGCAGGCGGCTCATCGCAATAGAGCGAAGTCACAGCGGCGACCCGTCTATCCTGACTGAAACCAAAGGCTTCCACGGTGCAAGACCTTCGATCTCCTGCAGGGCTCAGAGTGATACTTTTGACTGTAGTATAGACCCTCTGGCGTCTTAAGCGTTCCAAACCAACGCCTATGATTGCCGAAGGCGAGGAGCATTAGCCCAGCAAATATCCTACGGCCCCGAAGGCGGCTCCCGCGGTGTGAAGCAAAAAAAGATGGCGGAAGCGATTCCAGCTGTCGCGGTAGCACAAGGTCGCCAATGTTGGAGGCGTTGAGCCTGCTCGAGGAGCCACGTCGCTTCGGTGCGGCTTCGCACCTTCAAGCCGCAATCGAGGCGTGGAATGCTGCCTCCGACTGATAAGCGCGCTTGTGGAGCTTCT
>Ga0123355_10021360_pt1 | contig 10358 bp, 7 predicted proteins | sample TergutEmb28metaG_3_FD_89872 | JGI IMG/M metagenome (GOLD analysis project Ga0123355, IMG submission 89872) | Embiratermes neotenicus P1 segment gut microbial communities from Petit-Saut dam, French Guiana - Emb289 P1 | ecosystem: Host-associated > Arthropoda: Insects > Digestive system > Gut ... | reverse complement strand
ATTTGGTTCGAACTGGGATGTATTCTTTTTTATTCGTCAGGTTAGGAATAATGTTGCGCGGGCCGGATAGAACATTTCAGGGGGCCGTATCTGGCCCGCGGGCCGTAGTTTGCCCATCACTGTTCCAGACAATACCATAAAATGTGTAGAATGGTTGCCTACTGCTGAAATTCAATGACAGGGATTTGAGGTTACAACTTATAATTGTTTGTGTGCCCAAGAAAATTTCAAATTAAACCAAATGCTGGTCACAGCATTTTGTCTGCTTCATAGGCCAAAGCAATAAAGCTGTGACTTGACTGTACTGATACACTGCACCACTGGCATTAATGTAACAGAGGCTTATACATAAAAGGGCATGATGTGTGCACTAATGAATCACAAATTTGCAAAAGGCAGGGAACCACAGTCACAGTAAACATTCTGCTTTCTTAGGTGGGACTGCAGAACTCAATTGTTGTGAAGGTTACCTCTTGTAATGTTGTTAAACTAATCTACCATCATCATTACATCCATGTTACATTTTTTGGATTGAGAGTGGTCAGCATGTAAACATCTCACTAGAGAAACAGGAAACAAACTTGTTCTTTAGACACTGATGGCAGGCTGTACCATCACCTGGCAACAAATCAACTATGTGACTCCTCATTTCAGGGTGCATTTCCATGCCGTGAAATGCCTGTAATTTTGGGGCATGAGTTCAGTGGAGTGGTGACATCTGTGGGGCGTGATGTCAAACACCTCAAACAAGGTGACAATGTCGTTGTAGATCCAAACAGGTACCCAAATGACAATGCTGTATTAATTAGTAGTGTCAGTACAGCAAATTAAATGACGTGGTTTTGCACTGTTTGCTTATCCAGTGATTTTTTTCCACAATTCTGACCCATCTCAGCACCCTGAATACAAACTACATGCAGAGTATAAACCATGAAGTGCTTCATTATATAATTTTCTTAGCTGTTCTGCTAACTTATTTGCCTGAGATCAAATACTGGCATAAACAGAGTCACAAAAAGTTGTGATAATTTTAAATGTCTATACTGTTGATGTACCACACTTACTGAATTGATATTGTGACTATAATAAAGTAAAGTTGAGTGTCTTCAGGGAAAAACATATTCAGTGCATAACCCTCACATAACCATTATGATTTTTCAGGGGAGAGAGGGGGAAAAAAAAGCTTAATATTCCTTAACAGCAGCCAATATTTCTTTGGCGGCATTCTCCACAGTAGCTGTAACTTCTTATTGCCTTCAATTGTTCAACATGCCAGAGGGGATCACTAATTGACAACAAAGTGCCAAGTTCCTTATGATTTATTATTTGGTTGTTTAAATAATTAATTTCAGTAAAATCACACGTACCTTATGGGCCTGTATTTGGCTGCTTCTTTTATTAATTTCAGTACAACCACATTTTTATTATGGTCCAGGATTTGGCTATTCAATTGACTAATTTCTATTCAGCCACATGCTCTTTATGGCCCTGCATTTGGCTGCTTTCAGGACAACCACATGTCCTTTATGACACTGAATTGGCTTAATTATTTAATTTTGGTACAATTATCATGTTCTTTATGACCCTGTATGTAGTAATTTCATGCTTTTAACATGGCACTGAGGTATTAAAGGAAACAATAGACTGATTGGTGTGTTACACTGCAGTGGGTGCTTGACTTGTGACACATGTCATGGGGGTAATTACCACTACTGCAGCGGTGGTGGAATTGACAAGATCACAGGCATATATCAGAATGGAGGCTGGGCAGAGTTCTGTGTGGTGCCAGCTGACCAGGTGCACAAATTTCCTGAAAACATCTCACTCCAGCAAGGTAAAAAAAAATTGGCAGCTTCTAAGCAGCAACTGGTTCTTTTCATTAGGTTTTGTAGAAAAAATGTTATCGGCCTTCTTTGTTTCCCCATTGCATGCTACTGAGTATAGAAGGAAGATGGTGATGGTGGTGGGAGAAGTTATCAAGTACCATCACTTCTATTGGACACTAAATTTTCATGAATCTGAAATGCATCAATTTAACTTCTCTTATAATAGCAGCTGAAGACTTAAAATTTCTGCCCTTTCAATTCATCCACTGTTTCCATGTCAATCTGTTTGCCACATGCAAATACTAATCCAGCCTCTTGTCTATTTTGCAGCTGGCCTAACAGAACCCCTGTCTTGCATTGCACATGGGTGGGACCGCATAACTCCCATTCCTGTAGGATCTAGGATCCTGATCCTTGGAGCGGGAATCATTGGCAATCTGTGGGCTAGCATTCTGCACCTTCAGGGGCATCGTAGGGTGACAGTCAGCGAACCACAAGAAGCACGCAGGAAACTGTTTGAGAAGTTAGGTTAGTATGACAAGGGCTTGAAATGGTACCTGCAGCTTGACTGAATGAAAATGTATCACCTGCAGAGACACACAGTATGATGAATGGTGAATATGACCTGTGTTAAGGCACAATCCAGTCGGGTCCAACGAAACCAAGGAAAATTACACGAACTTAAATAATATTTAAATTCAAATGAAATTCAAACCAAGAAGCACAGTGTACAACTCAGAAGTAGCTATCCATGGTAAGAAGTGACAAGTGTTTGGTTTCAATCTAGATTGAAGACAGTTATCATACAAGTAAGTTTCTATGGATGTCATCAGTTCCTCTAGGTGCACAAACACATGAAGTATTGTTTTGAAAGTACACAGTGTGAGGTATTAAGAAACTCATTCTGTAATCCATAAATAAATAAATAAAGTGCCAATCAGGAGTTAGTTCCTCAAATGTAAACAAACTTCTGCATACAATTCAATATTTCTAGAAAATTTTGCATTCCAGTATTACAGTTGAATAATTACTAAATGCATTGGTGAGGTGATTTTAAGATCCTGAAAGATTAGACAGTTGTGCAACAAAAACCAATATTGAAAATTACCTACTTGCCACATTTACAAACACACCTCTTAGTAAGTCATTATTTGAAAGGGCTATTATAAAGACCTGGTATCTTAAATATAATGTTCATAATCCCTGAACTTTAGTCACAGGTTGGAATTGTCTGGACATGGTCTCAATTAGAGATCAATGGTATAAACTGAGAAACAAAACCACTTGTAAAGCACATTAAAAGCTGCAACAGCTGGCTCCAGATGATGTGGAAAACTCTATTAACCGGAAACTGATGAGGAGGCTCATTCCATTTCACTATTCCAGTAACCAGCAGCACCCAGCACCGATTTTAGAGTTCAGCCATTAATTGCTGCTCTCCTTTTTTTTGTAATTGTGTATAACATCATGTTTAAGTAGTGATGACAAGGAAACAGAAAGTGTGGCAGGGAAAACAGGTCAGGATATTATGTGACAAATGAACCAGTTACATCTGACCCTGAGGTTGCTAGCTGTCTAATATATACATAAATTATAATGTTCTAATTGCCATAAACTAGTATATCCGACAACCCTTGGGTCCCGGGGTGCCAGACATCACAGATGGTACTCTATGTTGTTTGTGCACATACAATTATTGTCTGCATTAATATTTGAACATGGACCCTTTAAATCAGAATGCCAATAAACAAATCAATTAAAAAACAGACATGCCTGCTTTCCTCATACTTGTAGCTCTGTCAATCTGTCAATGTGACACAAATAACTTGAAAAATACAGTTAACTACTATAAATACACAGTTTAAATGAGCATCTGAGCATATACAACAAATGCAGAAAAGAAAATACATGCCAGTTCTATAAATTCAACTAACATATTTGACCTCTGCATCAACAGTATTCTCCCACCACCCTGTCTAGTAGCAAAGATTGATGGCCAAGTGAAGCACATTCCTCATATTTACCTGCTGCAGGGCCTAGTCATACATTTCAGAAAACTGACATTAGTCCAAATTTTGTTTCAAGCTAGGAAGAGATACTTGTGTCTTTGCTTATTAGGTGTCAATAACTGTAATTAATGGAAGGTAGGGAAATGTCACATATGAACAATACAATGAAATTAGAAATGACTGGAATTATGTCACCAGATGCATGCTTACATCACTTCCAGTTGCAGACTTGGAACATGCATGATTTTTGTTGCACAGAGTGCATACTTGTACAGATTTAACAAGCCACTAACAGTTAAGTTTCCATCACCACATCAGACCAATCACACAATCACTGTATATGTAAAGTTAATTTTCACTTTTCTGTGCAACACTTCTAAAACAGCTGCAAACACAGACTTTAGAAACCCACATTGTTGATCACACCTCAAAGGTTCTTATCATCTCATGATGCCATAGTGGGGTTTCATAGAAATAATGTTAGTGCCTGTGGTTTAATAAGGAGAAGGATGAATAAACACATGCACCTTGCCAGCAAGGTTCAAAAATAGGAAACAAATATGAGAAGTACACACGAGAAAATAATCACACTGAACAAAAATTTGTACTGTTTCAGAAACTGGCTTTGACATTATCACTCCAAATGATATTAAAACTTATCAAGCCAAAGACCTCAGCTGGGGAGTGGACTTTGTAATTGACTGCAGTGGTAATGCTGCTGCCATGGAGGAGGCCCTCACACTCCTAAACCCTGGGGGAACACTGTGCATCTTTGGAGTTTCATCCCCCAAAGCAAAAATGAGGTGAAGTGTATCAGTATTGCTTGATTCAGCCCTACATGTCCTACTTTAGCACCATACCAGTTGTCATAATAGACTGCTTGTTTTGTATTGCAGTGTGTCCCCCTACCTCCTGTTCAAGAACGAGCTGAAAATCGTTGCCGTTAAAGTCAATCCATTCAGCTTTCCCAAGGCATTGGGCTGGATTGATGCTATGGGTAACAGGTGAGGAACAAGCAGATATGGCAACAGTATACCACACTGTAATTTTCATAAATGTACTTAATGAGATAGCACATCTCCCAGCCTGTATGACAAATATACTGAAAATGAGAGCTGTTCAAAGGGAAAACCTGCTGTATATGCAGGGTCATTCCAGGCCTAACCCTTTGCAGCATGACACTCAACTAAATAATACAAAAAAATACAGTAATCTCCTCACACTAAACATGCTGTGCCCATATTATAAAGACCATCCAGTTAATGTCATTTAGGAAAATAACTGTTGTTTATTGTCAGAATCATGTGGAAAACATAAATACATTCTGTGCGCAAATACGGTTTCATAATGTTAAATGACGTGCTCCATTAGAAGCAAACCTGCAGAATGTCCTGGCTCTTCAACCTGTAACGTCAGGAAATACAGTCCACGTAGCAACAAAATTTTATAGTTACGACCCTACAGAAGAACAGGTGTCTTCTTGGTCCAGAATACACACTCACACACTGTTCTGAGAAAGCATGGTTTACATTGAATGGTTATGTAAACTATTAGCACAACACAACACTACTACACAGAAAACCCTCATGCTGTTCGTGAAGTCACTACATAATTTGGAAGTTGGATGTAGTGGGAAGTTTGTGTTCGGAAAACAATATGGCCAAACATTTATACAAAACAATAAATTCCAAACATTATACAAGATTAATGCTGACAGCAAAGTGAATGCTGACACTCTTTTTAGATGAGTTAAAGATAAAAAGAATGGAATGGGCATTTCATGTCAGCCAATGCTACAGTCCACACAGGTAATAATTCTATGAAAGCAAGAGCTGAAGTTGGACAAGTCAAGGATTGTGGGCTGCCTGCTCACAAAGTTATATCTCCACAACTTTTAATTATGAGGCAGAGTGAAAGATAAAGTGCATGTGTATGATCCTCCCTCATGGCAGAACTCACAGAAAATATTCCACAACAAATTGTCATTATGCTAACATAACAACTCTGCCATGTGTCTAGAAACATTTGTTCCTAAGATGTAAGGCCTGCATTAAAAGAGGTTAGCACTTTAAGACTCTACTTCAAAGACAGGCCATCCTGAAGGGGGCAAATGGGCAGAAAGTAATCGGTTATTCTGCTACCTTTTGTGAAAGGCTTACTGTAACACTGTTTGAAATCCATACTCATGACAACTACACTGAATGCATAACTGAATGGAAATACTCTACAAAATACATGAATCTTTATGATGAACAACATATGGCATCCAGAATACAGTTACAGACCACAATAACAGGCAAAGAAACGAAACATATGTCCACAGCTGCATGTGCAATGCTATGAACTGCTAGAGAGGGAACTATTACCAATTGGGTCAATAATACTTCATTCCAACTCTGTTGATGCAAGTTTCTTACAGATCTACATATTCCACAACCAAGATCAGACAGCTTTCACATGTTACAGATCTCACAAATGCAGATCCTAATAGCATTACATATATGTTGATATATCAAAATTACAGCCTTGTCTCTGATGATTAAATACAAAATGTACATTGACTACACATTTAAATATATCAGTGGATTAATCAAGAAACTGAATTTGTTAACACAGTCTGACTCACAGGTTTCAGCTCACAATTATTTAAAGCAGGTCCTGAGAAACCTCTCTAGGTTCAACATAAACCATCTTCCCTACCACAGTATTGGTTGATCAGCCAACTCATGACAGGTTTAAAATTAACCTACTCTACAACAATATATTTCTTATAAAAACCTAAAACTAACCAAATCTACATTTTGGTAGTGAAATTGCTTGTACCACAAATGGAATGATTAAACTGTCATGAAATAGTCCCTAGACTCTTGTAGTAGATAACATAAATATTAGCCTTAAACCTTACACCATTAATGAGGTTCATAACAACGTTAACTACTCGTAATGGGTTTCCCAGGATAGTCACAGAATCCTATTGACCATCAGTTTCATCTCATGATTACTGTCACTTGCAATTTCTGTCATTTTCCTTGTATCTCTGCATGCCCTTGCTCTTCAGTTTCTTACACCGTGACAGTTTGTAAGTTAAGTGGAACTGAATGACTGTTAGAATAATTTATTTTTGGTTCTCAAGGATGGAACTTTGAGAATTACATTATGCGGGGTTGTGACACCGTGTTAATTGGCACATGAAGTTATGTCCCAGAGAACCGATCATACCGAAAACAACTTCGAAATATAGTGCCTACGTTCCCATGTTTATAAATTTTATATTTACAAAGAGTTTGTAGACCTAATAAATAATTCCACAGAACCCATACAAACCTAACCTGTCACTGCTTTCATGTCATTTCGTTACTACATAACGTATACACTTCTAGCTTACCTTACAATTCGTTACTCGATTGTAAAGATGTACGAATTGTTCGAAAAGTGGTTAACAGTTTCCACAACTTTCGGAAAAATAAGATCCGCCAAATGAAAATAGCGAAGGTTTCGTAGTTTTCGTACAAATCGCTATTTTCCTCTGCGTATTTACAAATACCGCCGGCATCACAACATCAATCTATAACAATAACACCAACATAACACTAAAACCCCATGAAGGACAAAAATTCCCGTATTACAACGAAATCCCGTCAAGACTCGAAGTCATATTTCAACGGAACGTAACATGCGAAGTAGGAAGGAAGGGCAGAATACGTCGTAGAAATGGTGTGTAACAATACAGTATACGATGAAGGTGTTTTGTTTGTGGAGGTCCCCATATTTTAATTTTTTGGAAACCAATCGTCTGCTTCATGCTCCCGCTACCTTAGCTCCTCAAGGAGACGTCTCTGTTTAACAACCTTGACGAAACATGTTGGGCATTAAGGGTGGCGAGATCTAGCAGGAAGAGAACTTTTCTCTTTAACAGCATGTCTAGATAGGCTCTAAATCCCACCCTGTCTCCTATGCCGCGCATACTCGAGACTCCTTCCTGCCATTAAAATGGCTGGAGCAGCTTGAAGGTAATCATTCAGCTCCATCTATAGCCAACTACAATAACGGTTGGGGGCACTCACCAAATGTCTTCATGGCACACGTTATAGAGAAAGGAACATTTTAAATTTCACATTTAGCTTGTGGAAACGTGTCAGCAAGGCTGTTCACATGCTGAAATGTTTTACCTTACCTTGGACTGAAAATTTGGCTTTCAGTACTGTAGTAGTGGTGGATTTAAAATCCTCAGTTCCCAGCTGATTAAGGTTAAAAATCTTCAATAAAAAGCTGTCGTCTTACAAATTTCTTGTTACAGTACTTTTTTAAGCATTTTCCAAGCTAATTTTCCAATTAAACATGGAAGCATGAAAGACAAGAATGACTGGATTACACAAGGAACACAAATATCTTGCAAACAAAAGATAAGTCTGTATGCCTTCACTATGTACGGCAATGATCCAAAAGCAAAAGTACAGTGTATTGAATATTGTAAAATCCTAAGAGAAATTATACAAGAACTTATGTTGCAACACTACAGTGGACTTGTAGCAAAATCTAATAGCAAAATGAAAACATGGACCACAGGAAAAGTACATTCAGTAGAACAGGTTCCCAACTTACTTGTGAATGATGAAAAATTAAAGGATCCAAAAAACATGGCCAATGCCTGAAATAATTTCTTTACAACAATTACTGAAGAATTAAATAGTCAACATAGAGAGTAAGGAGATGCTATCTATATTCTAAGAGATTCATTTGCTGCAAAATTCCCCAGCTTTAAATAACCCCAATCAATGAAGCTGAGAAAAAATATGTAATGCATTCCCTAAAACCAAAAAATCATCAGGTTATGATGAAATAATATGTAAAATATTAAAAGCTTGTCCATCTGTCAATATTCACCTGTTAAGCTACATTTATAATCACTCACTATACACAGTTATTTTTCGTGACCGTCTTAAAATTGCAGTAGTAAAACCACTTTACAAGAAAGGAGGCAAAGCAAGTATGACAAATTATGGGCCTCTTTCATTATCAAGAGTTTTTTGTAGGGTACTCAGAAAGCTAAGCACTGTAGATTAAGACAGCACCTGCAAACAAACAACATACTGATCATAGAACAGTATGATTTTAGGAAAGGGATATCAACTGACGATTCTGCCTTCAGACTAACAGATAGTATATTCAATTCCATTAAACAAAAAATGCATGTCTGAGGAATTTTTTATGACTGGGCAAAGGCTTTTGATTGTGTGAATCGTGAAATTTTGTCAGCTAAATTACCTTTCTATGGAATTTGAGGAGTATCTGAAGATTGGTTCAGGTTCTGTTTTACTAACAGAAGTCAGCAAGTTGAAGTAACATCATCTAATTCAACTCAAACATTTTTTCCCTGACTGGGGCACACCGAAATATGGAGTTCCCCAAGGATCAATTCCAGGGCCTCTGTTGTTCATAATATATGTAAATGACCTTCCCCTGAGAATAAATTCTGTAGCAGAACCAGTATTATTTGCTGTTTTACTAGTCTCATAATTTCAAGTAGAAATTTCAAATATTTCTGTTCAGTGTTAAATTTAGGTCTCTCTCATATGATTAAATAGTTTGCTGCTAATAATTTAGTTCTGAATTTAGAATAAACAACCACAATGACACTCATAACAAAGAATTCATCACATTCCACATTTATTATTGGTTGTAATGAAAAGTATATTGAAGAAACAATGTTTAAAAATTGATTACCATGTAACTTGGAAGAACCATATTGCCCAAATGATTTCTAATTTAAGTGGGGCATGTTATGCTGTTAGGTTGATGGTCCATATCAGTAACATTAACACTCAAATCGTTAGGTGAAGAGAGAGAACCAACAAGATGCAACTAATTTCGTTGTTAATTGTTAAATAATAAACAACGAAATTAGTTGCATCTTGTTGGTTCTGTCTCTTCACCTTATGCTCACAATGCATGGTCACAAGAATCTAAAACTCTCAAATCAGTTTCTAGTTTTGCATGAATGTGGTATTTTACACTGTAAATTTGAGTATTTGTGTATTTATGACTTGTTCCACATCCTACTGTCTTAACACATTGGCGCCCGACAGCTGTGAACACTGCCCACCCCCGGTGGACCGGACATTTAAACTCTCAACCGGACCTTTAACCTTACAACTCCGTATTACCGTACGACTCCCTTTACATTAACATAACTTTTTTCAACATAAACATATTTAGTTAAAATTTTATTTCTGTACTTATCAGGCATTCTAGTAGTGTTTCAGGGTATGGTACCTCTCGAAGCATTTTCCTTTGTGTAGAGGCACAGTGCAAAAGGAGCTTATGTATCGTGTTTCTTTCCTCTTATGTACAGCTCAAACATGACACGGCTTTGACGGATACTTCTTATTTCCTGTCACAATTGCTTGCAGCTTATGTTTCTTCACGTCTCCCCCTAATAACCTTCCTGGTGGGTCTTGATGTGGTGCCCTGGGAGTGGTCGATTTTTCAGGCCCTTCTTCCTCCTCCTCATCCTCCTCCGTTT
>Ga0123355_10021359_pt1 | contig 10359 bp, 4 predicted proteins | sample TergutEmb28metaG_3_FD_89872 | JGI IMG/M metagenome (GOLD analysis project Ga0123355, IMG submission 89872) | Embiratermes neotenicus P1 segment gut microbial communities from Petit-Saut dam, French Guiana - Emb289 P1 | ecosystem: Host-associated > Arthropoda: Insects > Digestive system > Gut ... | reverse complement strand
GTAACTACTATGCCCTTTTCTAACTCCCTCGGGTCGCTATAAACCATTAACTCTATATCATAACGCGTTACTTGGAAAGTTTAAAGTCATTGAGCAAGTCTGTTAAAATTATTGTCATGACCTTTTGTGTAGGTCAGTCTGAAAATTCAAAGTGGAATTAAAATTGCTTTCATTCTTCTTTTTTTTTCAAAAATTTATATGTCAAACACAAAGTACTATGCCTTTAGTAGTAAACTTACCTAACTTAAAATTCTCTACATTGGTTTGGAAAGAAAAACACAACAATTACACAATGTTATCTAAGAAAAATACTTCACAATGTTAACCATACAATGAAATGGTTGGAAAAGCTCCCAAAATTTAATCTCACTCCCTTCCATTGAATTCATCTTCTTTCCAACTCCGTATCTTTGTAATGGAAGGACCTTGCATATAATTATTTATATGAGCTACTTTGAACTAATTAGACTGTAATTTAATTAACACGTTCCTTACTCAGGAAACAGGTGTATACTCGAGAAGAAACCACAGGTTCCGTCCATTTAATATCTTTTCATGTTTCATTTTGTTTAATTAACTTAATGTTGCGGTTTTTAAGAATCTTCTAAGTGAGACAGTTTTCACTCCCAGTGCATTAAGAAATTAAAAGTCACATACAATTTCTATAAATATTCCTTTAACTTAGTTACGTAGAAGCTGTTTACTTACATTAACATCGAGGAATGTGTAACTTGTCAGGAGCAAGCACACGTGAGTTTCAGAATACTGGCTCCAAAAATATGCGTTAGTTGACATCAGGATTTTACTAATTCTTCATGAGTGTCTTCGTGACAAGCATTCCCTTTATTGAATCACAGCCTGTGGCAAGTGACCTCCTTGTGACAGTTAACTGAGGTAACTATATATTTAGTGACAATCTCGAATGTAGCAGAAACCACAGGACATAGAGGCTTATATATGAACTGTTTTGATTCAATATGTTATTCTTTTAGTGTGAAACTGCAGGGAAATCTGGTTTCGGAACACATACTGCTCTTGAACCAGACAATTTTGGTAATTTCTGCAGAGGGAAAACTTAAATGAGGTCTCTAAAGACATAAAGGTCTACAATATACCTTCGTCAGAGGTGATCATTACGCTGAGCCAGATATTCCAAATGTACACTCCTTATTTTATTCTCCAAATTTTTAACGGGTTCTAGTACTGAATACCTACGTACACCCAGTAAAACTAATATTTATTCGTGAGAGGAAAGAAATATATCGTAGATTGTGCAGGAGCATAAGAACAGATCGCGGAGAAGTAGGCACAAAATTCCAATTCGGAAACATATATTTCGAAGGTGTCTTTGAAACTTTGTATCCTTCATTGACTGTCGTGCCTAGTTGCCATGCGATATAAGGTTGCGAAACTGAACGTCTGTACACTGTCAGGGTTTGCATGATTTCCTTTCACAAAAGAACCAGAAATCATGATCATCAAATCGCAGATTATTTTACTAATTAAGATTTAACAAGCAGTGAAAGAAATAATCACAGGTAATTGATACGTCTATGTCTAAAAATGCAGCGCGTAACATTCCATATTTTTATATTCACATTAAATATAAATGTGACCTTACTATTTATTTGTGGTCTTCAAGATTTTTAGTACATTTAGAACACTCTAAAGACCTTCAATGCTATACATTGCGTAGGTATTATGCCTCCTGTTGGTAATGCCGTGTGAACCAGATGTACAGAAATGATTTAAATGAACTATAAATATGAAACCCTGTTTACTCGCAGTTATTGATTTCCCATCCTGTTTCCATATGACGGGTGACTGTGTCTGTGTGTATACATAGAGAGCCTGTTGGTGTCTTGTGGTGGTGGGCTTCAATCCGACTACAGTTAAAATAGTAAATGAGTGAGTGTAATTACCTAAGTAGAAGCCTTAAGTTAAACAACAGAAAGCTAAATTTGGAAGTGGTAGTTACCACTGAAACGATGGCATGTTTCTATCAGCATGCACGATTTCATATTTCAGAAGATAGTGTTCGTGTGTGTGTGTGTGTGTGTGTGTGTGTGTGTGTGTGTGTGTTTGTGAGTGACGCTGTAAATGTGAAGGAAGAAGAAATGCTCATAAAACTTTGTACGGTGAACTTCAGGTGCAGAGGTCAGTTTCCACGGTCACTGATGGGAGCATAACATTGATGGTAATGTCACAACAAACGTGAAGGTACGAAGAAGTTCAGGACAGGGTCATATGAACAAAGAGACCAAACGTCGATTGAAAGGAAACCAATATATTTCTTAATCGTCTGTATCATTTTGTAGTGTTGCATAAAGGCACTTCGTCACAAACAGAGTTAGAGAGTGCCGCAGGAAAACTAAAAACACTCTGACACTAAAACTCACCCAAATATATTATATATATATATATATATATATATATATATATATTTCATACCTTTCCTCAGGCAGGAAAAGTTCCTTCTCCATTAAAAAAGAACAGCAGTTATTGCAGAGTAAGGAAGGAATAGCTGTTTATTGTAAGAAGCTTACGAAACATACACAGCTAACCGCCGATATAGCTCACCCCACTCCCTCCCCACGCCCCACCCGACCAAGGCTTACGTAGGACCCATGTAAGTTAGTGAAGAAAAATTTCATATTATTTTAATATTGTGCACTTCCATATAGCGCCATGCACACTAGCCGCCATCCAACAAAGGCTATGGTAACAAAAACATGTCCGTAAGTATTAAATAATACCCGATAGCGCCATATTGGAAGGGACTTAAAGAATGCAGATAGTGTGGGTTGGGATTTCTGGGGAAGTTCTTGATCGTCTGTATCACTGCTTGTAGTCAACACGTGTCCTGAAATTGTCGAAAACACTACACAATAACCACAAATGCTTCCATGACATTTCATGTGTTCTGGTAACCACCATCATCCGGCGATGAATTTACACTCCGTCGGACGTCCCCTTAACTGCATGACAAGACGGATGATCGAAACTTGCCATTTACATGTTGAAATCTAGGTAGGGTGGAACTATTTCACTTGAAAAATGTTTTACTTATTTTTAAAACAAAAATCCTTGTTGTATGAGAATAATTCAAACTATAAATTAAAATTTGTAAGCTTTTATAATTTCGAAACTGTCTTTGTTTTACAAAATTAACTTCATATTGCAGTAAATAACGTAAGATATAAGAGGAGACAACAGAGAAACAGCGCCACAATTTATATTCCACAGAGTCCAAAGAATATTTACGCGTACGGAGGAATTAACAGAATCTTAATTAAATTCTGTCAGATTTGTGTGCTATATCGAACTCAGCTGCAACGTTGAAGTGACTGGATTACAATCCTTAACATCTTCCGCTTGTCCGGTTCAGGGAGCTGAATGTTGTTGTGGTCATTTGCATAAGACTACCTTCCGTCATGCTGTCGACACAAGAAACTTTCATTGTTAGCCAACTAGAAGGCACCGTTTAATATCATAAATCAGAGGTTTCCGAGGCAAGGAAATGGAAGTGAGAAGATGCGTCGTATTTAAGGCTGGTACTGTAGACTGTACTCCGACTAGGCTCTGAACACTAAACCACAAGAGAAGTTAACTCAATTTCAAATTGCCTAGACTTGGTGGAGCAAGTACAGTGAAGTGAATTAAATGACAAAGCGAAGTCCATAATTAATATCAAGCCACGAAAACCAAGGATTGTATAAATGCAGAGGTTTAAATTGTGGTGCTTTAGCTACATGAACTGCCATTCAAAATGTACAAAATATCTGCTTTCATGGTAATGAAGTGCTGTAATGTTTTGTCTTCCCACAGTGACATTTTACTTGGCGCGAAATAACCTCTGCTGGAAAGATGGTGTTGTTAATAAGCTACGAGTTTTACCTCATGCACTAATTTTCGTGTAATTATATTCGGGTAATAATGCTACATTACATAAAAGCATTTTGCCTCGAAGAAACAGAAATATATCAAAGCGATATAAAATATCCCAAAAAAATACAAGGAAGGAGCAATTGTGTAACTACCTTCACATAGACAGAAGAAAAATCATATCATTCTACATACAAATTATATAGTGAAAGAGCGCAATTAGTAATACCTAACATTTTATCAGCATAAAAAATAAAATTTTGCAAAGCCCCTTCAAGAGTAGGTTGACTTTATAAATATTTCACAAAATCTGTCCAATTATTATTATAGTATCCAAAAATCAGAATCACAGTCATCATATTACGTACTCACTTCAAGTGTCGAAATAAATGAAAATGACAAGCACAAGAGCTAAAGAAATATCCTCAATGATGCTTTCTTCAAGACTAACAGAAATAAGTTAAATACACACTAAGAATTAAAAAAAAAATTAGAAAGAAATAGTGTAATACACGTTTATGTTTATTTCTAACGTTACAATTCAGGATAAACCTCTGCTCCCATTTACAAATAGAGAATTAATATAAACATTTTATGCAGCAGAAAGTCTAAATCCCAAACTTTCTTTTTAATAGTAAAATATGTTTTATATTTTGTAGAAGTTTCAAAGAAACCAATATATTCTTATAATAAAACTAAATGGATGCACTAATTTCTCAAATTTATTTTTGGAATAAAATTCTACATGTTTTTCCACAATCGGGAGTTTTTCACTGTACATACAGCAATGGTTTATATCACACAGGTTTGCTGACAAAAATTAGTGCATCTAGTTTGTTTTATTATAAGAATTTATCACGATGCACGGTCACCTGAACGTCAAAATTGAACCAATATATACATATACGCACTCCTGTTTATGAATATAGTTTTATTACAAAATAATAACAGGCACGTTTCAGCCACTCATGTGGCCGTTTTCAGGGTGATGACTACAAGAATAAAAAACAAATATAATGTTAGAGATGATATAGGAAAAGTCAGTGCTGTACACACGGCATCATCGCTAGCCAGTCTGGATCATAATTCACCAACTGCATCTTCTACGTACATAATTCCACTAAATTATTATTTTTATTTGGCGCGACAGCCCCCAGTGGGCCATGGCCTCCTCCTTTATGAGGTTTCTAGATCACACACAACGACACACCACAGTCGGTAGGAATCCTCTGCACAAGCGATCAGCCCTTCGCAGAGACCTCTACTTGACAACACACACAACAGACAGACATCCATGCCCCGGTGGGATTCGAACCCACAATCTCGGCAGGCGAGCGGCCGCAGACCTACGCCTTAGACCAAGCGGCCACTGGAATCGGTCGCGTGTATAATTGCCAACACTAATACACAGGAAGGAATAGAGTAACACATAAAAATATTCATGGATTGGGCAGGGAACCAATTCAAAATTTCCAGATAGGAACGTGGATTCGGAAATGCCTTTGTTCGACCCAGTGCAATGTTGAAGTCGCGCTAGACATTCGTCAGTTGTTGTAGTCACCCTTGGCTTGACATTAATGCAACACTGTATTGCGGCAAGATGTTTCTGGATATGGGTTTCAAAATCCTTAATATGGTTGGTCTCTGATAGCATCCCCGAAAGCGTGTAAGTGTTATTCTGTTCCATTCTGTGAGTGCATGCATGCGTGTGTGCGAACACGCGCGTGTAATCACGCACTCTGTCAGATTGTTTATCGAAGTGGTACGTGTTTAGACTAGTGAAGTTACTCAATAAAAAGAGAAACAGAATGATATTTAAACTTTAAAATTTGGGATCTCGAAATTACACGTCACAAGAGATAATTGTAGGTTTATTTTGTCACTTTAAAATATACTTGCTTCACAAAATAGATCCAAAGCTCTCTTTGTACCTGATGTAATATAACAAGTGCATGCAACTTCAATTCAGAAATTAAGGTATCTGTTTAACAGTTTCCCTCAAAACACCTGAATGAATGAGCCTTTCAGAGATTTGGTGGAAAATGAGAGGATTACAGTTTTGCTACTTTAAAGTGAAAAGGTTGCTAATGCCTTGAGATTTTGAAGCCTTATCGGCTTTTTCTAATGATACCTTAATTCAATTTAAAAAAGGATTTATTATTATTTATTCTGGTATACTCTAAAAGAATCGTCAATGAATATGACACAATAACATAGATATATAATATGCATTATGAGTCCTATTTCTTATACCAAAATTAATATCTCTCCAGCGGATAACAAACCAATTCTGTACCTGCACTAGATTTCTGTGGAGGCGAAGCCGACAGAACATCACATTTCAAGAATATTACAGCCCTACAGCATGTTCGCAAGTGACACAACACGGAATAATCCACCTTAAGGTTAAGGTCGTGCCGAAAGGCTTCGCAGTGAGGCGAGGGAACACAGGGCGCATTAACAAACACTGACTTCAGGATTTCACGGACATTAACTGGTAACATTAACCCCGTTTTTATGTTATGGTGCAATGTTAAAATGTGCTGTTGCCAACGCTGCAGACAGACATATTTGCATCCTAATCGTAACTATTGCCAATAAAACGAAATCAGTCTTGAAGACGGAAGCACCATGTTGTTCCGAAACTTTGGCAACACAGCTTACTTGCACAAGAAATAGTTACTAAAACGTCAGAATCCATATATCACCATTACATCGCCCTAAATAAATTTTAAGGCACACGATAGTTCCAATGAAGTGTCCAAACAAAAGGCGAAATGCATAAAACGCGACATTCATAATATGAGATAATATGTTGACAACGTCGCTATATCTCTTCCTCACAGTGCCACAGTCTTGGTGTCTTCTGTACTGGCTGGACATTTCAGTGACCTAATCTAGAGATGAAGCCAAGCGCTTCAGTTGTATAGGATCTCTAAGCTACTAACGTGCTGGTCACTGGGGGACCAGAAAGCGATATATTTACAGCCCTCGCGTGGAGTTACATTCTACAGGAATACAAATTCCTTGCTTTCTTTTTACTCTCTCCACTTTACTGCCCTGGAAAAAGGTGACAGACTGCTGGACGGAAAGGAAAGAAGTCGGAGAGAGAACAAATGATATTGAATCTCAGTGCGCCGTAGAACTGCAGGGGTTTTCAGCAGCGTGTCGATGGTCTGTGAGCCCCAGAGCACCTACGAATGCATCTCTCAGTTTCTACTTCCCATTAATGGTAAAATCTGAGGGGTGGTAACTAAAAAATTCTGAACCCATTTTGGATCCTTCAATTATTCAGTCTGCTCTGATTCTGGCTCCACTCTCTTCTTATATATCTACAGTTCTTTTTTACCAGCATTGTATGTTGGAGAAATCCATTTTTTTTTATAACGTGGTGAATGTGAAAATTTCGCTATTCGTTCCTTTGTTTATGAAAAGTACGATGTGCTTTCAAAAAATTTAAAATTGTGATAACCCGCTAAGCATAGAACATTTGTTGTATTTATGAGAGGAAAATTCCCACACTTTATTGAATTTATCTAAAATTTATGAAAATATTCAAAATAATTTTGACTCTCAGCGCATAACTATGTAAGTAGACATGTTACTTCACATCACAAAACACTCACAGTTTTGGTCCCATACTTCAGTAAAATATGTGCATTTATATCTTATATACTTTTGGTCTTCATTCGTTTCAATAGCTCTAATATACAAAATGAGGAGTAGCAAGATAAAGAGTTGGATTTTTCTGTCAACTTCGTAATTATTTTAGGGAAAAATAAATATTCCAAGGGACAGGTTGTGCTTTTCCTTGATCAATTTGATGAGCCTGTTTCAGCTGAATAGATTAATTTACATTAGATGACAAACAAAATGATAATTATCACTTGAGGTTTTAAAGAATATCAGACCAGGAGACGGTTAGATATTTTGCGGTTAACAGAAATTTTCCTGGACTAACTAATTCAAATCAGGATAATCTCACAAAAATAATTAATAATCAGTCAAAAAAAGTGAACTGGGAAACTTCCGAGTTCAATTCAGAAGTGATGAGCGCTCAAAATCAGCTCCAGTTTTAAACTTTTATAATGATATAGTTTTTTCTTATTTTGCATAAAACAGAACTTATTTATTGCTCATTGTGTTCAGAAACTACAGTTGATGTTCTGCTAATTTCACACAGTTCATAACTGTAATTAAGTCCTGTTTTATTTTTGTTTCCTTTAGAAATTATAAAGAGCATATTTCAAATTAAAAACAGTAGCATTATCTTTATAAAAATATATATTTATGATGTCAGATATCCTCATGAATAAAGCTTTGTGTCAGTATTTTTGTAAAGCAGGGATCATGCTGAAATGAAGTAAGCCAAAATGATATCTTTCCATTAGCGTTTTTCAGTTGAAACCCCCAACATCCCGGGCACGTTTCTAGTAAAACCCGCACATCACGATTACCCCTGATATCGACTCTGTAACGTGTCCTCTTAACATTTATAGAACTTTATTAAAAAATAACACACCTCGTATTTTACACATATGATCTTCCATAACTATCTTCAAGGAAGAGATGTCTTTAGAATCTAATATTTACTGAAGTAGTCAAGAATAATTCAATAATTCCGTCCATGTTGGATTTGTGATCGACATATTTTCTCCGAGTACTTCAGTTTCTCTTGCCAGTGCCACTCCTAACGCTCAATGCACATTCATAAAACCACCATCGACATTATAAAGTCTTAAATATTGAGCGCAACGTTTGATAAAGTACTAAAAGGCTAACAAGAAATTTTTCGCCACTTGTGGAAAGTCCATAACAGCCTACCAACGAAGTCACTCCACAGTTATGAGAAAACGGTACATATATTCACAATACATTTTTAATTTTAAGAAATATTTAAACAAAATTTTGTGATGTTTATGCACGTAAATGTCTCCAAGATCTCCTCTCCTCTTTAAATACCCCAACAAATACATGGTTTCCATTACGCCGATGTGTGACACACCTCTCACTCAAATTGTCCTTCACAACTTTGTCAGCCTACTAATGCTTAAGACGAGTATACATTGCATTCCCCTAATTTCACAATTATTTTCAAAAGCTTGCCAGTTCCTTCTCCTAGGTCCAAGATTACATCACATTCTTTAAAAAAAATACTTTGGAACCTTCAAACACTTGAAGTGCGACTTCTGCATCTTGAAATACCCGTACGGAATATGAAGTACATTAATCTTTTGGCGCCGGAATTATTTTTTAAATTTTAGCACACCCTGTATATAAAATGTGAATAAAACAAGAACCAAATATGTTAGAATTATGAAACAAACTGCATTTTGAAGAGAAAGAAGCGGAGAGTATAAACCATGTTTAAAATATTCAGTACATGTATTTGTTGAATAAATACATAAAATGTAACTTTAGAGGTTAGTGGTGCGGTATGACCACTATAGTAGTCGTTAGGCGTCAAAGAGTTAAGTGAATTTACTGTTATGAATCCTATTTCTTCTAAACAAGGAGATTTTCCTTTTACACCAACGATCTATCACCTTGAAAGGCAGGTTTCTGTACAGCAAAAAATCAACTTCTCTGATCTAAATGTTTGAAAGTTGTGAAAACGGAACCTGAGGTTTAGTATGTCATCACTTGATGCTTAATCTCATCAGCTAAGTGCAACGTTACATGCCTACCGCACTAATTAATTAAGTTATATATTGCCTCACGGAGACGACGAATAGGAAACATCAACCTTTAAACCTGAAAAAAAAATCGATGCCCAAAAGTTTCATAAAGCTATTTCCTCATGTCGACAAACTTCATCTGTTCTTAGTTAAAGCACTTCTCTCCTCTCGAGTCTCATATGTTGAAATATGTAAATAAGTTCAGAAAGCTTGGTAATGCTTCGCAACATCTTTGCGCCACATTAAAGTCTCAGTGTTGTGCCATCACACGAGTAGAGTCATAAGTTACGGAAAGACGTTCCAACCTGCAGACTCCGCTCGTGTCCCTCAGAATAATACAGATCCAAGGAAAATAATAATTTACGAGATTAAAACACAACAACGAGTGGAACTTTGATCGGTGGCACCTCGTGTTGTGAAAAGTGTATTAAGTTGCATTGCACTACAAAACATACTTGTAACAGCAGTGCAAATGTTAACTTTACGTTTTTAAATCGTGCATTGTGATATATATATATACATATATATATAATAAGAAACAACAAAATGAACATTTTTTTTCATAAATGATTTAATTCAATCATAGTGTCTTCGACAGACCGCCTCTGTGGTCTAGTGGTCAGAGTTTCTGGCTACAGATACAGAGGTCCCGGGTTCGATCCCCGGCGCTACTAGATTTTCTGAGTAGTAGAGGGTCTGGAACGGGGTCCACTCAGCCTCGTGAGGTCAAACTGAGGAGCTACTTGAATAAAAAAAGTAGCGGCTCCAGGTTCAGAAAACAGAGATTAACGGCCGT
>Ga0123355_10021358_pt1 | contig 10359 bp, 3 predicted proteins | sample TergutEmb28metaG_3_FD_89872 | JGI IMG/M metagenome (GOLD analysis project Ga0123355, IMG submission 89872) | Embiratermes neotenicus P1 segment gut microbial communities from Petit-Saut dam, French Guiana - Emb289 P1 | ecosystem: Host-associated > Arthropoda: Insects > Digestive system > Gut ... | reverse complement strand
TGGATTGGGCTGGCCCAGGATAGGGACAGGTGGCGGACGCTTATGAGTGCGGTAATGAACCTTCGGGTTCCGTGAAATGCGGGGAATTTCTTGACTAGCTGCAAACCAGTTAGCTTCTCAAGAAGGACTCTGCAGCATGGAGCAAGTAAGTAAGTAAGTAAGTAAGTAAGTAAGTATGTCTTTGAATTCTTTTTGCTTTGAGAAAAATTTCAGGTAAATATCAGACATCTTGACTGAGATAGTGTGACGGAAGTTGTCACGATAGGAAAATTTTGTGAGGTAACAATAGAAGACAATAATCGTCCTTTATCATATTTTAAACACCAAGTCAAAAGCACTTACTGACCCACTGCTCAAATATTTGATTCTTTTTTAAATTCGCAACCTTATCCACTCCTTTGAATGTTTGAAATTCACATTGGAAATGAAAATACATAATACTGAGAGTTGTGCCATTGTAACAGTTAGAATATTACAGTTGGAAATGTCAAAGTTTATAATTGTGGGTCTTGAAGTTCGTCTAGCTTAAGTGCACGAATAGGCATACAGTTGCACTTACTCCTTCAGCAGCTGGTGTTGTGTTTGTTCGCTTCACAGAAAGTCACTTGGTTTTATCTCTCAGTGTAAACGTAGACATGTTTTACTCAAGTACTTGCGTGTAGACTGAATTTAGAGCGAAGTTGCTGTGAGGTGAAAATGGGTACAAATTACAGTTATATAAGTTGTTAATTTCTAAAACTCATGTGAATCCACATTAATATCTTGATTGTAATAGTCAGATATGTATCCGATTATGTCACAAGATTATAGACACAGAGGGTCAAAACACGAAATTGCACCACCAAGAAATTCTCACACGGTCAGACGAAAACAAAGATGCAAAGAATAGGAATACTTTGAAGGTCAAGATGAACAGGTCTTAATGGATATAAACTTCCAGCGTTGATGATGATGATGTGGATGATGATGATGATGATGATAAAATACTTAAAATCCCATATTATTATGTGTTTCTTTCTTTCTTTCTTGGTCGGAACTCTTCTACTACGTACCTAATCATCATAGGTTTAGAGGTTTATTGTTGCACCTGGACGCACTCAGTGACACACACACACACACACACACACACACTCTCTCTCTGTAGAACTCCTCTGGAAGACTGATAAGCACGTCGCAGAGATCTCTACCTGGCAACACACAACACTCACAAGAGACATTCATGTCCCCGGCGGGGATTCAAACCCGCAATGCCAGCAAGCGAACGGCCGCAGGCCCACACCTTAGGCACCGCGGACACCGGAACTGGCGTATGTATTACTGTGAATTTACGTTATAGGCTATATCTTTGCCCAAAACGCTTTTTCCTCCCCTGTTTGGCAAGCAATTAATTAGGGAAGTACTGAAAAGTATAAGCTGCCTGGTTGGCGTTTCTTCATGCATTAATTCCGAACACAGGGACGAAACATTGACGTATTTTGTGTTTATCAAAATGATACGCTTATTGCAGACACTTGTAAGGCAACCACCTAACATATTATTTCTCTCACGGTCAGTTACCGAGTTAGTGACACTGTCAACTTGTGGAATGTGTGGAATTGAAAAATTCATCAATACACATGCTATATAGGAACAGTGGGGAATAATTATATATCTTATATAGTTTCACTTATTCTTACCTACTTTAGAGTATGCAAGGCGATTCGTCAGCTTTAGTCTCCCTCCGCTTTATATCCGTCGGAAGAGCCCCCCAAAATATTGAATAGAAGGCTGAATGGTTCTCACAGCAGTCCTGAACGGACTGGAGAAGTCGAATCGCAACAATGGTCTTCAGCATTTCAGTCCGAATTCTAGTCAAACGTGTCATTTCGATCGTGATACATCCCAAGCTTACTCATGTTTTTCGCTACTCTTTTCAATATTTCTTGTATAGTACCGTCAAATAGACAAAAACCAACGTACTTCAAGTCAGTGTGAATAAAAATCCAACCAGATGCAACAATATGCAGATATTTATTTACTATAAAGCTACTCTACATGTTACGGGTCTCACAGCACCCATCATCAGGAGTACTAAAAACTGTAACCGCAGCCTCAGGTACAGGTCATAATATCGGTACAGCTACTTCCCTCCAACGTGGCTCGATCGGGCCATGTTGGAGGGAAGTATCTGTACCGATATTATGACCTGTACCGGAGGCTGCGGTTACAGTTTTTAGTACTCCTGATGATGGGTGCTGTGAGACCCGTAACATGTTGAATAGCTTTGCAGTAAATAATTATCTGCATACTGTTGCATCTGGGTGGATTTTTATTCTCATTGAATTACGATGCACGGAACCACGAGCTTACAAGTACTTCAAGCCCTTATGTACTGAGTTATTAGTAATCTTATTTTCTTCCGTTCCGTAAGTGCTAACTATATCAAGCACGTGCAGTTAAAACGTTATATAATTTAAAATTAATTAGCCACTATTTTCAACTGTGAGAAAATATTTAGGTAAAATGTTTATGAAATTGACAAATTGTAAGATACCTTAAGTTCTGAAGATAACTCACATTTTCTGTCGTACTTCAGACAGAAACCAGCATAGTGCTTTAAAGAACCTTTAAATGTTCCCTCGGAGGTCTCTGCTTTTTATAGGAGAGTGCAAATAAATACGATTCTAAGTGCCAGCATCTCGAAATGACGATAAACGAAGGAAACTGTTACTTTAATGCGTTTATAAAAACAGACTGACATTTGTTCGGTTCTGTTCGTAGTCATCCTTTTATACTTGAAATGAAAGCATGCTGTAGGATTGCTCACAGAAAAACACAGATCTTTACCCAACCGAAAGTTTCTGTTCTTTAATTTGCCAATTTTTATTTATTTATATTCTTAAAATATCCTCCTTTGAGTGGGTTTACTTAAATGATAATTATAAGACCAGTTGGCATAGCCCAACACTCGTATTTAAATGTGCGGCTGTTTTAATGCAAGCCTGTGACTATAATTTCTGTGAACTGGAAGTGGGTTCACTGAAGAAAGGAAAGTTCAAGGCAGAATACCCCGCGCGTCAGCACCTCTCTGTCAAGTTGTGCAGGGGATATGGAAGAAATGCTTTTCACTTTCTTAATTAAGTACTTTAGGTGGGTGATGTAGAGGTTACATTTTGCTTCCACGATCGCATATCCTTCAGACAGGAAAGAGATGAAGCGAATGGTTGAAAAATAATTGTTCTTGAGAAATAAATATTTCCCTAACTAGCAAAGAAACTTCCCGAAATGTATGGAAACCCTAGGCTTATTATCATGCTCACAATACCGAGAAAATTGTTCTTTCATTCTATTGCTTCAACATTACTTTTAATATTATTTTACCAGCTACGCTTACGTCTTCCAACTGATCTCTTTCCTTCAGGATTTCCAACCAAAACTCTGTATGCAGTTCTGTTCTCCCATGTATGTACCAAATGCTCTGGCCTCATCCTTCTTGATATAAGCACCCGGAAAATACCTCAGGAGATTATAAATTTTAGAGGTCTTCATTGTGTAGTTTTGTTCTTCGTCTTAGGTTCAAGTGTCTTCCCCAGTTCTCTCTTATTGAACACCATCAGCATAAGATAGAAATATAGTTAGAAAAATTGAACCTAATGATTTGTGTCCATATTTTTTATTACTTCGGCAGTTCAGGCTCGGAGGTTGGAACAGCTTCGTAGGTAGCTTTAACGAAATGGAAATATATATGGATTCATTTTCCGAAAATGACTTAATAATAATTCGCTAAGGGAAACAAGAAGGAAATCGTAGTCTTACACAAATTCATTTCCATGACGAAAATGGGAAATATCTCACAGAGAATAATAAAAATGGTTTAAATTATCGTGATCATGAAATATGTCGATTTATGGCCCTATGCTCTACTGTCTTTTTTTCCTTTAGACATCTCATCGAAGATCTTGTGCCCCTCTTCAGATATGAAAACTGAAAGTTACATGGACTCAACAAAACTTGCTGCCACAAAAAGAGAAAAATGTAAATAAATGGCCTTCTTGAAAAGTTTTATCCAAACAGCATTCCTCTTACCAATATCATATTTTATCTTATGTTTTCTGCCTAGTTATTTTTTTAAGTAAGTATTGTTCAGAAAATTGTCCCAAGTTGTGTTCAAGCCCCGTGTAGTAAAAATTCTTTATGTTTTGGAAGTGAAGAACCAAGGCTACCTGACCTTAGTAACAGAAATTCGTTAGACGACACCCTGAAGAAATAAAGAATTAAAAATTTTTGTTTTTATTTTGTACGCAGTTCTCAAAACGTCTTTTCTACTATCTGTTGCCTATTTTTATGAAATTATCTACATTGTATAAAATTTAATAAATTTAAATGTAAAATTTAATAAACTTAAATTTTACATTTGCTTTTTGTAGACAATTTCTCTCGGCCTTCTTCAGAGCAGTTTTGTTCCCTCTTTCCAATGTCGCTCTCTGTAATGAAATTCCTTTTTGGTCTTCCTGACACAGATTTCTAGATAATTGGACTGCTCTGTTTACCTTGGACTATGGTTCTGGGAGTTTTCTTGTTCCGTTTTCTCTAGCCTTCTTGTAGATATTCCTTCATTTCCTTTCATTGTGTTTATTTTCTTCTTTGCCTTCATTAATGTCATTCCTGTGACCTTATGCAGTAATTATGTAATCGTTTTATTAGTTTCCCCTTTTATACCAAATAGACAAAGATGTTCAAAAAACTCTGGAAATTATGGTTAAGTGAAACTTGTAGAAGAAATAAGCTGTCACACTCTCGTTCCTGTCCTTATGGAAATTCTGAGTATTACCATTGAAGACGCTGAATATTTCAAAATGTTAATACATCCCTCACATTTTGCTAGTTATTGGTCTGCTGTATGAATTATTTTATTTTACGGAAGGAAAGTTCTTTTACTGCGCTTCCTTTTTTGTAAAACACCAAGACTAAACTGAAGAAAAATATCTGACACGGACTGCCTCTCTGTTCAATTGCCCACCATGATCTCCTTCAGGAAAATAAATTTTGATACAGCGCGAAACTAGCAGTTTACTTGTGCTAAGGGTCAAGATTATAATATGTGGTACTTTACTTGCAGGTTCTGTGTACACCTTGATGTTTTGTCACAAGGGTAACTTTGGTAACTTAAGCAGATGCGTGTAATATCGAATGAAAGTGTCATTACTTCACTTATCTCTACTTTTATGTTTTCTTCGAAGTGGTTAATTGAAAAGTAATAAAGTGATTAAAGGTAGAATGATAAAATAATTCCAAAAGAATTTACTGAAATTTCGTGGTGAGCAGCTTAGAAACAAAATGCCAGAAAACCTTTTTCAGTAAAAATATGTATGCGTATGAGAAATGACTTTCAATGAGCAATTTTACATCTCGTGAGTCTAACAAAGACCGTAATCTAAGATGATGTTGGAAGGTTTAAAAACAACGTGTGTGTATATTACATGTATAACTCGAAAGAAAGTTTGCGCACAAGTACACCATCGTAGGATGCCTTTTCCAATGAGCGTCAAAATGTCACAAAACACATTCACTTATACGTACAGTTTTCGAGGTATACGTCACAAATAAGTGTGATACCACTCTGATCTGCAGTGTTATTTATCACGATCATGAAGTGCTTTGTTATGTGTTCAAGACACTGGCTTATTCTTTATAGAATCATTATGGAATGTACACACGCGCGCTAGGGCACTGCAAGTAAGGCCTCGAAGAACTTCGAGAGAATTAATTTTATCGCGGAGCTCTTGTTTCCAAAATTCTTCCTCTACAAATTATAATTTGCAATCGGCTGCGAAGTAAAAATGATATATTTGAGCTCTGTTTACACAACAGTCTTTTGGCAGATGAAAATGACCATATGCTCGATGGTGTGTCCGTTTTCCGAACAGTGACATCTGGTCATGGGGTGGTTTTCGTTTTATCCGAGATTGTGCTTATACGTTTCAGCGTAAACATTACAGCCGTTATCACTAGGGAGACCTTGCCGCAGGTTTGCTGCCTGACGGACTGATTTTGTGGAAAATTCTAAAGAGGCTGCCTTAAGGTGCGATTCTGGTTATGAGGGTGAGGTTGTATTTTGAGCACGACAGTGCTCCAGCAGAGAATGAGGAAGATGTCCGGCAGTGGTTCAAAGCGTCACGTCCAGGAAGGTGGGTAGAAGGGTCAAGGGCCAAGTACGTGGACTCCTAGTTTGCTGGTTATAACTCAGATGGGTTTTGTAATGTGGGCACAGCTGCAAAAGCACTTTACACATTAACTCTCAGGACTAAAAAGGATCTCGTAGTAGAGGTCAGGCAACTGTGACGATGATCCATGCCAGCGTATAAGGTGTGCTTCGGAGAATGTCATATGGAGCACTGCCGTATGACTTAAAATGGATTGAAACCGCTTCGAAAATATATTGTAAATACGAGGCGTCCATTTGTCTGAGGTCTGACACATTCAACCATATGCTTTGCGAAAAGGGAATGTGTGAGAACGAACGTTATTTAATATCTGACACATTATTGAGAATTTGAGCTCGAATTTCATTTCACTCTGCATATTATTTTCGACCTTGCACACTTCACTGTCCTTGCAGATATAAATATCACGTTGTAATAACAGTCAGTACACAGTGTGGATATTATACTCCTGTAAAAATAAAATAGTACACGGACTCTTGTTTTTTATATGTAAATGGCACTAAAATACGTTTCAGAAAAACCTTGCTAACCGCAGCGAACTCTGGATATTGTAGTGTACGAGCTGCTTATAAAACAAGACCTTCTTCCACAAAGACGTTTTGTATAAAATTAAGCTTCACCAACCTGTAAATTGTATATGGATTATGTTTATCCGAAAACTCACAGCAAATTTCATTTCGTGATAAGATAGCTGACATATGAAACTTATTCGTAACCCGGACAAAAATTCCTCTTCAGTTGAAGAATGTAGCTGAAACTTGATGCCTGATTCAGACCTCTTGATATGAAATAACCAACAGAATATATTACAAATCCGCCTGAAATAAGCTCTGATTGACGTCAGATTATAATCGTAGAAGTTAGGCACGAATATATATTGTGTAGATCAGTTCAGTGCTTCAGACGGATATAAAAGCATCAGTTGCTAATACTAAAGGATATTATTCCACACTTGTATTTTACATATTTGCCAGATTCTTTCGAATTCTGTACCTGTGTTCTAATATTTGGGATATTTTGTTTAGGATTCTCACACATTTACTAACTTATCCAAAAAAAAAAAAGAAGAAAGAAAATCGTTAAGTTTCAAGGTAGACTATTTGTTAATACTGACATTTGTACCCAAAGTAGACATTCATGGATTTATGAAATACAACCTTTTGTAAAGGCTATCTTTCATAGTGAAGTACCAATTGTTCTGGTGTTCATAGGATCTACAGTAGACCAACACGACGTCGAAGGTTCATAAAGTGAAATTGCAAGTCAAGTTTACGTTGCTGTAAAAATTATATATAAGAGTGTTGACACTATAAATGCCTTTATGGGTCTATATTTGAAAGAGTCAATTATGGCGTGTGATATCTGTGACGTACTGTCGTAGTCATGACGACGGTTTTAATCAAGGGCTTAATAAAGAAATCGTTTTCATCACTTTACGAAGCAAGGCCGAGGGAAACATCGTTAAACCCTGCAGTAATGTGTTAGTCTAGTGCTTTTCTTAGCCTTCCATACGCATGCAGTGGAATGTCAATTGAAGTAGTGTGTATTAATAGAGTTAGACCAATAATTTCATCAGAAGATTTAACAGTCGTAATTCGAAATTTGACTCATCTTAATTAGTCGAATACATCTCATTATAAACTTCAGTTAGGAGCATATATCATCTTTTTCATTTGGTTGTTTATATAGGTATTTAAAAGCGAACGGCGTTTCGAAGCCTTAATATGATAATATAAACAGCCAACTAGATGCAACAATAATAATTTTATTAACAATTTCAATCAGCTAAACATGTTTCGGGCGATAATTTCGCCCATCCTCAGGAGTACTAGACTGTTGTTACAGTTTGTGGTATAAAGCACCGACGATGCTGCCTGCTGGTGACCAGCAGGCTGCATCGTCGGTGCTTTATACCACAAACTGTAAAAACAGTCTAGTGATCCTGAGGATGGGCGAAATTATCGCCCGAAACATGTTGAGCTGATTGAAATTGTTAATAAAATTATTATTGTTGCATCTAGTTGGCTGTTTATATTATTGTATCTATGATGCACGGTTACACAAACATCAAACCTTTAGTATGATTTTTACATTAAATAGTAATTACTGCCATAAACAGCTGAGACCTGTTGCATGTTGTAACAGAGATGCAGTTTGCTTCTTGTGACGGAAGAGCTGAAACATTGTTTATCAGTTAGGTCAATTTGTTGTTTCAAAAGTGTCAATGTTAGCTACCAAGTTGTGTACTTTCTACTGTATGTGGTCGAGTAGGAGAAGCACACAAAATTACGAATTTAAAATTAAGACGAATAACGTAGCTGTTTCTTGTTTTTATTACACGATGCTAACATTTGGCCCTCTCTTATTAATCTGTGGTCTTTATTTAACAACACAGCCAGTTGCCCGGACGCTGTAATGTCAGATGGACTCTAGGGTACTCATTAATCACAAATTCGACAAATAGTGTCGCAATAAGGTGTCGCGGCATAACCGTATTTACTGTACTGCCGTTTTCATGGAGGGGTTCAGAAGAGAAAGAAAATCCTCAAAACATCCGGTCTTCGGATCTAATTTTTAACCATGGTGTCTCCAGAAAATAAGAAGGAATGCTACTCATTTGACCACGAACTTTGCCTTGGTATCCAAGGAAATGAGCGTCTAAATTGTTCAGGAAATGAGAATCAATCCCGAAATATCTAGGTAATGAAGCAAGAGTGCTAACTAATGTGCCGTTACTTCGTCTACTGACTAACGTACTGTTATAAGCTGGTAACTAGTTTACACTACTTTGCATTTTATGTACTGGTCTTAACAGGCCCGGGACTAAATACCATCCAAATTGCAGCTGTTGACAATTTTGCCAGATTGCAAGTTGTGTGATAAGTTTTCATGGTGTAATAATATGACGTCTGAACGGAAAGTCTGAGTAGACCTGCTGTGAAATGTAGGATTATGCGATATTAAATTATTATTTAAAATTATTTGCCATTTCTTTACTTTGAGCGCAAATTACTCAAACTTTTAATAACAGATTTAGTAATGTAGTGCCTTCTGGTGTGGGGGTTCTGAATTAAACTACTTCCCACCCAAAGAGGTCCTGAGGTAGACTGAATTCGCAGGTTCCTGCTAGCTTCGTCTTAAGTTTCACAGGTTTCGTTTTCCCTAGCAGATCACTGAAACCTGCTTCTTTCGAGGCATCGCAGCTACCTCCAAAGAAAATTCCTGTAGGCAAACTTTATTGTGCATAAAATTCCTCTCAGGTAGCGTAGATAGCCGGGGATTCAAGGACGTTGTAATGCAGGTGTAACGTTCTTGATGCCGACTTGAGAAATGTAACTATACTGCAGAATGGTATAGTGTAATTTAATAAATCTTTATTACTGCAAGGATTAAGCTATTCACAAAATAAACAATTTACAATAAATTCACACTTTTATAATATTTACATCAACGTCAGAATAATTCCAGTCAAAATAAAATAATTGCCTTGTTTTAACTCTCACTATAACCCGATGCAGTGCCAAAGTTTTAGAATTTGGGCGTTAATAAACTTACCGAATAATATTAGCCAATTGTTTTCAAACTCGACGTAGAGATTACCAAATGAAGTGTACAATTCTGATCACATTCAGCATGACTCAGCTTGTACAAGTTAAAGCCGAATAGTTTTTAAACACATAATAGTAGTTTTCTTCACTTTTTCCTCGTAATGAATCCGGAGCCGGTCTCCATGTATATCGCAAACGTAAATAATGAGAGTGAGGCCAATCACTTCGTAGCGCTGGGTTATATAAAACAATCGAGGTACTCAAAAAGTCTTCTCAGACTCTCTATACTTTGTATCGAACCGCTGAGCAGAAAGTCACTTGTCCTCCAATGTGCGGTAGTTACGTGACGTAGTACGTCAATGACCCAAAGTCTAAATAAAATTTTCCAAAATTTGACATTGATTACAGTAATATTTATTAAAAACCCCGTGAATATTATTCTTCTTCTTCCACAAGAACAAGAACAAGGAGAACAACAACCACTACTACTACTACTACTACTACTACTACTACTACTACTACTACTACTACTACCACCACCACCACCTAAACCACAACAGCAGTGGTGATGATGATGTTGGTGGTGGTGGTAGTAGTAGTAGTGGTTG
>Ga0123355_10021357_pt1 | contig 10359 bp, 8 predicted proteins | sample TergutEmb28metaG_3_FD_89872 | JGI IMG/M metagenome (GOLD analysis project Ga0123355, IMG submission 89872) | Embiratermes neotenicus P1 segment gut microbial communities from Petit-Saut dam, French Guiana - Emb289 P1 | ecosystem: Host-associated > Arthropoda: Insects > Digestive system > Gut ... | reverse complement strand
TGTAATAACCTGAAGATGGCCGCTATTGGCCGAAACATGTAGTTATTTCTTTGCTATTAAATACCATCATAAAACATACTACCATAGTTGTGTTTCATGACTGAAATTTACCTCACCATTAGTGCTTCATTCAGGGTTTTTAAATGTTGCGGCAGCTGTGTACATGTTGTAACCGCTGCGCGTTCAACAATACGCAGGAAATTTAAAAAAGTTCATCCCATAACCTGCCGTGAAGGCATGGACGGTGAGTAGAGTTATAGCTGTACTCTTCCTTTAACTTCGGCGCTAGATTTTGATGGGTAGTTGACACGGCGCCCCGGCCGCTCTACTGCCTCGAATGACCCAGTATCCAGTGTCGTTAAACAGTAAAAACGAAATCTGAAGGCATGTCACAGTATTTTCTGTACAGGAAGGTTTAAATTTGATGCATTGCTTCTATATAAAAGCGGTGAGTTCTAAGTAGGACTCGATGTCTACTTTTGTATTGCATGGATTTGTAGTCTTATATATATAATACTAACATTATTATTATTATTATTATTATGGTTATTGCATTTTATTTTCGTGGGGAACTTTCTGACTTAATTCAGGGGCGTATAAGTTTTCCACAACTCCAACACCCGCCACCAGAAAATTATAGACGCCAGATGGGCGATGTGAAGCAACTTCCGTACTGACAACCGACAAATATTAGGCACCACTGTAATTACGCGTTATATATGTTACATTTGTCGGATACAACCTGAAAATTTCGCACTGTCCCCGTATTTGTAATTGTGGAGCTTTGAAAAGTATTTCTTGCGTAATGAGAAACCGGGGTGTTGTAATCGGTATAGCGACTAGGCTACGTGTTGGACGGTCTGGATTTCGACTTCCGTTAAGAAGGAGAGATTTGTATCTTCTCCAGAACTATCCAGACCAGTTATGTGGCTCACCCAGCTTCCTGTTCGACAGGTACCGTAATTCTTTCCCGAGGATGGAGCGGCCTAGACTTGAAGTTAACCACGCACCTGCAGTTAGTGCGGCAGTTAAGAATGCGTGGAATTGTTTCTCTACTCCACTATATGCCTTCATGAAATGGACAGGGATTACTCTGCCTTTTTTCCTTTTTATTTACATGCTGTGTATATTATCATTTGTCTTTATGCCATATTTTACACGCGTGGCTTCCTTAGCTTTTTAATTGTCACCTTCAAATCGCAAGCGAAAGAGATTTATTCATATTATTTTACATTCTGCACACAATAGTTTCATATTTTTCCAAGCTTTGATATCACGCATCATTTCTGAACCATGACGTAAGTGGCGCCTACGTCGCTCCCAGGACACAAGTTGCGCGTTCGACTTTGCTGTTACTGATTGTGTTAAACTAACAGGTATGACGAAGTGGCCTTCTGCGATATGACGATCATACAAAATTTAAGAAAAATCGGTCTATGCGAAAGAAGTTGAATTGGCGACACACACAGTGTGGTTGTCACAGGCCATTTTGCCTCAAGTAAGGGGCTTAGGATAAAGACGCAGTACATTATACATGTATGATATACAGGGCGTTTCATAATGTACTCCGGGCTGACAAAAATTTATTATAGGAAAACCGTAGGACACGTATTTACGAAACCCGTACAGATAGAAGGAACAACTCAATTTTTTCCCCAGTAAGTTGTTTTTCATCGTAGTTCACATTTATGCTGCTTGGCGATGCGAGTGTATGTAGCGAGAAAATGGCCTCTCCGGGGGAGAGGTCGTTTTGTGTGTTGGTATATCACACGAGTAAGTCTATGGTTACTGTGCAACGTGCATTTCGTGCAAAGCACGCAAAGGCATTCGTCCCACCATTGTCATGTGACCTCGCTTACCTAAAGGCACGGATCATTGCAGCAGTGAAGAATATCGGTGCACCTATGCTGATGCGTGTGTGGCAAGAACTTGAATATCGTATCGATGTGTGCCGTGTCACCCGTGGTGACACATCGAACATCTCTAGTTGTAAAAAAAACTTTTTCAGTTGTCCTGTGACTGTGAACAATTCCATTGAGGTAGGTCCGTTGGTTATATTGTTATAAATGTTTGTAATCACGGAGAACATTATGAAACGCCCTGTATTAATGATCTAAGCCCGGATCACCGTGTCAGAAATGTACTTAAACTGCTGTCCTACTCTAGGGTGCTCCTTTTCACTTTTTTCTTCCCTTTGTTTTCTCCGTTTCTTCACAATCTTCTGTCTGCGCACTCCAGCAATAGCTCAAAATCTCGTAGTAGCCGTCTGAAGATTCTTTATCGACAGTCGGGTTTACTAATGTTTTTCGATTGTCGACTTTTCATGTGCCTTTCCTTACAAACTGCAATACTGAGAACGGAGACCAAAGTTATACGAAAAAAGGAACTGTCAGTATCAAAGAATATTCGCTGTTCAATATAGGTTATATTTTGTCGTTTTATCGTTACGAGATTCTATTCACGATATGTAATTTTATGTCCGGACCACAACAATTACAGCCTGAAGTCAAGATTACGCTGGATTCCCTTTCCGTTTTAGGCAAGCTTCATCGTACTTCCAGTCTTGTTATTTCCTTTTAGAGAGGCCATACGAAATCCGGATTAAATTGTAGTTGTCTATGCTGCATGTCCCTAAGTGGCTTTTACCGTTTTAATCTTGTGTTACTCAGAGCACATTTAAAGTGCAGTTAAGAAGTACAAACCGTCTGTGGAAACAACTCATTCTAGTGAAAAACTAATAAAGTTCAACTCTGAATTGTGCCATCCCCGTTGTGTAGTATAAACTAGCAAGTAGGTATGAAGTCAATAACACAACTACTGTTTAATTAGATGTTATATACCAGGTCAAAAGACTACATGTTTCGGCCGGTAGTGGCCATCATCAGGTCTTTGTCATTCGACACACTTAAGATTATTTATATACTTGTGTGGCGGCTTGTTTGATGAGGAGATCTCTACATCAAGGCCTTTGTTTGAGTTTCTTCGGTTTGTTGATATTATCAAAGCATACATTTATGTATTATAAAGTAGTTCACCCACACACTTAATATACCTACATATACTCAAACAAAAGCCTTGATGTAGAGATCTCCTCATCAAACAAGCCGCCACACAAGTATATAAATAATCTTAAGTGTGTCGAATGACAAAGATCTGATGATGGCCACTACCGGCCGAAACATGTAGTCTTTTGACCTAGAATATAACATCTAATTAAACAGTAGTTGTGCTATTGACTTCATACCTACTTGCTAGTAATAAAGTTCACCCAGAAGTCCCCTTGGCTCAAGGAGTGTTATACTAATGTTCAAGCACCTGTTACTGTTTCGGAAACTTGATGTGTATTGGACCTTGCATCGTTGTGATAACTGAAGAATAAGAACCAGCTAGATGCTACTTAATATTTTATTATACGTATGATAGGCTCAACATGTTTCGGGCCGTATTATGCCCATCATCAGGAGCTCACGACTGTAGTGCTGATTACCACATGGGCCGTCCGGTTTCTTGGGTTGCTGTTGGTTGGAAGTTAGGTGCAGGCAGGCTGGATAAGTGTCCGGGTTGTAGGTATTCAGCACTATAGTCATGAGCTCCTGATGATGGGCATGGCAGTGCTCGAAACATGTTGAGCCTATCATAAGTATAATAAAATATTAAGTAGCATCTAGTTGGTTCTTATTCTTCAGTTACTCTTTCGGAAGTGTGAAGTGATCAGCGTTTGCACACTGCGCTCTAAGCCTTTGAGCTCAGGCAGAGTCGGAAAGTGAGAGAAGGTCCTGTGAAGTCATGGCTTGGGTTTCCTTTTCGAATTTGCTTCCGCTCCTCGTTAATGGGCACTGCGCTACAAGCCGGGAGGTCGCGGGTTCAATTCCTGATGGTGTGATTGGAATTTTTCATTGACAATCCTCCCGGCCGCACTGTGGTCCTAGGACAGACCCAGCCCCTAACAGAAATGAGTACCAGAAATATTTTCTGGGAGATAAGGGCGGCCGGTGCGTAGGCCCGACCACGTACCACCGTCATGCGCTGATTGTCTTGATATCTGGGAGCCTTAACCCTCTGGAACTCTCACGGCCAGTCCAGGCCTGTACAGGGATTGCTTTACCTTTACCTCGTTAATGGACTTGACGCCTTCTTGCCCTGTCAACAAGGGAAGATGACTAACGTAAACTTAAAATCTTCTCGAAACTCGTGCCCCTCTTGGCTCACTGATTTCAAACAAAGAAATTTAACTTGTGATGAGGTGTGAGTTTTTCTGCTGTCCAACACGTATTGCATGCATACAGACTTTTTTGTACATTGTGTTTCGACCGTTCATTGGTTGAACGTAATGATCCTCGGTTGTTGGGGTTTTTATGGTCCATTGGTGGCGCGTGGCGCCGACGCCTTGACTACAGAGTGGACTGTAACTCAGGACCCAAAGAATGAAATTCCTTCTTTGAAAACTTATTTTGATACGTCTGTTTGCTCGTCCTCAGATTAAATGACGGGAATTAATATTACAGACCAACTAATGTGTTTTCGGAAATTGTATGAACAGCATGTCGCTGGAAGTCACCCCAGCTTACCATTTTTAGCACTGTTTTATACTTATTATAATACCTAAATAGGGGACCGCGGTAGGACAGTGGTTAAGGTGCTGTGCTACAAATTGGTAGGTCGCTGGTTCGATTCCAGCTGGTGTCAGTGGATTTTTCATTGATATAAAATCCTTCCGATCGCACTATGGCCCTGGGGTCGACTCAGCCTCTAACAGAAATGAGTAGCAGGAGTATTTCCTGGGGGTAAAGGCGGCCGGTGCGTAAGGCTGACTACCTACCACCACCCTGTGCCGTTGTCAAGAAATCTGGGTGCCTTAACTTCCTGGATCCTTCTGGGCCTGTCCAGGCCTGTAATGGGACTGCTATAGTACCTAAATAGCGGTCGTGCGATGTTGTGAGGGTGGAACAAATCCATGTTCATTCAGTGTTTGTGTCAATGTCGCTGGCTAGACCTATTGTTGAGCACTAACTCCTGTGTAACCTAAATGTTTGAAAAAGCATCCTAAAATGAACACACAAGCCTGTGGATGAGGTTTGTATATTTTTGTCACATTTGTGATGTGTGTCACCATCCGCAGTGACATTACTCAGTCGATGTTTCGCCTGTAGAATTAAGAGGTTTCATTTAGCGGATTTTTAGTTTCGAGGTAAGGTAAAGGTAAAGTGCACCCTTGTACAGACACTAAGGCTGTGTACAGGCCGTACGGCCCATAGGGGGAGTAGAGGTATAGCTCTACTCTTTCTTGACCACGACACTAGAAGGGGTGAGGGGTTAGCATCACGCCCCGGCCGCTCTTTACAGCGGGAAAGACCCGATACCTATAGTACAGGAGGCTGGGTGGGCCCCAGGGCCGGTCTGGACAGGTGCGGAAAATCTCGCCCCCACCGGGATTTGATCCCCGGACCGTCCAGCCCGTAGCCAATCACTATACCTACTACGTTACCCGGCCCGCTTAGTTTGGAGGTAGCTGCATTTATTTTATACTCTAGAAGCTCGCCTTCCATGAACGATTTTAGATAATGGTTTTGTATGGACACAAAATTTCATCTCCAATTCTGTGAAAAGGTTGAGGGAAGTTGATTGGCCGAAGCATTTTTGATTCTTTGTCTCCATAACGGCCGTCTGACGATGCATAGATTGTATAGAGGGGGCGTGAAAGGTTGCGGTCGTCTCCTATTTGCCAGGAGGGGCTGAGTAAAATAGTGCCACGTCTGTGTTTAGTCTGTTGTCGGGCCAACATTGCCCAGGGCTTCTAATACCAAGGACGAGTGTCAGCTATTAAGCAATGTTCGTACAGAGCATTTAGATCTCACAGAGTCGAAATTACGAGGTAGTCCGGAGTTTCGTGATTTTTGCCTGTCATTTGTTACTGCTAGGGTAGTCGATGTATTACAGATGGATTTTTAGTTCAGAAACCTCGTGAAAAGAAATTAGCTGTGTTATAATAGACGGGAGAATATAATTAAGTGGATGCAGTATGGGTTAAATTTGCTGGAAATTGTGTCTGGAAACATATGGCGAGCCGCGGCTTTATGCATTATCAGTTCGACTTATAATCAAAGTCTCAATGATTCTTACGATTTTGTGTAAGAAACATTTGACATATAATTTGGATGTCCATCTTTTTATGTTTTCATACCAAAACGCTTCGAAAATTGGTTCTGTTTCCTTCTTCAGGTGACAGAATTAAATTATGAACCGTAATTTGTTTGGCCCCTTGACAGAAGTAGTCTAAATCTTCGGATGGAAGAAACATGACCTGTCTTTTAATTTTTTTAGGGGAAAACCGGAACGATAGCGCAGACCAAAACATCAGTCAAAAAAGAATTATAATGTTTTGTAATTTATCAAATATATAACATTTTTGGCTGCCAGCGCATCCACTTTGAAGTATTCCCTTTTTCATTTGGTACGGTCTCTTAGGTCATGATTTTGCGTAAGTGGCTGTTATTTTAGGATACGGAAGGTGGCCACGTGCTGCACGAGTACAGGTTGTAACGAGAAGTCTTGGAACAAGGTTGTAATGTTATTGTTTTTCGTGTTCATATGATAAGTAATCGTGCTCAAGAAGTTATGAAGAAAGAGTATGAAAAGTGACAGTACAACTCACCATTACTTAATGTATATTGGTGTCGAAGGTCAGAAAGTCATAGTGCGTGTTTGTATGAAGGATTTGCAAAAGTGTTTGCATAAGACACAATTATTGACTCCTGAAAGATCCTTAATGTGTTTTAATATTAAACGACAGTGAACAGATTTTATTAGTAATTAACATACATATATGGCGGACGACGTCACAATATAGAGACTGATAATAACTCCTTTGAGAGGGTGGAAGAGTTCAGATATTTGGGAAGAACCTTAACAGATCAAACTTTTATTCAGGAAGAAATTAAGAGTAGATTGAAGTCAGAGAATGCTTCTATCATTCGGTGCAGAACCTTTTGTCTTCCACTTTGCTATCCAAAAATTTAAAGATTAAAATATACTGAGCTATAATTTTGCCTGTTGTTCGGTATGGGTGTGAAACTTGGTCGCTGACTTTGAGGGAGGAATGTAGGCTGAGGGTGTTTAAGAACAGGATGCTGAGGAGAATATTTGGGCCTAAGAGGGACGAGGTAACAGGGAATGGAGACAACTACATAATGAGCTTAATGATCTGTACTCCTCACCCAATATTGTTCGGGTGATCAAATCGAATAGGATGAGATGGGCGGGGCAGGTGGCACGTATGGGGAGAGTAGAAGTGTGTACAGGGTTTTGGTAGGTAAACCTGAAGAAAAGAGGCCACTTGGAAGACACGCCTGGGGGAAAGGGACCGCTTGAAAATCCCTGGCGTAGATGGGAGGATAATATTAAGATTAATCTTCAGGAAGTGGGCTGGGGGGCAAGGACTGGATCGAGCTGACTCAGGATAGGGACAGGTGGCGGGCACTTGTGAATGCGGTAATGAACCTTCGGGTTCCATAAAATGTGTGGAATTTCTTGACTAGCTGAGAACCGATTAGCTTCTCAAGAAGGATTCTGCTGCATGGAGTAATTAAGTTAATGTAAGAAAACTGGCTTCCTCGATGGTATCTTCACCCTGACGAAGGAATATTTAGCCGGGTGAAGGAGCTGGAATGCACCAGTGAACTCGGAAAGCTGTGCTGGCTCAGTCTAGTTGATGGTGGGGCCACCCATGCTGGACAGATTTTGCTCGAGATGCCGAGGTGCCGGGTGTAGAGAAATACCCTGGCCTTCCAGGCTGGGGGGTTGAACGTAGGGCTGACATCCTCCTCACCTCGTAAAAACTCAACCGTCTCGAACGCCGGTAACGGGGAGGCCAAATCCCGAAAACGGGCCACAACTCTGTAGACGAATAACAAGAGCATTGGACGTTGAAAAAATGACACTGACTCCATTGAGAGGATTCCCTCCTGGGAAGCTAAGGGTTGCTGAGGGAGTGAATAAAGTTACCGCATCTTATGCACCCCGAATGTTCAGCACCGCATTTACAAGAGCCCACCATGGTCCCCGTCGTGAGACGCATGGATCCATGTTGCTCATTGTGGTCTATTTTGATGTGAGTGCAGAACAGTAATCTTCGCCGCTACTATGAGAAAAGCTCTACCAGATAGTATGCATTTTGAATGCAGCTGGGTACCATCTGTACCTGGAATTTTTCATCTTGCAAGTTTCAATTCGTAATCTGCTATCGCATTTACAAAACCAACTGGTTGAGTCTGTGTAAAAAAAATTGTCATTGTTCTGAGAATAGTACGAAACGCATAAATACATGCCGTGGTCATAGTGCAGAATTTTGTTGTGCTACAGCAGCTAATAGACCTGTGCCTTACGTATACTGTTGTGCCCTACAGGGTTGCAGGTAGTAAAGTAAGGTGAAATGGTTTTACATAGCATCCGGTATTGGACTTTGTGTTGACGGTAATGAACCTTTGATGTCCATGACTGAATGGAAATGATTTGTGGAAGAGTCTTAAATGATACTGACAGACATACATGACAGGAGACGAGTTTGTGGGTTCTCCTATATCTGCCCAGCCGCATGGTCATTGCGATCTTTGTTAGGGACAGGTGTCGCGTCCAGTGCTTACTTGTACGTAACGATCGGCCGTCATGCATCGCCTACCTCGGTGCGCGTGCCACAGCTTCGAGACCCGGCTGCAGCACAGGTGCAAATAAAGCGTAGAACTCAGAGTGATTTGTTGAGTTGTCTGTCCACCTGCCTTTAAATTCATTACAACTAACCCTACAGTAAATGTTGTCCATTGGACCCCAATTTGAGCCACTTCCAGGTAATCTTAAGGTGTGTCATACCCGTTGTGTTAGGTCAGTAATACAAACCTGTAGTGTGTATATATCTATATAAACATACAGTCTTGAACACAACAATATTACAATTAGTAGCGATATATAATATACAACTACATGTTTCGACCCTGTATGTAGGCCATCATCAGGTTGTCCAAAGAACTTATTAAGTGACCACACAGTATGTGTGGTAATTTTGGAAGGGTGACGAGATCTCGTCTTATATCATAAATCGCGGGATTAGTAAAAGTTGAAATAAACATGATAAGGGGTTACATCAATTGCGAACAACTTATAAGATGTTCACAATTGATGTAACCACTTAACATCTTATAAGATGTTCACAATTGATGTAACCACTTAACATCTTATAAGATGTTCACAATTGATGTAACCCTTTAACATGTTTATTTCAACTTTTACTAATCCCACGATTTGTGATGTAAGACGAGATCTCGTCCCCCTTGCAAAATTACCACACATACTGTGTAGTCACTTAATAAATTCTTTGCACAACCTGATGATGGCCTACATACAGGGCCGAAACATGTAGTTGTATATTATATATCGCTACTAATTGTAATATTGTTGTGTTCATGACTGTATGTATATATAGATATATCCACTTTCAGGCAGTCTATTTCACCGCAAAATATTTTGCAAGAAAATATTTTAATCTACCCGTAAAAATGCGACTGTGTCAGATACAGACTGTATTTTCGTGTAAGTTGTAGGTATTTCACATTCGATGGATCAAGATTTATTGGAAGTTGCAGTGGGTTGGGGAATGAGTAATAACTGTACAAAATTCACAGATCTGGTGCAGTGGAGAAACACTGTAAGTATTTCACATAAAGTATTGAAATGTTGTTCACCAGCGGATCCCGTAGGTCAGGCCTGCTCGGTGTTTTGTGGTGATGGCAACTTGGGGAAGGTTTAGTCTCCGTGTGGGCAACATGAAATTCTAAACGCAGATTGAATGAATAAGCGTACGTACAGTAATATGCATGCATTTACTGTGTGTTTGTCAGTACATCGTGTGCCCTAAATATAACACTGATGATAATAACAAAAATTTACAAAAACTGTAATTCGTAACCTAGGCTAAGGTGTCGTCATTCTTGTCACGTTTTTACAAAATCAATTAGTAATGTAATTTCATGTAATATAATGCGCGTCTTCTTGAATGAACAGCTAATAAGTTTTCAAAATTGCTTCAGCCTTCTGTCTCGGCTTTGCCACGGGAATAACTAAAAGACGTTTCCTCACTTTAAGTATACCCTTGGGCAATGTAACCCTGTTTCGCGGGCATCATGTTGCTCGCGAGCTACAGATTGATCATTCCTGCTGTAAGGCTACCTTATGTTAATCCAGCTGCGGATTTTTTTTTTTTTTTGGGGGGGGGGGGGGGGTTTTTTCCAGCAAAAACACGTCTGTTTTTGGTATCGGAATTACGGGTTTGTCCCAAAATATTGGGGCCTGGGGCGCAAGTTTAATAAGAGA
>Ga0123355_10021356_pt1 | contig 10359 bp, 6 predicted proteins | sample TergutEmb28metaG_3_FD_89872 | JGI IMG/M metagenome (GOLD analysis project Ga0123355, IMG submission 89872) | Embiratermes neotenicus P1 segment gut microbial communities from Petit-Saut dam, French Guiana - Emb289 P1 | ecosystem: Host-associated > Arthropoda: Insects > Digestive system > Gut ... | reverse complement strand
TCACCCAATATTGTGCGGGTGATAAAATCGAGAAGAATGAGATGGGCTGGGCATGTGGCGCGTATGGGTGAGGAGAGGGGGGTGTATAGGGTCTTGTTGGGGAAACCGGAGGGAAGGAGACCAATGGGGAGACCTAGGCGTAGATGGGTGGATGGATGGATCTCCAGGAGGTGGGATGTGGGTATATGGACTGGACTGGGCTGGCCCAGGATAGAGACAAGTGGCAGACGCTTGTGAGTGCGGTAATGAACCTTCGGGGTCCGTGAAATGCGGGTAATTTCTTGACTAGCTGCAAACCAGTTAGCTACACAAGAAGGATTCTGCGCCATGTAGTAAGTAAGAGTTTAGTTTATTATGAAATAAAGTGAAATGCCAACTTGATCCAAAGAGGTAACTTTATTGATGTATTCTTAGCTCTACATGTTTCGGGTTCATACGCCCATCATCAGGAGCATTAGATGTTGAGTTGCAGCATATGGTTTTCTGCATCGAGTTTGTGGAAGGATGCGTAGGTCGTGTGTATGGTGCGGACGGCACCATCCGCACCATACACACGACCTACGCAGCGGCTCTCAAGACCACCACCCATCCAAAACCTCGGTGCAGAAAGCCACATGCTGCAAATCAACATTTAATGCTCCTGATGATGGGCGTATGCGCTCGAAACATGTAGAGCTAAGAATACATCAATAAAATTACCTAGTTGCATCAAGCTGGCATTTCACATTATTTCATGAGGAAGATGCTCGGTCAAACAACCCTTTAGTTTATTATTTGGCATGTGAAGTAAACATAAGGTGTCGTTTTAAAATATTAATAAGTTGAGAAGAAAGTTATGACTCTGGGACGTATAAGTCTTGTCAGACAATTAATTCCTTAGTTACAATTGTTGTAAAATTCTGTGGTAATGGCAGCATTTTACTAGTGTAGACCTTCGAATGAAGTAAAATAACTCTCACAACTGTAACTATTAACACAGTAGAGCCTGTGCAGGTTTGTCACTTGCAGCAACCTATCTTCAATCGAAGACGTCCAAGAAATAAAATGTTTAAACGCAAGAATAACACAAGAATGAATTGATTCCACTGACATAATGTGTCCACCTAGATGCTACACTGGTAAAGTACTGAATGGCAGTACCAGATCGTTTCTTTGGGTAAGAAATTATGAAAAAAAAGAAAGGAAAAATAAATAAAACACAAAAGAATAAATATTTGGGAGAATTTTCATGATCAGTGTTAACCATACCGTTAGATCCAGCCGGATTTATTATCACCCTGCAAGCCGCAACTCAGAAATATCGAGCCAGAGGTTCAGCCGCTTGTATTCTACAATTTAAGTCAATTTTCCTTCAAGTTTCCCTTTATGCAGTCTCTCATTTTCCCACCCTCTCAGGTTCAAGTATTCTTCTCAGCACATTATCCTCAAGCACCTTCAATCTGCTTTTACGTCTTTTCCTTAATACTGCACACAAAAAACACGTGCATTATAGTTTTGTATATTTTAACCTGTGCATCCCTCGAGAAAAAATCTTAAACCGACAACTTGCTGAAAGGAATAGTGGCAAACGTTGTCCAAATTCAAACCGTTCTTGGCTTCATGGTGAATACGAATTTAATTTTTTAATTTGGTATAATCCATTCTCATGTATGTTTAAGTCTTCCAATATGTTCTCTTCCGGAACGTATTATGCAATTAAAATGATGTTACACATTTCACAACTATCCGATTTGTTCTATTTGTCTCTCAAATTTTTTCCTCCTTGATGCAGTAATTCTAGTACTATTTTGATAATTTTTTATTTTATTGACCGTGCATTCTGGTATGATTCTTGTAAATAAACAACTTGGTCCACAATTTTTTCTTGTATGTTTACTTCTATTCTGTACATGTTTCGGGCAGCCATGTGCCCATCATCAGGAGAATTATTGCATCAATGCGAAACCTGGTTTATGTCACTCTGTGTAGATGACATAAACCAGGTGTCGCATTGATACAATAATTCTCCTGATGATGGGCACCTGGCTGCCCGAAACATGTAGAGAATAGAAATAAACATAAAAGAAAAATTTGTGCGTCAAGTTGGTTATTAACAAGGATGATATTTTGATAGTACAAACTACGAAGCTTCTGTCTTCCGTTTCTGTACACGTCTAATATTCCAGCCTCTCCACACATACTGGGTTTCTTGACTCAACGGCTCTACGTGTATTCACTATAACTGTAGACAGATGCAACTTGCGTCTCGAGAATGGAACCTCATTTGCCTTTCCCTGGAGCTCATACGTTCTTTGAATGCAGATGATTCTTGCAGAACAAAATCTAACATCCATCCCACATGCTCTCCGCTTCAATTTCGCGATGTGGAACATCTTGTATGATTTTTAACATACGTACCGGTATAAATTATTAATACAGATACAAAGGACTTAGCAGGTCATAGAAAAAGATGCGAAACGGAATGTATAGTGTGAAAGAAATATCAGCATTTTAAATATAATACATGCCAAAAAAATGCGTTCAGCAAATGTATGTTACCACTTCACACATTCTGCCTTCACTCAAATTTTGAGACTGAAGTCTTCATTCATACCGAATCTCAGGAGGAAGATTAATGATAATGCGGAATTTATGGCCGAGATTTACAAGTCTCCATTACGTTCCGAAAAATTCTTTGAGAATTTAGAAAATATTTAAAGAAAATCAGCAAAATACTTTTGATAAACCCTAAATTAGTCATTTCTAGGCAAACATATTTTGATTAAATAGGTCATCTAGGTTCGGATATGTAAGAGAAAACTAACTGTGCACCAAGTAGCAGTTTCGAAGAATTCGTTTCGTTTCTGGCCGCTACAATGAGATCTAATTAACGTGTTTTGGAAATTGCATTATCCAATGCAACAACTGCAACAAAGCTGTGCCAATTTCACAGCTTCCCCTTTAGCAATTGATCTGAGAGCACGCAATGTAGAATGCTTTGTGAGGTGGAGCAGATGCCTAGATTATAGACACAGAGTTCTCTGGTACAGAAAATCTCTTACATTCGCGAAGAAGGCATCTGGAGCATTCATTGCAAATCAAACGTCACACCCTCAAAGGTGTTGTATCGACTTGCATGCGTATTGTTAGAAGTGTTAACATTATTCGCTGCATATCTTCTCTGGTCACTTTCTACTGCATATGAGCACGTCAAAAAAGTGACCAATTAGACACATACACACTTGCACAGTACTTCCATTTTTACGTGGTCAGAACGTGACTACGTTCATTCGTATACTGTCATGCAGAAAAAATCTTTTCCTGATAAAAGCACATGAATTTCATGACACTCAGTAACAATGTCTCAAATTTCTCAATATTTGGATTTGTCACTATTTGCAGTGAGCCGAAGATACGTGCATATTATAATTTCCTGTTATTTTTGTGATTAGCATAGTCTATTTAGCTATAAGACGCTATATTTACAGTGTGGAAAACTTGTGTTCTAATGTGACTATAGTGCGACAGTCGCCACTCACCGCGTTTTCCACGTTAAAATACACTGTATACGAATAACTGTATAAAACAATCTCTGTGCAGGCCTGGGTCAGGACCTGAGGGTTCCAGGAGGTTGAGACTCGCAGATTTCAAGACAATCGGCATATGAAGGTTGTCAGCCCTGCGCACCGACTGCCTTCAACCCCCAGGAAATATTCCTGGTACTCATTTCAGTTGTAGTTTCAATCGACCCCAGGGCCATAGTGCGGCCGGAAAGATTATGTCAATGAAAAATTCCAACGACACCATCGGGAATCGACTGCACTGCGCCACCGCGTGCCCCATACATTTTATAGTGTATATTCGGACACATATATGTATAAGCGGGCTTGTATTTTCAGAGAGCACGCAAGCAAAATTTGTCTGAAAACACAGCAGCCAGAAAAATTAAAATTACTGTCGTCTGGAATGAGACGTGCTGTAGTTTTCTACGACAGAGGTTTCAAGATTTCGGAGAAAAGTGCTACTTCCTTCTTCAGAATCCGCTTAGGACTGTGTTTAAATTAATTCATACGAAGTGAGTTTGCAATTTAGGATACAACGGAACGAGGGAAGTTTATATTATGTAGCTCGTATAATATTGTTAGTGCAGACAATGAAGGTATCTTCCCATCTCAAGGAGAACAAAAAGTGATTATTACAATGCGCACTATGATACAGGATAGAGGCACCGTGTTTCTGGCAAAGATAAGGAGTCATATGCATTGATTTCAATGAATTCACATTTGCTCATTTCATAACTATTTAGCTGGTTAATCAAACATTCATTTAATCTGTCAGTATAAGCGTTCTGACACATCTGATTATATGTTCAGCCCGGTAACCGGAGTTTCAAAGATTTATTTACAGCAACAAACATGTGATAAAGGGCTTTACTTTGTCTGACGCTCTGACTGGGTTCACAGGATGAGTTTCAGCTTTGAAGCCATTAATGTCTGCATAAAAAAGTTGTTCTGTGTGGGAAAGAATTTATTTAGAAGATAAAGTGCTGGACACGTTTGAGGATTAACAGCGGAATGTCTATGTAATCCAGTTCTCGTTTCTGTATTTTTAAATTAACGTATAATTCTGTTCAGGAAAATTACGAGAAGATACCTCATTCCGCCCAAAACAACTCATTGAAACGGAAAGTGAAAGAGTAATCTTCCTCTCCAATAAATTCCTGGACAAACAGATGCCAAACTGAAGAAAACCTGTAATGATGATTTTTGCAAAATCAGAGTGGTATGTAAATACTTGCACAAGGAATGTTCTTTGCCAGAAATGGGTGGGAAATATGAAATGTCTAAAACCTGTGTGGTGATAATCACAAAAATAAGTGAATGTAAAATCTAAATACAGAAGGAAGGATATAATGCCACTGGTTCGGGACAGGGTCAGCTGGCGGGACTTGAGTTAAACTTTAGGTGTCATAACAAGCAATATAGTGAATATCAACTGCTCAGCTTGTTGAACGAGATTGCGGATCAGAGAAAGAAAATAATGTTTTAAACGGATAATTGATGGAACCATTGTGAAGTGACCGTGAAACGATGAGCCTATCGAGAAAATGTCTGGAACTGGAATATTTTTAAGTAGATTTCTATACCTCGAAATGAAAAGGCATGTAATAATTAAGTAACGCAATTTTTAATTTTGTCTCGTTTTTTATAAAATTTTAGTGCAATAAAATACAATAGTAAATTGTTGTAACTCAGACGGCAAAATCTAAATTTCTCTTAAAATCTAGAAATTTACTTACCTTGTAGCAAAAAGATTCAACTTGAGCCTGTATTTTACAAACATCTGTCCATATCAGAGGTTTACGTTTTTGCTCCAGTTCCCCACAACAGATCCTTTAGAGATCAGCTACAAACAGTTTCGGAAACAGCTTCACTTTATGTGATGTGCAAAAATTTAAATTTTCAATGGTAGCCTACCGGAGATTTATGAGAAATAATATGTACTAATTGCCAAGTATTTAAAGGAAAAAACGCAACTATTTGCAAACATATTTACGTATTCACACACAGTGTAAGTTATTAAGGCTTTACGCCGCCATGAGGCCCCGCTAGTCCTCACAGTACAGTGGACGTGCATGTAACCTACATGATTGTGTTACACGACCACTAACAAAGAATCCTCACCCGAAGAGCAGATAAACAAAACAGCACAGATGCACATCGCAAAATACAACTACTGCTGTATTTAGTGACCGACAGGCTGACGTATTTCGACACTAATGCCATTACGACAACAACAACAACAACAACAACAAATACAATATTAATAAGTATTCGTATTCTTACTGATTACAGAAATCTTAGGGACTTCCATCATAACTTTTTACCATGATTTTACTCACGTTTCAAATACCATTAGCACAAGTGTTACATTACAATCACATTTAAGTATATTTATTTTCTTTCTCATGGCGCCACAGCCCATGCCAGGCCGGTGGATCTTCACGATCACATTCAGACATACCACGCTCGGTAGGATTCCTCTGGACGAGGGATCGGCCCGAGGCAGAGACCTCAGCCTAACAACACACAACACTCACAAGAGACAGACATCCATGCCTCCGGCGGGATTCGAACCCTAAATCCCAGCAAGCGAGCGGGCGCAGACCCACTCTTTAGACCGCGCGGCCTCTGGGAGCGGCACATTCAAGTAGGCCTACACGGCTATTCTATTTCTTTCACGAAATTAACAATTAAATAATTAACGGACATAAACGCAACAACTAGTATACAGGGCTTCTGATTTAATATGAAACTGTTATATTTCTTAACGTTGATATTACGCAGTTTGCTTCCATGTAAATACGCTTCTAATTGTACGTTTCGTGTGCGTGCGGAATGACTACAAATCGGCTCAACTGATGGTGTTCAGCGAAATCACGTACTAACCCTTTCCACGAAAATATCAATATAGAGTATTTACAAATTTACGCAATATTACTGCATATACTTAATATTTATAACATGTTAATATAGGAATTACATTATGAATCGCTAAATTTAATGCCCGATGGACAGCAACAGCCCCGAGAGAATGGAGTCAGGGTTTCCACGTGCCCATTATTCTGGGAGTAAAGGTGTGTATGTGTAACCGGTGCTGGGTAGTCAGCTGGCGGATGGCAGACACGATGTGTAGATAGCAGGAATGGATGAGGATTTACTGATTAAATACGGCGCAGACAAAACAAGTGAATGTCAATACTGCGTATTAGACACAGGGATTAAATTCTCAGAACCAATTAAAGAACAACGAGTTACCATTATATATCTTTGGATTTCGGCTGGGTTTTTGAAGATACTGCACAGTCAATACCAAATTGTCAGCTTTAATAGCGATGATGGTAGCTCATCGCGCTTCACAGCAAGGGCATTCTGAGGGATTGACACCTATTTACAGCATATCATGCATGAAGAACATAACGAATTGTTTTTTATGTTTTGTTGACGGTGCATCCCTGCATAATCTGTTTCAAATGAAGCCAACTAGGTGCACACTACTTCTCAGTATATTTATTTCAACTTCTCTACGTGTTTCGGGCAGCTATGTGCCAATCATCAAGAGAACTTTTCACTCTGTATGTGTGGCTGTCTGGTCTGCAGACCACACAGCCACACATACAGAGTGAAAAATACCAGTGTCGCATAGATAAAGTTAAGTTCTCTTCATGATGGGCATTTAGTTGCCCGAAACACGTAGAGAAGTTGAAATAAATATACTAAGAATATGCACTTAGTTGGTTTTATTTTAAACAGACAATAATGGTTCTTAGGGTCTTTTTAAAGTTTTCCGTGTGCCTTGATTTGTGGTTACAAACGGGAAAAAGTGCTGCGTAATATAAAGCAACAATGACTTAGCTATGTTTACTTTAGATTCATTTATTGATACGGTCAGTAAGTTAGTTTATATAGCGTTGGAAATGGCGTTATTTCTTGCAGTCTTGTGTACACTCACACTCAGAAAATCGGCAAACTCATCGATTTGTACATAGTGTCAAATGACTTGTCGGTAAAAGTAAGGTTCTCTCTAGTATCGTGTTCCTGTGCATCATAAGGAATACCTGCATCGGTTTAGACAGAGCGTCAGCTTCTACACTCAAGGACACGATAACAGAGACACTCTCTATGATGAATGGAAAAAAACAGTGTTCAAGGAAGTGTTCTGAGCCTGAATTGAGGTAAGCCCACTACCTCATCTTTTGTCTCGAGGCACTTGGAAGACCACAGACAACTTCAATCAAGACAGTCGATTTACAAGCCGAGATCTGAGGGACGTTGAAGGAAGCGTTCACGTCCTTCTTTACATAATATTGTAAAATTGTTTTGGAGGGAGTGAGGAAAACAGCGAAGTACCTCTGCCTGTGCCAGAGGCCGAGAATTTAGTCCGACACTTCCTGAATTGAAAACGGAAGTGCTCACCACTCAACAGCAAATGTTGCATGCAGTTGGTCCGGTAGTACCTACTGCATTAATTCCGTGGGTACATGACTGTCAGCTTTCAGAATTTCATGGCTGCCATTATTCACATTGTGCTCTTCTGGGTCCAGAAACCATGCAACGTGTGTTCATGAACACCAGCGTTTCGAATACACGTGCCACATCCACCTTCATGTTCGAGATGAGCAAGGTGAAGACGGGGTCAGGATATAAGTAGCATTGGCTTGTATCTTCCACCCCCACCCATGGATCTGATTATTCACCTTCCTTGAAACCTGCTTATATTTTATAACCTGGCTGCATTTAGCCACACTTCAAGCCCCTAAGGTATATCTCCGAAACACTGGCATCGGCCTGGAAGATATCACAACTCAGACGACCATACAATACACGTTACGTCATACTGTCATCTTGATAATATTTTGAAGTAACGAAGTTATAATTAAAAGCAACTTTCTTAATTTCCTTTTCAAGCTAAATTTTGTGTATATTCCAGATGCAATGTGTACATAAAATGCTTGGGCAAACTTCAAGGGTGGTTCTTCACATCAAATCGAAGAAACAGTTCACATGAACACCCGGAAATTAATGGTTTTTGAGTTTAACTGAAAGATTACTTTCAACAATAAATACCTTAACTATGACACAATTCATTTACTACACATACTTCCAAGCTAATTGTTAGATTCTTATTGTTATAAAGTCACAATTCACAATTTCCACAAATGTCCTGCATCTGAACTAGTGGACACACGGACTGTCGCACCCTTTCAAATGTGCTGGATGTTTGCGAATGGCTTGACGGGCATGAAAAATGTTTTGGTGAAGTGTCTTCATTTTCAGTTGGAGGTGCATGAACTGGGGGATTTTTTTTAAGTGTCCCCAAAGATAAAACTTTAACGAACAGAGACCAACGCATTGTTGGACTGCAGCTCAAATACCGTTTCAAGACATTTATCAATACGAACTTTTTTCTTTTTTCTTTTTCCTTTTACAGAACTTACGCCAGTAGTGTTTCCAAGCATCTTAGACACAGCCTGTATATTTTTATTTTCGGATATGTATTTAGTAAAGATTTATTTTACAAAATTCTCTCCACCATTCATTTGGCCTCTTGTTATTATTTACAAAGAATCATTAAAATAGAAGTCCTTTAACAATAGTTTCAAACCGCACTAGATCAACGTAAGTATTAACAAAGGGTTTTAACACTGTAGAGAAACGTATGTTGAAGGTTCCAAATGTCTGTAGTTATTGATTTCACAGACACGCTCTATGAACTAGCCGTAGAGAAATATTGGTTTCATAAGAGGTAGGAGAGGTCATGAGGCAGGGTTATATGTTGGTCCATCCTGAGGGCACACGGGTAATACTAACACCGCTTGTTGGCTTTTGATGCGGCTGAGAAGCAACGGAGAAGAGATTCGTGTTTTCACTGGTTAGTGAGTTGAGTGAACCCGAATGAAGGGCTTCCTTTACCCTCCTCCACTTTACCCTGGCTTGTTTCCTTGCTTGGTTGCAGTAATCGTTTATTGGAATTCCTTCTCTCCCACTATGCTACAAGACTACCGCTACTCGAAGGGACCAGATCAAAAAAATAGTTTTACAACTACGTGAAGTTGTTAATGGGCGGGGTTCCTGTAAAGTCTGAGAAATGTTTCCTCTAGACCACTTTGAACATTTTAATTAAATATAGGTAATAAGGCTTACGATTTAGAGATTTCGATAAAAGGATTAAAATAGTTCTACATGCCAAGTAGAACACAGAATAGTTTTGGGAACTGCAGGTATTTCCAGATGTTGTCCTGCGGACTGTAATCCTGAATCTAACACTCCAAATGTTTGTTTCGACTTCAGACTTCCGAGCTGAGTTCATTCTAGGATTATTAGTGGAGATTCGTCAAAAGAACCGCATACGTTTGATCCTTTGCATTCTATGTGTTCCAATATAACACAGACCAACAAGTTTCCTTTGTATAAACAGAATGTTTTAAAACCCAACTTTTGGTCCAACAATTATCATTGCTGATGCGTGTTTAGGAGGTCACGTTCTCAAATCGTAATCCGTTTACCAACCATCCTGCCCAAAGTTTCTCGAATTTTTCTTCCGTTACTCTAACCAAATGAGAAGATCGTACCTTACATTAGCTACGAGAGTTTTCTTCATTTTCCTTTTCACTATCTGACTATCATTCGGCGTCATACGGAGTGAAAAGTAATTCGAGTAAGAATTGTGATTCCTTGTTGAACAATCAGCTGAATGTTATAATAAAACCAACTAGAAGCACTAATTTCTGAAATTTATTTTTGGAATAAAACTACATGTATCGGACAGTTACTCTGTCCATCATCAGGAGTTTTTCGCTGTACACACAGCAGAGGTATA
>Ga0123355_10021355_pt1 | contig 10359 bp, 6 predicted proteins | sample TergutEmb28metaG_3_FD_89872 | JGI IMG/M metagenome (GOLD analysis project Ga0123355, IMG submission 89872) | Embiratermes neotenicus P1 segment gut microbial communities from Petit-Saut dam, French Guiana - Emb289 P1 | ecosystem: Host-associated > Arthropoda: Insects > Digestive system > Gut ... | reverse complement strand
CAGGAGCCTGCGACTTTTCTATTGTATCAACACATTGGTTGTGTGTTCTTGTTTCGATGTGTGTTGGAGTTTCGGTGTGGCTGGGTTGGGGTGGTATCCGTGTGGCAGGCTTCAGCCTGCCACACGGATACAATAGAAAAGTCGCAGGCTCCTGATGATGGTTGTATTAATGTCCGAAAATTGTTGAGCATAGAAGAAGTGAAATAAAAACACAACCAATGTGGTGATACAATAGAAAAGTCGCAGGCTCCTGATGATGGTTTTATTAATTTCCGAAAATTGTTGAGCTTAGAAGAAGTGAAATAAAACAAAATAAATTGTGACACCAAGTTGGTCCCTTATTCTTCAACTATCACAATGATGCAAGGTCCAATATACATAAGATTATTCGACTAAGTTTGTCTGAAGCACTTCTCATTCTGAGAAGAATTTAACAAGATATTATCATAAATGCCAAAAGGTCTTCATATAAAATACCCGCCATTCTTGTCATTTTAATGAAATTTTAATTTTCTAGAGAGATTTTCGAAAAATTATGAAATATCAAAATTCATGAAAATCCATCCTGTGGAAGCTGAGTTTTCCATGCGGACTAACTGACTGACAGACAAGACGAAGCTACTAGCAGCTTTTGGCAATTTAACGAAAGCTACTAAAAATTCACGTCGATATGCTAACAAGACCGAAGGGAGAATTAAAACCGCCAAAAAACAGGAATCAGTTTTCTTTTACGTTTGACGGAGTCCCAGTTCAAATCTTGACATTGAAACCATTGAAGCCCGCAATTAGGCCTCGTTTCAACCGACCATAAGAATTCAAAACGTTGATGGAAATATATCTGAATTGTAGTCTGGATTTAAAAAATATTGCGATCCTTATTGTTAACGTATTTTAGATTTTAAAAGTGAAAGTTTAGGTTTATGAGATCACTATGGTTTCTGTCTGTCTGTCTCCTATTTTAACTTTAGCATAAGGTAGAAAACGTTCACGAAACGCCGTATGAAGTGTACGCCAATGGAAGACACCCCAGAGTTTTAATTTCTACAGTCAGTAATAACAAAATGCCAAAAGAAAAACTTGTGTGGTGTGAAAGACACTTTCTGTAGGATCCTAAAACAACGTATGGTATAGACCGTCGCAGCGATGTCGTGCGAAAATTTCCTTGTCTGTCGGTCTGTGGGGAATAACTAACAAAAAACTGGAACATCTTGATCAGCAAGTATATCAGTAATGACCGTGTTAACTCTGTCAGTATTGGTTTCTGCTATGGTAAGAATGACCGGGACTCAAATCCTGGTAGCGGAGGGTGGGGAAACAGGGACACAATTTACTTACTAACTTACTCCATGGTGCTGAGTCCTTCTTGAGAAGCTAACTGGGTTGCAGCTAGTCAAGAAATTCCCCGCATTTCACGGAACCCTAGGTTCATTGCCGCTCTCACAAGCATCCGTCACCTGTCTGTATCCTGGGCCAGTCCAATCCAGTCCATATACCCACATCCCACCTCCTGGAGATCCATCCTAATATTATCCACAAACCCTAACTAATTCTGGGGATCATCCAGCGTCAAGCTTGGATCTTCTCTTTGTGAAAACAAAACGGCTTAAGCCTAATTATGACCTCTCACTATTTTCTGACCCAAGATTAACGCAGTACCTCTACTTGGGAGGCGCTATATTTAAATATTGATAAACTTTAATGCCTAATACAAAACATGACGTAGCTCGCCTCTAGACCTGTATGTGGAATTGATGCAAATCCAGTGTTACGAAAGACTATCTTATGTTCTTACTTATATTTTAAATATCCTTATCAATTTTTATGCTTTTGTGAAGGTTGCATGATCAAAGTCTCTCGGTCTCACGGTTAGATTTGCCGCAGCGGCATGAGTTCGAAACTGGTTCCTCACTTCTATGTCGAATGGTAGACTGCGTCTGAAACGTGATGGCACACGCGCAGAAACCAGGTTTCGTCTTTCGGCGAAACGGACGCGTCCTTTTAAATCGGCGGGTGCGTCAGTTCAGTCTAATACTGGCAGCCGAGTTGTGCGCATCAGGGGTAGTAATGCTGGATAACACCCTGTTCCGAGGTAGTATGAAAGGTACTGGCTACCCACTCCATTCGCCAGTTTCTCCTTCACTTTCCCTCCCGTGCGTCACCATGTGCCATCACATTTCAACTGGACTCTGATTAGGAAGTACGGGTCTCCACATCGGTTTCCTGTCTTTAGGCCTAAGATTTCATTGCACCTTTAATCCTTTAAACGCCGAATTAAATCCCATCGGCCATTTGTCGGTATTATTAAGAGCTCAGCATATTCTCCACGTTAGCAGGATAAGGGTTAAGATATTTGGCTGGGGCATGGTAGCAATTCTACTTTTAATTACCACAACATTTGTTCATGTCCACGCTGCAGATGTTAGCCTACGATCGGTTACTCAGTTCTGTTGTCTTACATGTTTATTCTACGAATTCATGCCAGGCAGTGTGGTAAGTTAGTACCAGCTTTTCGGAGGAAACTTCCATTAACACATTAAAAGACAGATTCGAAAGGTCCCTCCGAACATTGGAAAGCATTTAACAATACACTACACGTCGTAATGTTCCGGAAGACCGCAAACTCACAGCTCACAGACTAATGACCTCAGCTCTCACAAAACTGTTTGCTGCAATGCAACAAAATTGACGATAATGTCCTTTCAATGTACATAAATCAACACATGCTACTCCTTTCATTCATTCATTTACTTTGCGTTTTGGAGACAGTATTTTTGTCAACAAAACATCAAAATCCTACGTACAGGAAGAAGCTTCTTTAAACATTCGAGGTTTTTTCGGCAGTGACAGATCATATTGCGAACTTTGATTAACGACACCGCGTGGTCTTGTGATTACGTAAATACCAGCGTTTCGGCGGTGTGCTGCGTGTGTTTGCAGGGTACAAGATGGAGGCAATATGTTTAACTGACACACTATCACACACTCGCGGGTTTACGTTGTGTCGTCAGTGAGAATGTCACAACATGACAGCAGTCGGATGGTAGGTTCTGGTGTAAGCTGCCCTAGGTAGGAAGATTCTAAATTGGTTGTTTTTATTTCATCTTCATGTTGTCTGTTTTTATTAAAACTGAATTTAAAATTATTTCCCAAGTAAGAATTCAACCGAATACAATTTCAGTTGCTATAATATACGGGGCTGGGTATGTGGCGCTTATGGGTGAGGAGAGGGGGGTGTATAGGGTCTTGGTGGGGAAACCAGAGGGAAGGAGACCACTGGGGAGACCTAGGCGTAGACGGGTGGATAATATTAGGACGGATCTCCTGGAGGTGGGATATGTGTATATGGACTGGATTGGGCTGGCCCAGGATAGGGACAGGTGGCGGACGATTTTGAGTGCGGTAATGAACCTTCGGGTTCCGTGAAATGCGGGGAATTTCTTGACTAGCTGCAAACCAGTTAGCTTCTCAAGAAGGACTCTGCACCATGGAGTGAGTAAGTAAGTATAATATACGGAACTCTCTAGAGCAGAGTTCCTTATCAGTGGGTCGCAACCACATGATGGACTTCGGCCAAGTGTCTTGGACTTGAGATCTAAGAAACAAGATATTTCTTCACGGATTAATGCACCATAAAATGTGCGTAAATATAAAAATATATTTTTTGGTTTAGTGGGAGTTTGATTTTCTCTTGTGGCAGTTCTGCTATCTAATAACTACCGAACGGTGGGGGAAAAATTGCGAAGGGTCAAGAAACATTGATCAGGATGGCAAGAAGACAGGCAGACAGCATTGATAATTATTTACAGCTATTAGTAGTATTAGTATTAAGTTTGGGAGCTGAAGTAGCTCAGTTAGTAGAGTACGAGGTTACTGTCTAGAAGACCAAGGAGAGCTTTACTTCCCCTCCCCCTCCCCCTCCCCCTCCCACACACACACACACATCCCACCATGCAGAGGCAAGAATGTATTCTCTTCTGCCCAGTGTTTAACACTAGATATGAGGCATACTCTGCATCCTGCCCAAAGGAGAGCGTGAGGTATTTTGACAGGGAAAAAGCGGTCAGGGAGTGAAGCTAACGAAGCCACTCTCTTACGCGTTGCCCCATGTTTAACACTAGATATGAGGCCTACCCTGTCTCCTGTCCAAAGGATATCGTGAAGTATTTTGACAGGGAAAAAGCAGTCGGGGAGTGAAGCTAACGAAGCCACTCTCTTACGCCTTGTCATGTTGTGGTGTTGAACACAAAACGATCTTTACCTCTAATTTTTCTATCAGTAAGTAACTCTCAGATTTTTCTCTCCATTGTCCTCGTCATTATATTACACACAAAGTAACGCTGTTCTGTTTGTGTGAAGTGTGAGCAGGCCTAACTACCTAACCAAATAAATAACCAACCAACTCCACGTAACAGAGTTCTTCTTGGACAGCTGGCACTTCTTCAGCGAATTAATGAAATACCTGAATTCATTATCACGTTTGTAACAGCCAAGCTCATTCTTCAAAATCAATTTTGTTGTTATTACCCATCTACATATATGTCTTAAAAGTAAATTCTTTCCTTCACCTTACCCCACCGTACCCTCTTATCATCTTCACCATGCGTGCTATCTGCTACGATCATTTCAATATTCTTCGTTTTATCTCTCTAATAATATTTGTCTAGGATAGAAATCATGAGACTCCTCATTACACAATTACCTGCAGCCACCAGTTTCTCCTTCCGCTTTAGGTCTGGGTGTCTTCCTCAGCATCCTACTCTCGAACGAACTCTGTCGGCCTTCTTCTCTTAATGTGACAGACCAAGTTGCACATCCATAAAAAATGAGACAAAAGTATAGTTGTTTATGTTCTAACCGTCATGTTCTTCGACTGACAACAGGAAGAAAAAGCTTACTTCTTGTTTGTATATTTCGTTTCTCAAGAGTCATTTCCAAATATCTGAACCTTGCCAAAGTTTCGTGGGATCTGTTAAGAAACTTCACGTTTTATTGTGCCCTGTGTTCTGTATGTAAGACATACCTTCTAGTACGAGGTGATGTTTATCTTCAGGGGCAATTGCTCTGAAGGAGACAGCATTTAGATACTTCACCAATAAAGTACTCTTTGCAGCTACTCTAACTATCTGATAGCCTTACCTGGTAATTAGTTTTTTGATTATTTCTATTTAAACCTACTTACTAGCGACTAATAAACCTTTTGTGCTTTTCTGTATAGCATTTATGTTTTCGCCTCGTAATTAAAATAATTAGGCCATAATAGACCCTCTGTAGAACTAGCTATATATATATATGAAACCTTTCAAATGACAAAATCATTTCTGTTGTATTCTTTCTTTTGGGTGATTCCCCGGTGTCTAAATTTTATGTGCCGGCGTTTCGGAACACACTGTTCCATCATTATAGGTGACGGATCACACCAACTGTGAAGATGGAACAGACAGAGTGTTCTGAAACTTCGGCACATAAAATTCGGACGCCGGTGAACCACCCAAAAGAAAAAATACAACATTCACAAAACGGCGAAAGTTAGAAATCAGAAAAATTATTCCTGTTTAATCACATGACAGTCACGTGGAATGCTGACCTAACATACGTACCTGAAATAATAAAATAAGTGAAACAAAGTTTGTGATCTTATGTGCAAAAATTCCAGTCGTGGGCTAATAACAAATCTTTGTTCGTGGTAGAAATATGTTTTCATTCACTGTTTCTGTACATTTTGTCGGAGCTGGGGCCGGCTTCTTTTAAAACTTCCGTCACTATTTAAATGGGAATGCTACATCACGACCGTCCGTTAACTAATTCTTACCATTTACTTTCATTATCACCTTTTAACCTCAAACATCTACACCATTAGCTTGACGAAAAGTGGCAAATCATGAAATAAAACAAACCCAAGAAATTATAAGACCAAGAGGCTTTAACTTACCTGCTTCGGTGAATATGCACATTCCTTAGGAAAACGGTACTCTGTGAAGGATTTTCTCACATGAACAGTAGATACGACACGTGTTTGGAGTCACGGAGATCGAAAATCTGAAATCCAAAAGGAAAAAACAAGTATTGGCCTTGGTAACGGCCACCTTGAAAATTAAGTTTAGAAAGCAGGAACCAGTGATTAAAAAAAAATCATTTAATAAAGATAAAGTATCCATTTTAAAATTCAAGCTTTAGTCAATATGTTTACTTGATATTTATTTAACGTTTATTTATTCAACGTCGATAAATCCTACAGTGGGTTATAGATTTAAATAAAATGTGAACCGAAATTTATGAGGAACATAAAATAGGCATGCATAATTTTAGGCCTACAGATTACATTAAACTTATTTTGGTATCAAAACTCACAAGCATGACATACGTGATTGTATTGTTCTGTTTGCACTTCACTTATTAAAGGCCCTTAATAAATAGTGTTAAATTAAAGAATGATCATTTCTTTTTTGAATTAGAAGGAGTGATTAAGAAAACATCCTTGCATTTATTTAAAAACTCTTATGAAAACAACAAGGAGTGTCAATCGGTCTACTGCTCTTCAGATCGAGATGGGATATTGAGATCCACCGAATATGAATAGAATCGCTTGGCAGGTGACCTCGAATTTCGTATTACTGAGCTAGTGCCTACAGTGTAGTAGGCAAGGAGAACGTACAGAGCTTTGGCGGAAGGATCTCTTGAGGAAGGCTTACGTGAGAAAACTAAAAGAATTTCGGAAGATAAAATTAAGTGATGTCATAAGGAGACTGGCTGTGAGATAGGTGCTGGATGGGAGAGTAGAAATCTACCATTCAGATGTTTATATAAAAATGACTACAATCAGAATTTCTTTTTTAATCCTGGTCCAAGTATATCTTATTCAGCCAAGTCAATGCGGCTAAAATGGTAGTTGGTTTGTTATTTTAGTATTCTGTATCAAATACATCAAGTTGTTTAGTGGCGAGTGAGCCCTGGTAAAGGTCAAGAGAAGTGAATTCTAATTTTCAGGTGAAGTTAGGTGTGTCCGAGTGTGCCAGTTAGTTGCCCCGCAGGGACTAGACACACTTGAACGTTCGCATACCGGAAGAAAACACGTCTGGAACAGAAAGGTGTATTCTAGCTTTTAACTAATCTACTCCGTTATAAAGAAATATAAATATATTTATATTTATTCAGCTGGTCACGAAATGTTCTACCTGTGTGTCAGTATTGTGATTATAGCACTAGGCTAGAGGAAGGAGAATTGGGGATTCGTGATTCAATTTCCAACTAAAAAGAGATTTTCCTTTTTCCCATAATACCCAGACTGGCTCTCAGATCCACCCAATCTCCTACTGGGTACAGACGGGTTTTCCCGCAGGTTAAGTCGATTGAGGTGTAAAGCTGACTCCTCGTTTTCATGAATTGTCGAGATTAAGAACGAACGGATCTCTAAATCCTCTCCCCCATACGCTTCATAGAATATAAAGAAGCAGATTAATTTGCTACATTTAAAATGACCATCATTTTACTATATACCCAGCCAGATGAATCCACTCAGTAACTTAAACTCTTTGTCCTTTACGTCTCTTTACGTCTCTTTTCATGCCAGCCATACACCTTCGTTGAGGTCACACTGTCCCCATTCTCTGAATACCGGCTAACAAAATTTTGTTTACATTTCTTGTTTCCCCCGAACGGCCCACCTGTTCTGTCCTTCCGTTTCTTCGAGAATTAATTATCATGCAATATTCCTCGAAAAATATAAGTTATGAATTTCTATATTATTAAATTTTCTGCGTAGTATTATGGATTTTTTTAAATACGAACTGCAACACAACCATTGCGCACAGCAGTTGAGAATTTTTCAAAACAGAGTTGAAAATAAAGGTAAATGAATTTCAAGATAAGTTGATTATTTGTCAATGGGCAATGCGTATATATATATATGTATATATATATAATATATGCACACACATAAATTTACAAAATATGACACCCATACAAAAATATGGAAACAACAAACCATATACGCATGTCTTGGTTGTATGTGTATAACTTTATTGTCTCAACGTTTTCTTTTATATGGGTGTAAAAGTCTTTAAAACTGTACAACTCCCGCAATGTTATTAAGGTAATAAAATCGTGAAGTTTGAAATGGGCGGGGTGTGAAGCACAATCGTGAGCAAAGAGGTGAAGGTACAGTAAAGGAAAAGTTCTCCTTAAGACCTGCCATGAAAGTACAGAGGCGGAGTACAGATACAGCTCTGTTCTTTCCTTAACCTCTGTGCTAGATGGGGTGGGTGGTTAACGCCACGCCCCGACTTGGAATGACCCGGCAACCGGTGAACAAAGAATGTACAAAATATTATCATAAGTAAGTCTGAAGAAAATCCAAAAATTTAAAGATGAAGATTTATAGCACTATAATTTTGCCTTTTGTTTATATGGGTGTGAAACTTGGTCGCTGACATTGAGGGAGGAAAGGAAGCTGAGGGTGTTTGAGAATATGGTGTTGAGGAGAATGTTCAGATCTAGGATGGACTAGGTAACGGGGGAATGGAGGAGACTGCATAAGGAGGAGCTAAATGATCTGTACTCCTCACCCAATATTTTGCGGGTGATAAAATCGAAAAGAATGAGATGGGCTGGGCATGTGGCGCGTATGGGTGAGGAGAGGGGGGTGTATAGGTTCTTGGTGGGGAAATCGGAGGGAAGGAGACCACTGGAGAGACCTAGGCGTAGATGGGTGGATAATATTAGGATGGATCTCCAGGAGGTGGGATGCGGATATATGGACTGGATTGGGCTGGCCCAGGATAGAGACAGGTGGCGGACACTTATGAGTGCGGTAATGAACATTCGGGTTCCATAAAATGCGGGGAATTTCTTGACTAGCTGCATACCAGTTAGCTTCTCAAGAAGGACTCAGCACCATGGAGTAAGTAAGTAAGTCTGAAGAAAGGAGACCATTTAGAAAAACTGGGCATCAAAGTAGGTTTGAGAGAAATAAACTTGAGAATGTACACTTGAATCATTGGCCTGTCTTCAGATAAGAGTGGCAGGAATTTGTGAAGGTGGTGGTGACATTTTGGGTTTACTAATGCTAGAACTTTCATGACTGGATACAGAAATATTAGCCTTTCAAGACAGACATTGCTTGTGGTGTTCCTTAGTTAGGCACTATATCACGTATTTTCTTGAAAGGTGATCTCGATCAGATTTAGCTTACGAATACATAATTATAATTTTATACCGTGGTGTAGCTATTCAAGTTAATTCCTCTATGTTTATACCGGCAAAGACAACGCAGCGAAAGAATATCTAAGATTGTAACTACTGGAATAGGAATAATCAGGTCTGAAGCAGATATTCATGCTGCCATAAAAAGTTAACATTCCCTGCAAGACACATGTCAGGTACCTGGCTACGAAATTAAGTTTTACACGTAACCTGAAAGCACTTCCAGTTTGTGGCATGTTTTCACTGGTCCAACAAGATAGCGTCTTCTGCGAGCCCCTTCGCATCTTTTCTTACATCTGAATCCAGCTTGTGCCAGCCTCGCTCATGTGGTAAGATGTTGCAGGACCTGTTTTCAAGATTCATCGTGTGGACGGCTAGAAGATCATAAACCGTGCAGAAAACTGTTCATTCAGCCGTGTGGGTGGATGGGTTCAAGTTGAGGTTAGCCCTTCTCAGTTTCTACCTAAAAAGTTCCATCCGAAGCGCCCTAGCACCCTACAGCGTCCTTGAGCCTTGAGAACCACGCAGCGTAGGTTTATAGCTTCATATTGTAATGTGCATTCCATTCAAAACATAAAACAATTAGATTACTTTATTCCATATTTCCTACCATCCAGTTCGCAATCTTTTTGTTTTTTCCTTCTTTATTCTCAAAATATAACAATAATTTGACCTGCAGAGTTTAGAGGCTTTTGAAGACAGGCCTCTCACATACGAAAAGTTCATACATATTTTATACTATGGTGGCAAGGGAAATAAATTTATTCTTGTGATGTTTAATTGCACTACCCCATGAAGGCCGTGTGAGGATTGGTGTTAAAGTTCCACTCATTTTTAAAGTCGGAACTAGATATAGGGATGCGATCAGCTCCACAATCTGATCGTCCTTACTTACTTACACCATGGAGCAGAGTCCTTTTTGAGAAGCTAACTGGTTCTGCAGCTAGTCAAGAAATCCCCCGCAATTTATGGAACCCGAAAGTTCATCTTCGTATTCACAAGTGCCCGCTATCTGTCCCTATCCTGAGCCAACTCCAACCAGTCTCCACCCCCTCCCACTTCCCGAAGATCCATCTTAATATTATCCTCCCATCTACGTCTGGGTCTCCCCAATGGTCTCTTTCCCTCAGGTTTCCCCACTAGAACCCTGTGTACCCCTCT
>Ga0123355_10021354_pt1 | contig 10359 bp, 3 predicted proteins | sample TergutEmb28metaG_3_FD_89872 | JGI IMG/M metagenome (GOLD analysis project Ga0123355, IMG submission 89872) | Embiratermes neotenicus P1 segment gut microbial communities from Petit-Saut dam, French Guiana - Emb289 P1 | ecosystem: Host-associated > Arthropoda: Insects > Digestive system > Gut ... | reverse complement strand
TCTTCTTCTTCTTCTTCTTCTTCTTCTTCTTCTTCTTCTTCTTCTTCTTCTTCTTCTTCTTCTTCTTCCATTGGCACTACAGCCCACTGTGGGCTTTGGCCTGTCGAACAATGTCCTTCAATTTTTCCCTATCTGCCACCAACTCTTTCCATCTTCACACTCCCAGCACTTGAAGATCTGTTTCTACGTCCTTTTTCCATCTTTTCCTGGGTCTCCCCCTTCTTCTCGTCCCTTCCAGTTCTTGAGTAAAGATCTTTTTGGGCATCCTATCCTCCTCCATTCTCTCTAGGTGACCTAACCGGCTTATCCTTTGCCCTTTTATCCATTTTACTATATTAATTTTGAGGTACAGGCGAATAAATACTAAGTAGTTGGAATGCTTCCGATAACGTTTCAGCTACTGATGATGTAACGTTAGGGTGTCAAATATTCCGGGTTTACTACGGAGCTAACACGCTCGTTCTTTATCCTAGTTTTTCTTAAAATATGCTGCAGGGTCTTTGCTATTCAAATCACGAAACTGCTGCAGCTTATTCTAAAACAGACACCTTATACTTAAAAACTGCAAAAAACAGTCCCTGAACTGTTCCTGGGACCTGCTTATCAATAAAATCACATTTTAATAAGTTATGAAGTGTGCTCATAGCATAAGAGTACTGGACAATAACTCGAAATAGTATAAAATCTCGCTACTTTAAGTTATTTTGAACACTAAGAATTATGGGCAGTGCATTGGACACTGTGTGTATATATATATATATATAAGCTTTATTTCCAGAGAAATTTCTCTCCGATAAATAGTGTATTTCGCGCTTCACGATAAATATGCTTATAGGATCGCATGTAATTATTTATGTAAAGCGTCCAGTATCTGTGTACAATCTTATTCAACCTGGAAAGTCTAGACAAGTTTAGTTAAAATTCCCGAATATGAAACTGATGTTTATCCGTTGCGAGGTTCTGGGGTTACTTCATGAAGATAGATACAAGGACGGGCGGACGGACGGACAAAACTCTATTGCGACCTTAATAAGCAAACGTTTTCAACTTTTCGTTGCCTACGCGTCAGCGTGGCATTGCTTCCACTTTCTGCCCATACCGTCGTTGCAAGGCATAGTGAACATTGATGCTTTAAACCGGTTCAGTGAACCGTAACGGCAGTGGTCGTATGTCGTGTTACGCACTGTATTCACTACAAAAGCTTGCTACTATCGCGTAGCAGTCTGACAGCCGGTCCCGGTGGCCACGCGGTCAAAGGCATGGGTCTGCGGCCGCTCGCTTTCTGGGGTTGCGGGTTCGAATCCTACCGGGGCTTGGATGTCTGTGTGTTGTGAGTGTTGTCAGGTAGAAGTTTCTGCGACGGGCCGATCCCTCGTCCAGAGGAATCCTACCGAGTGTGTTTATATGTCATTGAGTGTGATCAAGGGCAACAGTAACCTCTACACCTACAATAAGTAGGCAGACAGAGGTACATACAAAGAAAGAAATAACGAAAGAACTAAAGAAATCAATCTGACCAAGAGAATAAAAAACTTTTGTAAGGTAAACTAAATGGCCATTTTCTGTATTTTCAAGGTAATGACCTTCCAGTATTAAGATGGACTTACGAATAGGACCTGTACAAAAACAAACGCCTGTTTATGACGAGATCTGCTCTTCGTAATGAATGCTCATTATAATTAATTTTGATAATACATACAGTTTTGTTTATCTTAAATAATTCCTGTTTTATACATATTTTAACGACTGATTGTGCATATGTGTAGAAGTACTCGCTGTGAAGGCATACTGGAAGTTGAGTGGTCAGATTCAAGCTCCGTTCGTCGTACCCCCAGGAAAAGATCTCCCTTTACCCCACAGCCAGTCTTGACGCTCTGGAAATATTAAAGTTACCTACCCACTTCCGGGAGTCGAGCAATACTCTCTCGTTATCTCCCCCGTAGCCTATTGACTTTACTGACTACGCTATCCGGCATCGCGTGACGTGTGTATAGGTGTTTTTTCCTGGGAAGAGAGGCGCTAAAATTTAGGATTCATAATTGTTTCGCGTTCAGATAAAATTCGAATATGCGTTGGTTCAGTAATTTTCAGTCCCGTAAACAAGGCCTGAAGTGTGAATTTTTGGAAGAACACAATGACCATTATTTCATTTATGGCCCTAGCATAATTCCCTTATTTTGCAGCTCGTTATGTGTTTAACTTCATCATTTTCTCATGTTTCCTAATAGCTTTTTAACAACATGTTTTGTTAATGGCTTTGTTATAAGTGTGTCAGGTCATCATCCAAATAGAACCATCTACACGTCTGTCTGTGTATCTGACTAATGAGAGAATTTACCGTTGAAAGATGATACCATGCATGCGTGTAGTGGATATGGTCCTGCAGACGGGCTACAACGTGTATTACGAAGCACAGATATTATTCACCTCCGTAACTTAAAAGGCGGGGACCCTTTTCTTAATGGTTATTAGAAATGTATTTGTTGGCTGTGGGCATCATGAACCATCGTCTTCATGAACTGGTGCATAGGCCCACAAATTTGCTGTCGAATTCACCTACTAGTTATTAAATTCCCTTGCATTGTATTCGGTCGGATCTGGGGTCTAAATCTGGGCCCAGAGGCTGGCTGTCTTGAATGAAACGATTGTGGTTTTCTTAAGTTCCTCTGGTGAACTGCCGCATTGGTACATCACGATCGCTTCCATCTACATCCTTTCTAATTCATCGTTCACTAATTATCGTGTCTATATGCACTATGTAGGCGTAACTATTACAAACAGCGTAAATAAATGAAATTTATACGCAAATACTTCTAAAGCCGGGGAAAGGTAGTTGATTTGATAATCTCGTACAAGGTAGACTCTCTAAAAACTCTTTATTTACAGTTCGTAACGACAGCAGTTCTTTTGTTTTGCAACAGGTATGTTGAGCTTGTCACGGCATGTCAACGCGATGTATCCTAGTTCTTCTCGAGAGATGTCCAAATTGATGTCTGAAACTTTCACCAGTCGTCATACTTTAAGAATTCAAGTAACCTATACACGAGTGCCCCATTGCTAAGCGATTCCAATCATGCAAGTGAAATCCTGTTGAACAAACAATTATGCCAGTGCATCGTCTTGTCATTGAAATCTGCTGGGCAGCAGGCGCATGACAATTAGATATATCAAAATGACTGAGATGTGTGGCGATAGAGGGCATAATCGACTTGTTTGATCTGTCTCGTGCTCCAGTTAAGGACTTCCTGTGTTCCGTCTCTACGAGTTTCGTATGTAGACATTTGAAAGGAGTCGTTGCGGTGGCGAGTAGAAGAAATCATTCGCTTTGTAGGGAGCCCGAACATTCATTTACATGTTCAATACAGCTCGCCCCTGAACGTTGCTCTAAACTAAAATAATCCAGTCGGCACTTTATTTCTGTAATATTCTTGATCCTATAAAGTTCATACACCAACAAACGCACTTTTTATTAAACTTGACAAAGTTTTAAAATCTACATTAAAAATCACTTTGACTTGCTCCTACATGTTTCGGTCTACGACCATCATCAGGGAGCCTTCACTAGAGCCTAACTAAAGATATATTTAGGTTAAGATTCGGTAAAAAAAAACTACATCGTTATATGTTATGCGGTGGTGTGGCGGCATGTCACAGGTATGGTATGTGTACTGTTTGCTGTGTTGGGTGCGACTGCACTCAACACAGCCAACAGTACACACACCATACCTATGACATGCCGCCACACCACCGCATAACATATAACGACGTAGGTTTTTTTTTTACCGAATCTTAACCTAAGTATAACTTTAGCTAGGCTCTAATGAAAGCTCCCTGGTGATGGTCGTAGACCGAAACATGTAGGAGCAAGTCAAAGTGATTTTTAATGCAGATTTTAAACCATTGTCAAATTTAATAAAGAGTGCGTTTGTTGGTGTATGATCTTCATAGATATCAAAATGCACAGTACAACGTTAAAAAAATTCTTGACCCTATTGAATCGTGCAATCTCTCAGGCGGTTACTAGCCGATCCCTTATCGTGGAGGCCTGTGTTCAGTTCCTCGCCAGTCAGTGTAGGATTTATGGTGGACCGAGTGTCATTGGGACAGGTATTTCTCAGAGTAACTCGGGGGTTTCCTGTCGCTACCATTCCATCACTCTCTTTGTAATGGATATTTGAAACGTCTTTCACAATTAAAATTTGTTGTTAAGGGTCCAATTTCCACAGTTGGTTAAATAGCAACAAAATTTTGTCTACCCGTGAAAGAATTTACATGACTTTAGTAACGTAACGTATGCTTCTAATAGTAGGTAAATTGACACAGTGTATCACATAACTTAAACTTTTACGTACTCGTAGCTTCTGAGGTTATAGGTTTACTTTCTGACGCGTATTATTTCCTATTTGGCCGTTTAACTGATAATTTTGAACACAGATTGTAATAATCCTCCCCGAAGGTACCGCTACTTTGATTTAATAATGGGAATTGCATGGTCAAATGATCCTTAGAGCTATGCTGGCGGTAGCGTAGTTGCTGTTAGGGTCTCCCATGCCAGGCAGGTCAAAGGTGATGATCCATACAAAAAGGGATACCTTGGTCCTCCTTGTTGGGAGTTGGGTGTGGGGCTGACAACTCCTCTCCATTCAAATGTATTCTCTTAAGAAGCTTCTAAAATTGGAAGAAGAGGCTAAGGTCCACCAAGTACTGTAATACCGGAAGAAGAAGAAGAAGAAGAAGAAGAAGAGGAGGAAGAAGAGGAAGATTGTAATCATCGTGTTTTGTTTGGGATGGTGTCGAAAAACAACAGTCCACCATTGACAGGATTTGTTACAAGGGAATAACTCTGTACTGTTCGACATATGCTTACTAAATGTAGGCCTGAGAACTTCATTCTTCTGAGTTATTACGCAGCGAGTAGTGGTTATTCCTTACTGACGTTTCAGGACAACCTATTTGTCGCATCTTCATTGCCCTTGTACCACTGCTTGCTGCGTAATAATCCAGAAGAGCACACATCTCATGAACTTCGCGGCGGAAGGCTGAAATCACACAAATGTAGGCCTACTTGGTTCTTTAAAAATGTATCCTATTCTACATTTAACTACAAGGAGCTGTTGGAAGGTTCACACACACCGCCTGAGAATCGGTGCCCTTGTTTTCTTTAATTACGGTGTTGTAATTATTATTATTATTATTATTATTATTGTCACCATCATTATCTGTTATTGACACGATTTCCGTTGCAAATATTAAACCAAATGTTGCTGACTTTTGATTTATTACGTATGTGGGGAGTGTAATAATACGTGCATACATAGATTGGACGTTACGGTGTATTGACATAGTTCAGCCAGCAAACTGCCAATTATTTTTATTGTTCGGAGTACAGATAAAGTTGAGGCAGGGTAGGTTTCGACAGCTGTCCATGATGTCGTACCAAGGCGAACTTGCCACAAACGATGGCAACGTACAGACTTGCAGGCCAGCCGGCAAGAAATAAATGACTATGAACCATTCCGTTCAGCTGGTTACTTCAGTCGTGATACGCCTTAGCATGCCTTGTTACTTCTTATTTTAGTTCTTACGTTTCATGACAGCTTATCGTTTACGTACCTTCCAAATTCGTATGATAACTCAGACGGGATTTAACCCTTATTAAACCAGTTTTCTTGAATAAGTTTGTCGATTATCACGAAAGTCAGTGTTCACGCTATGCCACTGTATCCCACCACGTCGCTTTACTTTTTAATTTCCCACAATCGGTAATAACCACATGGCGAAAGCGCATATTTGAAGATGAGAGTGACACTGTTTCTGTTGCCATCTTAAGGCGAAAGTGGACACAAATCTGAGGGTCCGTTAGATGTTGCTAGTGTCAGTCGCTGGACCACGGGCTTTGTTTCCAGAGGATTTTTGAGACCAGGTTTCCGTCGTACCTGAACACGGAAATAGGCTTTGTTTGAAAACTTTGCCTTTTTAGTGCGTTCTCAGCGGAAAGTTTCAAAAACCAACTATTAGCTTCGCCATGTCTGTAAGTAAAGGATAGTAGTAATGATCTAGGTGTGTCACTGTTATCATCTACGTAGTTTTTTTTTATCCAGCATTCTTCTCTCAAGGTTAGTTCCGTCCCTAAAGAAATTATTGGGGATTGTCAGTGTGAGTTTCGACGTAGGAGTTTAAATACTGATAAGATATTCGGCATTTTCCATACAGCTGAGAAACAATGGACATATGTTTCTGCAATAAATTAGATATTTATACACCTGGAAGAAGCCTGTTACTTGGCTACAGAAGAAGTCAATTTAGGTTCTCACTGAGTTTGTTATACCCATGAAACTAGCCAGGTATAACCACGAAAGTAGTCAGGATAACTAAAATGCGTTTAAATACGTTTGTAGGGATTCCGCGATAGGTAAACAGCCCACTGATTTTCTGAAATTATTTTTACAAGGGCCGTCCATTGGTTTATCTCCTGTTTCCGACGAAGTCATTCCACGTTCTCACATTACACTTCTTTGAGATCTGTTTATTATTATCCTCCATCTACGCCCGAGGTCTTCCAAGTTGTCTTTTGCCTTAAAATTTTCCCTTAAAAGACCTGTATAAATTTATCTTCTATACAATCCGTGTCTCATACCCAGCCCACTTCATCCTCCTCGGTCTTATCATTCTCTTAATTGTTGGCAAGATGTACAAGTCACAAAGCTACCCGTATGCGGTTTTCAACACCCTTTATTACTTCGTCAAAAGTGTAAGTATTCTCGGGCACCCCTTCCAATCTTAACGTGAGAAGGCCATTTTATGTTTATGGTTCCGTGCATCGCTGATCTACGTTAATAACTGTCCAACGAGATGCAACACAAAACATCCTATTATTCTGCAAGTTCGCTCTACATGTTTCGGGTGTCAACCACACCCATCATCAGGAGAACACAAAACTGTAACTGCAGCCTCCGGTACTGGTCATATTTTTTGTGCAGCTACCTCCCTCCAACGTGGCCATGGCCACGTTGGAGGGAGGTAGCTACACAGCACAGCATGACCAGTACCGGAGGCTGTAGTTACAGTTTTATGTACTCCTGATGATGGATGTGGTTGACACCCGAAACATGTTGAGTGAACTTGCAGAATAATAAATAGACTGCTTTGTGTTGCATCTCGTTGGACAATTATTAATATAGTGAGAAGGCCAATTCTGACACATACTTGCAAATCAGCAGGTAAGATCACAGTTTTGTGTATTTTAATTTTTATATTTTTAGACAGGAGGCGGGACATTCTGAATTGAATGGTAGATAACATTACCCGAATATAGTTATGACGTTTCGTAACATTTTCGCTTTTACATTTAGACTTTGTTAGCTCTTTGCCGAATCAGCAAAGCTGGAGGACTACTGTTCGGCTGCTTTCTGCAGTTGCTTAGTCAGTATGTTTGCAGTCAACCGTAATATCTGCAGGCCGTGTGCTCCATTCGCCTTGTGTACAACGCACGGAGTGCTTTTTTTTTTCAAAGGTGCCCATTTTATTGTGTCCCAGGACACATCGGTTGTCAAGGGAACTTTATTGTGTAGGAATCCTGCATCCGCCGGGAAATGAGGCACTTTCAAGGTTTTTCTTTGGAATTAGGTAAAGTGAACTGCAGCGGAAAGACGGCCTCCAAATTCCCGGCGATGAATCTTCTGTGACAGTTGTCGTGCTCAGGGTTACAATAAAGTGGGCGGTCTGTGTTATTAGGATGATCAAATCAATAAATAAGAGATTGGCGGGGTTTGTAGCGTGCGTGGGACATGAGAAGAACATCGGTCGTGACATTGTGTAAACGTAGCCTGCTGTTCCAGCAGTTGCGTAGTGCGGCTCGGTTGAATCACGAAAATTACCTGTTATGGTGGGAGATGACGAAACCGAAAAGTTTTCATGAACCGAGGTAAGTGTTCATTGTGTTCATTGACTTGCAACCGGTTGATGATATGTGGATGCAAATTGCGATTGGAGTGGCACTGCGGTACTTCCTTATCTGTCATTGTCCTGCGTGTCGAAACTGCCACTCGTATGTAAAGCAATCAAAACATTGTCAGTGGTACAGGATTTGCTCGGCTCCGCATTATGTACAGTGGAGGACATTTGAGTTGTATGCGTGTCAGGGGCAATGTCAGTACCCAGACGCGGCCTGTAGGATTTTATACCTCGTTGAACTCATACTATAGAGTTTGATAATAAATCAGTTGAATATGCGCAATGTACAAATGTTTTGAAGCGTCAGGAAGAAATCGAAATTAATTCATGACGCAGTTAAGTCAGATAAGTTTCGAGGAATGTTTGCTGCACTTTTTTCATAGTATTTATCGCCACTTGTCCTATATAAAGACCTACTTCTGCTTTTGTTCTTTAGCCTGCATGCATTTTATTTCCAGCGTTTGAGTCATACAATTTATTGTGTGGTCTTCCAAAACTCCATCTGTCTTTTCGTTATCAATCCTTGGACTTCGAGTAACAGAGTTGGCCGTGCAGGTTGCTAGTCTGACTTCAGCAGCCCCTTGTAGGGACTTCCTCCTCAAGGCTTTTGGTCAAGTACCCCCCTCCAAACGTTAAGTATAGGCCTGCACCTACTTTTAAATGGGCATGAGCCTTGGTATTTTTTCCTTAAGAGTCATGGGTTGAGGACGTTTGAGAACAAAGTGATCTGGAGAGTACTGAGACCGAAGATATAAAAGGTAAATTTGTCCTTATACAACCCATGATGGCATATTGAGGGAGTAGAGGTATAGCTCCAGTCATTCTTAACCTCGACAGAAGATGGAAATGAGTGGATATTTCACGCCTCGGCCACTTTTGATTCCGAGGATTTAGACCTAAGAGGAGGAAAAATAGCAAGAGATTGTATGAAATTACATAATGAGGAACGTTATAAATTTCTTCTTCACCATATATTATTATTATTATTATTATTATTATTATTCTTATATGGCACTGCAGTCTAATACGGACCTTCGGCTCCTTAATGGACTTCTACTAGTCAACTCTGTTTCTGACCTCTCTTTCCAGTTTGTAATTTTGTGTTTTGCATTAATTAATATCTGGCCATATACTATTGGGGTGATAAAATCAAGGAATGGGATTGGTATGTGCATGGGGTAGTGTGAGTTTCCAATGAAATGCCAGCATATCTGTAGGCTTTTATACCGTGAAGTATGCCACGCCCGTTTCTTACCATATCTCGTCCGACGCAATATCCGTTAATTATCATGCCATATATCATTGCTGTGTGACCTCAACGATTAGTAGGCTATAAATGTTAAGAATTACTGAGCGAACAAAGAAGGAATGTTCTCAGTTGTGTCACCTAACGTACATTTTTCCGCTACTGAACAAAGACACACAGATATCATGGGCCTAGTTAACTTCCTGTTGCGGCATTGGAGTTTCAGATATGTCTTCTATCTAATTGTGTTTATTATCTTATCCCCGTGTGACACAGTACATTTGGATTTCCTTGTGACAGTTGTTTCGCGTCTTATATTTTGTTGCATTGATTATGAGAGTATTGCGAAATGGTTGTCATTGGTATAAAAGTAGAATGAATTGCATTGTTTCCTATTACTTTAACGACAGATTTCATATATGATAATTATACAAGTTTCGACACATTTTTCATGACACATCATTCATGGTTCTCCTCAGTAGCCGCAGGCCAACTCCTGCATATTACCTCAAATTAAGCGACAACTGTTTTTTTTTATTATTTTGCATTTTGTATTTTGGAATTGTCATACCATTCGACGCCGTATCGATGGTTTAAGTCACAAACAGTTTATATCTCATGCTGTTTTAATTTGAATGAATGTGTACTATTGATGGTTAAATGTAACATCTTTGTTCTGTATTGTCTGTTTAAGAATTACCGTAGTGTTTCGGAGAAAGGATAAAGAAGTATTTTATATTGTGTCAGAATATTTTACCGTTTATTTCTAATGTGAGTTTACTGCAAACTCTATATGTTGAAAATAAAATATATGTGCTTTAAATTATCGATGTAATCTGAACCACCGACGTCGTCGTTAGAATTGTAACATTAACAATTAACCAAATCACTCACACTTTCATGAATATTAATTGTGATCGCTGTCCCTTGCCGATTTCCTAGAAGCCTAGCTGTAGTATCTTCTGCACAAAGAAATTGCTGTACTAAATTAAGTCGGATTCGACTGAAGTGGTCAAGTTGAGTGTTGTCGCGTTTGCATCCTGTAACACTCGTCCTGTGTGAAAACTGTGCTACTTAAAAAAAAAAAAAAAAAAAGGGTACATACGTATTATGTGGCCCGTTCATGTAACAATTTCTTTATTTAAATTTTTTCATTGTTT